>VAOX01063274.1_pt1 | contig 15237 bp, 11 predicted proteins | sample 3393891 | NCBI WGS metagenome assembly VAOX01 (sample SAMN08290429, study PRJNA428436) | hydrothermal vent metagenome | isolation source: Deep-sea hydrothermal vent chimney | place: Indian Ocean: Southwest Indian Ridge | depth 2822 m m | reverse complement strand
GTTTGCTATAAGAGAAGGCGGACACACAGTAGGCGCCGGCGTCATAACCGAGGTTGTGGAATAATTCAATAATTAACTAACATGGAAACAAAAGGGGCAATTATATAAATAATGAGAGAAATAATAACATTGGCATGCGGTGAATGCAAACGAAGGAACTATACGACTACTAAAAATAAAAAACTTTCTTCGGAGAAGTTATCTGTGAAAAAATATTGTAGGTTCTGTAGAACTCATACGATTCACAAGGAAACGAAGTAAAAAATGAACTAATCGTAAATTTATAAATAGGCCAGTAGCTCCAACGGCTAGAGCATCGGACTCCAAATCCGAGTGTTGGGGGTTCGAATCCCTCCTGGCCTGCCAACATAACGTATAAGTAATTTAAATTAGGAAAATATTATTTTGGGACACTCAAAAATGAATGGTAATTCTGTTTCCGGGTTCATAAAAAAAACAAAACAATATTTGTACGAAGTAAAAGCGGAACTCGGTAAAATTGTGTGGCCGGAAAAGGATAGGGCGACAAAAACTACATATGTGGTGGTTATTTTTATAATACTTGTCACTACTTTTCTCGGTCTCGTAGATATTCTTTTTTCTAAAATGTTTTCTTATGTATTTCATATTTAATAATTTAATATATTTAATAAACCTAAAATAAACTTAATGGACAATAAAGAAGAACAAGAAAAAATAGATGAAAATCTTAAATCCGGCTTAGACATTACCCCGGATGATCCCATTGATGAAGATTCGGAAGAAATTCCTAAAAAATGGTATGCGGTTCATACATATTCCGGATTTGAGGATAATGTCAAACTTGCGCTTGAAGAAAGGATAGTTACAAGCGGGTCTAAAAAATATTTCGGAGAAATCATCGTTCCTAAGGAGGATGTATTCGAAAAAGGCGCAAAAGGCGGCAAAAAGAAGGTTAAAAGAAAATTCTTCCCCGGTTATATTTTTGTCAAAATGAATGTAAATACGGATTCATGGCATTTGCTCAAGGGAACACCAAAGGTTACAGGATTTGTGGGTAATCAGCTAAATCCCGTTTCGGTCGACGAATCGGAAATGGAAAAGATTGTTGCACAAATAACGGAAGGAGTTAAGAGACCGAAAGCCAAGATAGAATTCTCCAAGGGTGATACCGTTAAAATTACCGAGGGACCGTTTTCCGGTTTCAACGGGGTGATAGGCGATATAAGACCGGATAAAAGCAAGCTTGAAGTTCTTGTTTCCATATTCGGTAGGGCTACACCCGTAGAGTTGGATTTCACGCAGGTTGAGAGAAATTAAATAATAATGGAAATAGGATAAAATAGGGGATAGACATTATGGCGGTAAAAAAAATTCAGGCTATAGTAAAATTACAGATTACGGGTGGAAAAGCCAATCCCGCTCCGCCTGTCGGTCCTGCTTTGGGCCAACGCGGTGTCAATATAATGGAATTTTGTAAGCAGTTCAATGAAAAAACAAAATCTCAAGAAGGGACGATTATACCTGTCGTTCTTACCGTATATACGGATAGGTCATTCGATTTTGTCTTAAAAACACCGCCGGCTTCGGTTTTACTTAAACAAGCTGCGGGAGTAGATAAAGGGTCTAGTCAGCCGAATAAAAATAAAGTTGCCACATTGAACAGATCAAAAATAATGGAGGTTGCAAAGGTTAAAATGCCGGATCTCAACACAGATGAAATTGAGTCGGCTATGAGGATTATAGAAGGGACCGCCAAAAGTATAGGCATAGATATTACTGAATAGAAGATGGGGGGTATAAATATGAAAAAGAGGGGTAAAAAATATATGAATGCAGTGAAAAAGGCGGATGTCGCCAATAAATATTATTCGATAGATGAAGCCTTTGATATTATTATTGATTCTCATCATGTAAAATTTGATGAATGCGTAGATGTTGCAATGAATTTAGGGATCGATGTCAAAAAAAACGACCAACAGGTTAGGGGATCGGTATTGCTTCCCCACGGGACCGGCAAGTCGGTCAAGATTCTTGTTTTTGCAAAGGGCGAAAAAGAGCGCGAGGCATTAAACGCCGGTGCGGATTATGTCGGACAGGAAGATATGATTGCAAAGGTGCAGCAGGGCTTTATGGATTTTAACAGGGTTGTCGCGACTCCGGATATTATGTCTATCGTCGGTAAGCTTGGTAAAATATTGGGACCCAGAGGTTTGATGCCTAACCCCAAAGTGGGAACGGTTACTTTTGACGTCGGCAGGGCGGTAAAGGAGCTAAAAGCGGGTAAGATAGAGTTTAAGGCCGAGAAAAACGGGATTTTGCATGCATCGATAGGTAAGGTTTCTTTCGGTTCTTCTAAGCTTAAGGATAATTTTATAGCCCTGTTGGAAACTATAAACAGATTGAAGCCGTCTTCAAGCAAGGGTATATATGTAAGAAAGGTTTCCATGTCTTCCACAATGGGCTTCGGCGTCGCTTTAGACACGCTTAAGTTGAGGAATAACATGGTATAACAAAAAATATTATATTAAGTAAATTTAATATTGTCTATGACGGCAGGTTTATAAATCCTGTTTAGACGAATAGAGCTTTTTAACGACCCGGATCTGATTTTTTAAATTGCTCTTATTATGCCGTATTGACGTATTAGGAAAAATTTAAAAGAAAGGAGGGGAGATAAAATTGAAAAAAGACAGAAAGAACAAAGAGATTGAATTATTGAAAAATAATCTGGAGAGTAAGCAGAGTATTTTTATCAGCAAATATCAGGGATTAGGCGTTGAAAAATTCAGTCTTTTAAGAAAGGAAATCCGCAATAGCGGGGGTCAGCTCAAGGTATTTAAGAACACGCTGAGCAAGATAGCCTTTAGACAGACGCATCTGGAACCTTTGTCGGAATATCTTAACGAACCTAATTTTATAGTTTTTACCGACGATCCGCTTGCTTGTTCGAAAGTACTTTCTAAGTTTGCGCAGAAAAATCCTGAAAATATTGAAATTAAAGTAGGGTATTATCAAGCCGTTTTAGACAAAACGGCAATTATTGCTCTTGCCGCTTTACCTTTCAAAGATGTTTTAATAGGAAGGTTCATATCTGTCATCAGGTCACCTGAAATTCGCATGGTTTTTGCTTTAAAAATGCCTGTCTTAAGGTTGGTAAGGACTTTGCGTGCAGTAGAAGATGCTAAAAAAACGGCTGTCTAAATTCAAATTAATTAATTTTAAACGTTTGTAATATTATATCGGAGGAAAAATAATGGCTATAAGTAAAGATGATGTTCTAAACTATATTGAAAATGTTTCCGTAATAGAATTAAACGATCTTGTTAAATTAATAGAAGAAAAATTTGATGTTAAGGCAGATCAGTTTGCCGCGGCGGCGCCCGCGGGAGGAGTTTCTGCAGCTGTTGCTCCGCAGGTTGAGGAAAAAACCGAATTTGATGTCATTCTTTCCGGTGCAGGTGCAAATAAAATTCAAACCATTAAAGTTGTAAGAGAGCTTACGAGTTTGGGATTGAAGGAAGCAAAAGACTTAGTTGACAGTGCCCCTAAGGCGGTAAAGACCGGCATTAGCAAAGAAGATGCCCAAAAGATTAAAGCAAAGCTTGAAGAAGTCGGCGCCGGCGTCGAAATTAAATAAAAAAAATATCATATTTAAGTAAGAAATGCGGGAGTTGAAAGCTAAATGGCAAAAGCAAAATTAGAATTAAATTTAGAAGATAACATGCCCATAATCATAAGGAAAGATTTTTCCAAAATTAAGCAGGTTATTAATATTCCGAATCTTTTGGAAGTTCAGATGAGATCATACAAGAGGTTCTTGCAAAAAGGCTTGCCTCGAGATAAAAGGCTCAATAACGGACTTGAAGGGGTATTTAAATCTGTTTTTCCGATAGAGGGTGCAGGCAAAAATTTTTCTTTGGAATTTAAGGGTTATACCATCGGCGAACCAAAATACAGCATGTTTGAATGTAAGCAAAAAAGTCTTACATACAGCGCGTCGCTTAAGGTTCTTTTCGACCTTATCACATTTGAACCCAATATTGATATGGATGAAAAAGATTCACAAAGAGATATAAAAGATATAAAAGAACAAGAAATATATTTCGGCGAAATTCCGTTAATGACCCCGAACGGTTCTTTTATTATAAATGGCATAGAAAGAGTTATCGTGAATCAGTTGCAAAGGTCCCCCGGAGTTTTTTACGACAATGACAAGGTAAGAAGCCACGCTCAGGGTAAGCCTTTTTACACGGCCAGAATTATACCGTATAGAGGGTCATGGCTCGACTTTGAATTTGACCAGAGAGATATGGTTTTCGTTAGAATAGATAGAAAAAGGAAATTTCCGGTTACTATACTGCTTAAAGCTGCAGGGTATTCCAGGGATGATATTCTTGAAAGTTTTTATAAGACGGAAGTGTTTAAAATCGAGGACAGAAAATATTTTCGGAAAATTCCCAAAGATTTTCTCGTCTTTACGAGGGCATACAGGGACATCGTAAATCCTGAAACCAATGAAGTTTTGGTTAAAAAAAACAAGAGGATTACAAAGCATCTTGCGAGCAAACTTGAGGATGCCGGAATAGAATTTTTATCATGTGACGAGTCGAATATTATAGGAAAATATCTTAAAACGGATGTGCTTAGTTATGACGGCAAAGAGGTCATCGGTAAATCCGTGCAGCCTGTTACGCAGGCTCTTTTAGAGATATTTTATAATTCCGGAGTGAAGGAGTTTTCCGTTTATTTTATAGATAACGTAAACGTTTCTTCATCGATCCTGGAAACGATTTTGGCGGACAAGGTTAACACTAAAGAAGAGGCTATTATAGATATATACAAAAGGATGAGACCGGGTGAGCCGCCTAATCCCGCTTCTGCAGAATCCCACTTCGAAAATATGTTTTTTAACTCTGAAAGGTACGACTTATCCGAAGTAGGCAGGCTTAAAATAAACAATAAATTAAACTTGAATAAAAGTCTTGAAGACAGAGTATTATCTCCGGACGATATCCTAAGTGTTTTACAATATTTGATGGAACTTAAAGACGGAAGAGGTTCGATAGACGATATTGATCACCTTGGCAACAGAAGAGTCAAATCCGTCGGAGAGCTTTTGGAAAATCAGTTCAGAATCGGACTCGTGAGGATGGAAAGGGCTATAAAAGAAAGAATGACCACACAAAAATTGGATTCATTAATGCCCAATGATTTAGTCAATCCTAAGCCGGTAAATTCCCTGATAAAGGAGTTTTTTGGGAGAAGCCAGTTATCGCAGTTTATGGATCAGACTAATCCCCTTTCCGAAGTTACACATAAAAGACGTCTTTCCGCTCTTGGACCGGGAGGTCTTACAAGAGAAAGAGCCGGGTTTGAAGTGAGAGACGTTCATCCTACTCATTACGGTAGGATATGTCCGATAGAGACGCCGGAAGGTCCGAATATCGGTCTTATTTCCTCTCTAGCTTCTTATGCAAGGGTTAGTGAATATGGTTTCATAGAGACACCATACAGAAGGGTTAAGATGAACGAAGGCGGTGCTATAGTGACGAACGAAGTTGATTTTTTAACCGCCATGGAAGAAGAAAAGTATGTAATAGCTCAGGCTAATGCGGAAATAGATAAAAACGGCTATATTAAATATAAGTTGATTCCGGTGAGGAGAAGCGGAGAAATGGTAATGGCTTATCCGGACGAAGTGAACTATATAGACGTCTCTCCGATGCAGTTAGTATCTATTGCTACCTCGTTGATTCCTTTTTTGGAAAACGATGATGCAAATCGTGCCCTTATGGGATCCAACATGCAAAGGCAGGCAGTGCCTTTATTAATGCCGGATCCGCCTCTTATAGGCACCGGCATAGAAAGGATTACGGCTAAAGATTCCGGCGTTTGCATTTCAGCAACTCAAGCCGGAGTTGTAACCTATGTCGATTCCGCTAAAATCGTTATTACTTCCGATTTAGATGCCGAAAACGACGTAAAGGCAGGCGCCCTTACTGAGTGTTTTTATGATCTTATTAAATTTCAAAGGTCTAATCAAAATACATGTTTAAATCAGAGACCGTTAGTAAAAACGGGTCAAAAAGTTGTTGCCGGTCAAGTCATAGCGGATGGGGCATCTACAAAAGACGGGGAATTGGCCCTTGGACATAACGTTATGGTCGCATTTATGCCGTGGAACGGTTATAACTTTGAGGATTCCATACTGATAAGCGAAAGATTATTACACGAGGATGCGTTTACGTCTATTCATATAGAAGAGTTTGAAGCGGCATGCAGGGAAACAAAATCCGGCAAGGAGGAAATTACCGCTGATATTCCCAATATAAGCGAGGATGCATTAAAGAATCTTGACGAGAACGGGATTATCAGAATAGGTGCCGAGGTTCATGCGCAAGATATATTAATAGGAAAAGTTACGCCGAAAGGGGAAACGGTTCTTACTCCGGAAGAGAAACTTTTAAGGGCGATATTCGGAGAGAAGGCCAAAGAGGTAAAGGATACATCCTTGAGGGTGCCTCCCGGTGTTTCCGGCGTTGTCGTCGATATAAGAATTTTTTCAAGGAAAGGCATAGAAAAAGATTTCAGGGAAAAGGAGATAGAGGATGGCGAGGTAACTAATCTCATTAGGGAGTCGGAGGATAAGCAGCGGACCATTCTCAATAATGCGCTTAAAAAAATAAGACATCTGATAGTAAATAAAAAATGTGGAGCAAATGTAACTTTATCTTCCGGGCATAAACCCGTTTACATTAAAAAGGGCGATGTACTGAACGATAATATCGTTTCTAAGCTTAACAGAGACGACATATTTAGTATAGAGTTAGAAGGAAATACCAAAAGTATATACGACAAGTTGAAAAAAATAGACGACGAATCGATGGAAGATGCCGATTTGATGAAGTCCTATTATGAGGATAGAGTGGATAGGATACAGAGGGGCGACGAACTCCCCCCCGGTGTTCTTAAGACTATAAAGGTTTATATAGCTATTAAAAGAAGACTGTCAGTTGGGGATAAAATGGCGGGCAGACACGGCAACAAAGGCGTCGTATCCAGAATACTTCCGGTCAACGATATGCCGTTTATGCAAGACGGAAGAATAGTCGATATGGTACTGAATCCCCTCGGTGTTCCGTCCAGAATGAATGTCGGCCAGGTACTCGAAGTGCATTTAGGCTGGGCAGCACATAATATGGGTGTCCAAATAAGTAAGATTATGGAAGAAAATTTTGGTAGCAAAGCGATGAGGAAAAAACTGCTTGAAATATTTAACGAGCCTACTATAGTTAAATTTATTAATAAATTAAACGACGACGAGGTTATAGAATTTGCAAAGAAGTACAAGAAGGGTGTTTATATGTCAACGCCTGTTTTTGACGGAGCAAAAGAGAATGATATAAAAAATTGTCTTAAAATGTCGGGTGTAGAGGAAACCGGTCAGGTTACGCTTTATGACGGAAGAACGGGTGAACCCTTTGATAGAAAAGTTACCGTTGGGATAATGTATATGCTTAAACTTCATCATTTAGTCGATGATAAAATACACGCAAGGTCAACCGGCCCGTATTCGCTGGTAACTCAGCAGCCGTTAGGCGGTAAGGCGCAATTTGGAGGACAGAGGCTCGGAGAAATGGAAGTGTGGGCAATGGAAGCTTATGGAGCGGCACATACCCTTCAGGAATTTCTTACCGTTAAATCGGATGATTCCATTGGAAGGACAAGGATGTACGAATCTATCGTAAAAGGGGATACCACATTTAAAGTCGGTTTGCCGGAGTCGTTTAACGTCCTCATTAAAGAATTACAAAGTCTTTGCCTTAACGTAGAACTGTTAAAGGAGGGAGAGAATGCTGTTTGATAAAAATATATTTAGCAAGGATAAAGATATAGACGATAAATCTACCGTTAGTTTGAGCAACATTTCGGAAAACGAAAAAAAGTTGCCTACCGTTGCGGAAGAAAATGAACCGAATTTTAAAAAGTTATTTAAGGGTATGAATAAGGGTGATTTTTTTACCAACGATAGAGAAGATACAAGAGACTCGCTCGGCTTTAGTTCCATAAAATTAGGAATAGCATCTCCTGATGTAATCAGAAAATGGTCTCATGGTGAGGTTAAGAAGCCGGAAACTATTAATTATAGAACGTTAAAACCTGAAAGAGGCGGGCTTTTTTGCGCTAGGATTTTTGGACCTATTAAGGATTACGAATGTAACTGTGGAAAATATAAAAGAATGAAGCATCGCGGCATAGTATGTGAAAAATGCGGCGTTGAAGTCATTTCGTCCAAGGTAAGGAGAGAGCGGCTTGGACATATCGAGCTTGCTTCGCCGGTGGCACACATATGGTTTTTTAAAAGCCTTCCGTCAAGAATAGGAAGTATTCTTAATATGACCCTTAAGGATATCGAAAGGATTTTATATTTTGAAGCCTATGTCATTATAGAGCCGGGAGACGCATCAAAAATAGGCCTAAAATATAAGGATTTATTAAGCGAAGAAAATTATCAAAAAATTCAAAAAGAAGGGTATGATTTTAAGGCAGGAATCGGTGCCGAGGCGTTGAAAGAATTGCTTAAGGGTATTGACGTGGAGTCGTTGTCTAAAAGTCTTAAGGAAAGTATAGTGAGTTTGCCTAACGGCATTAAAAAGAAAAAATTAGCGAAGCAACTGAAATTGATAGAGGCATTTAGGACATCTGGAAATAGGCCGGAGTGGATGATATTAGACGTTATTCCGGTAATTCCGCCGGATTTGCGCCCTTTGGTTCCGCTTGAGGGGGGCAGATTTGCCAGTTCGGATCTAAACGATTTATACAGAAGGGTTATAAATAGAAATAATAGATTAAAAAAGCTCATGGAACTTTCTGCTCCAGAAATAATAATTAAAAATGAAAAGAGAATGCTCCAGGAAGCAGTCGATGCACTATTCGATAACGGCAGACGCGGACGCGTCATAATGGGTTCGAATAAGAGACCGCTTAAATCTTTAAGCGATATGTTAAAGGGTAAAACAGGTAGATTTAGGCTTAACCTGCTGGGGAAAAGAGTGGATTATTCCGGAAGGTCGGTTATAGTTGTCGGTCCGGAATTAAAACTGCACCAGTGCGGTTTACCGAAGAAAATGGCCATAGAACTTTTTAAGCCCTTTATATTTAATAAATTATTACAAAGAGGCATAACGGATACCCTTAAGACTACAAAAAAGCTGGTCGACAGGGAGGCTCCGGAAGTTTTTGACGTTTTAGAGGATGTAATCAAGGAGCATCCAATTATGTTAAATAGGGCACCTACGTTGCATAGACTTGGAATTCAGGCGTTTGAGCCTATATTAGTCGAGGGAAAAGCCATACATCTGCATCCATTGGTATGCGCCGCATTTAATGCCGATTTTGACGGAGATCAAATGGCGGTGCATCTTCCGCTTTCCATAGAGGCACAGGTAGAAGCGAGGGTACTTATGATGGCGACCAATAATATACTTTCCCCCGCAAGCGGTAAACCTATCATAGTTCCGTCTCAGGATATAGTGCTTGGTTTGTACTATATGACCAGAGAAGTGCCATTTGTCGAAGGGGAGGATAAGATATTTTCGGATCCTGATGAGGTTAAGTATGCTTACGATAACAGACGTGCAAGTTTGCATGCTCGTATTAAAGTCAGGATTAACGGTAAAATCGAGACGACGACGGTTGGAAGGGTTATTCTTTATGAAATAATACCCGATGAGATAGATTTTGCTCTTATAAATACTGTAATGTCGAAAAAGGAGATTACAAACTTAATAGATTATGCTTTTAGAATTTGCGGTCCCAAAAAGACTGTTATACTTGCGGATAAGTTAAAAACTATCGGTTACGAATATTCTACCAAATCAGGCATATCCATCTGCATAAGCGATATGGAGGTACCTGCCGAGAAAGGTGAGATTATTAAGGAAGCAACGGAAAGGATTGAAGAAATAGAGAATAACTATAAGGAAGGGCTGATAACGAACGGCGAAAGATACAACAAGGTTGTTGATACATGGGCGAACGTAACCGATGAGATAAGTAAGGTCATGATGAATAAATTAGGGGAGCAGGAATATTTAGACAGTAAAACGAATAAGACATTACGCGGAAAAAGTCTTAATTCTATTTTTATCATGGCGGATTCCGGTTCAAGGGGATCTGAAACGCAAATAAGACAGCTTGCCGGAATGAGAGGGCTGATGGCTAAGCCTTCCGGCGAAATTATTGAAACGCCCATAATAGCAAATTTTAGAGAAGGACTGACGGTTTTGCAGTATTTCATATCTACTCACGGAGCGAGAAAAGGGCTGGCGGATACCGCCCTAAAAACAGCTAACTCCGGATATTTGACGAGAAGATTAGTGGATGTTTCGCAAGATAATATTATAACCGAAGAAGATTGTAATACAATGGACGGAATAACAGTCTCAACCTTAGTGGAAAGCGGAGAAACAATAGAGCCTATTGAAGAGAGAATATTAGGCAGGGTCGCTTTGGATGATATAGTCGACCCATTTTCCGGAAAACTAATCGTCAAGGCTAACGAGGAAATTCAAGAATCTCATTTGGTTAACATAGAAAATGCATATATAGAAAGCGTTAAAATAAGGTCGGTATTGACTTGTAAGGCTAAAAGCGGTGTTTGCGTTAAATGCTATGGGAGAGACCTGGCCAGAGGGCATTTGGTTAATATAGGCGAAGCTATCGGAGTTATGGCGGCACAGTCTATAGGAGAGCCGGGGACTCAGCTCACTATGAGAACGTTTCATGTTGGAGGTACAGCATCAAGAAGAACGGAGCAGACAAGCATAGAAAATAAATACGACGGTATCGTTAAGTTTCAAAACCTTAACGTTATTAAAGATAGAGAAGGCGAATATATAGTAATGAATAAAAACGGCACTATAATTATAGCAGATGAATCGGGGAGAGAGTTAGAAAAAATCCAACTCGCATATGGTTCTAAAATTAAAGTCGAACCGGAAAAAGCGATTAAAAAGAATACGCTTTTAGCCGATTGGGATTCATATATCAACCCTATAATTTCCGATATATCCGGTAAAGTTAAATTTGACGATATAAGGGAAAATGAAACAATGCAGGAGCAGGTTGACGAAACATCGGGTTTATCAAGAAAGGTGATTATCGAGTCGAGAGATCAGACCTTAAAGCCTAAGATTATTATTAGATCTAAAAGTCAAGAAAAATCATATCTTATGCCGATGGGCGCGCATTTGTCCGTTCAAGACGGAGATGAGGTTTATGCGGGAGATATAGTGGCCAAGATTCCAAGGGAGACTACAAAAACTAAGGATATTACCGGCGGTTTGCCTAAGGTAGTCGAACTTTTTGAAGCGAGAAAGCCTAAAGAATGCGCAGTGATTACCGAAATAAACGGAATAGTATCGTTCGGACGGGATTTTAAAGGCAAGAGGCGTGTTATTATAACACCTCCGCATGGAGAACCGAGGGAATATTTTATTCCCAAAGGTAAACTTGTCAGTGTTCACGAAGGGGATTACGTAAACGCCGGAGAACCGTTGATGGATGGGTCTCCTAACCCTCATGATATATTAAAAGTTCTCGGAGAGAAAGAACTTGCTAAATTCTTGGTCGATGAAATACAAGAGGTTTATAGGCTTCAGGGTGTTAAGATCAATGATAAGCATATAGAGGTCATAGTTAAACAAATGCTTAAAAACGTTAGGATTAAAAATTCCGGCGATTCTAAGTTTTTTGAAGATGAGATTATAGATAAAAACATATTTGATGCAGAGAATGAACGGATAATAAGAAACGGAGAAACTCCAGCAATTGCCGAACCGGAATTAATGGGTATAACGAAGGCTTCTTTAAGTATGGAAAGTTTTATTTCTGCCGCTTCGTTTCAAGAAACTACAAAGGTTTTAACCGAGGCCGCAATACATTGTAAAATTGATAATTTAAGGGGTCTTAAAGAAAATGTAATTATGGGAAGGTTGATACCTGCGGGTACGGGTTTCAAGAAGTATTCGCATTTAGAGAGTGAAATATTATAAAAAGATGTTGACAAAAAATATATTAAACATTATAATTTAAAATTCCACTAACTAATTTATTAAAGTTGTTTTAGGATAAAATAAAGTATAATTCGTTTTTGTTAAGTATAAAGGAGAAATTGTGCCGACCATAAATCAGCTAGTTAGACATGCAAGGAAGAAGGTTATAAAAAAGACGTCCTCTCCGGCATTGAAGGGTTCGCCTCAAAAAAGAGGTGTCTGCCTCAGGGTTTACACTACTACCCCTAAAAAACCTAACTCTGCTCTTAGAAAGGTTGCAAGGGTTAAGTTAACCAACGGTATGGAAGTAACTTCATATATTCCCGGGGAAGGGCATAATTTGCAGGAGCATTCTGTTGTGTTGATAAGGGGCGGAAGGGTAAAGGATTTGCCTGGTGTCAGGTATCATATAATAAGAGGCGCACTTGATTGCGTCGGCGTCAACGGAAGAAAGCAGAGCAGGTCTAAGTACGGCGCTAAAAGACCTAAATAGGTCATATTAAGTATAAAAAGATAAGGAGCGAAAATTGTCACGTAGAAAAAGGGCAGTTAAGAGGGTCGTAGAAGGTGATTTTAAGTTTAATGACAAGGTTGTGCAGAAGTTCGTAAATAAACTTATGTACGATGGGAAGAAAAGTACAAGTGAAAGAATATTTTATAAATCTCTTGATATAATCCATGAAAAAACCGAAGATGACGGATTTAAGGTTTTTAAACAAGCAATTGAAAACGTGAAACCGGTTTTAGAGGTAAAAGCCAGAAGGATAGGTGGTTCAAACTATCAGGTGCCTGCTGAGGTTAGAAGCGATAGAAGGTTATATCTGGCAATAAGATGGATTATCGGCTATGCAAGGTCAAGAAAAGAAAAGTCTATGGAAGAAAACTTAGCGTTTGAGATAATGGATGCGGCGAATAACAAAGGCAGTTCTGTTAAAAAGAAAGAGGACACGTTTAGAATGGCTGAAGCCAATAAGGTTTTCGCTCATTTTAGATGGTAACGGGAGCTCAGATGGCGGATAAAATATCCTTAGAAAAAACAAGAAATATAGGCATTATGGCACATATCGATGCCGGTAAAACTACGACTACGGAGAGAATTCTGTATTACACCGGCGTTAACTATAAGATCGGTGAGGTCCATGAAGGAACGGCTACGATGGATTGGATGGAACAGGAGCAGGAAAGAGGGATAACTATTACTTCGGCTGCCACGACATGTTTCTGGAAAGACAATAAGATAAATATAATAGATACTCCGGGACATGTTGATTTCACGGTTGAGGTTGAAAGGTCTTTGAGGGTTTTGGATGGTACGGTTGCCGTTTTTGACGGGGTCTCCGGGGTTGAATCTCAGTCGGAAACCGTTTGGAGGCAGGCAGATAAGTACAAAGTGCCTCGGATATGTTTTGTTAATAAAATGGACAGAACCGGAGCTGATTTTTATAGATGTGTGGATATGATAAAAACGAGGCTTAATGCAACGCCTGTTATTATGCAAATTCCTTTGGGATCGGAAGATAATTTTAAAGGTATAATCGATATTGTTGCAATGAAGGCTTATTTATATAAAGACGAGACTCTCGGTGCGGAATATGACGTTGTAGATATTCCGGAGGAATACACTGCAGATTCAAAAAAATATCATGATGAATTTGTCGAAAAAGCATGCGATTTTAATGATAGCTTGATGGAAAGTTATTTGACCGGTGAAGACATAGATATAAAGTTGGCTAAAGATGTTATTAGAAAGGCTACGTTAGAGTTTAAAGTCGTTCCGGTATTTTGCGGATCGGCCTTTAAAAATAAGGGAGTGCAAATGTTGTTAGATGCGATAATAGACTATTTGCCGTCACCTGTCGACGTTCCGCCGGTTATCGGCATAAATCCTGAGACGGAAAAGGAAGAGATTAGGAATGCATCGGATGATGAGCCGTTTTCGGCACTGGCGTTTAAGATTGCGTCGGATCCTTATACCGGTCAGCTTACATATATCAGGGTCTACTCTGGAGTTCTCACGTCCGGTTCATATGTTTATAATTCTTCGAAGGATTCCAAGGAAAGAATCGGAAGACTTTTAAGGATGCATGCAAATAAAAAGGAAGAAGTGAAAGAGGTTCATGCGGGAGATATTGCCGCCGCCGTCGGATTGAAAAATACGACTACCGGAGACACCCTTTGCGATGAATCCAAAACTATCATTCTTGAGTCTATGGAATTTCCAAATCCGGTTATTTCGGTTGCAATAGAACCCAGAACTAAAGCCGATCAGGAAAAGTTAGGTCTATCGCTTCAAAAGCTTACCGTAGAAGATCCGTCTTTTAAAGTAAAAACAGATTTGGAGACGGGACAAACCATAATTTCAGGAATGGGAGAACTTCATCTTGAAATCATAGTTGATAGGTTGACACGAGAATTTAAAGTTGATGCAGATATCGGAAGGCCGCAGGTTGCATATAAGGAAACTATTAACAAAAAAGTTAAATCTGAAGGTAAGTTTATCAAGCAATCGGGTGGAAGGGGGCAGTACGGTCATGTATGGCTTGAAATAGAACCCCTTGAAAAGGGTGGAGGTTATGAATTCGTAAATAAGATTAAGGGCGGAGTAATTCCGACCGAATATGTGCCTGCCGTAAATAAAGGTATTACGGAAGCTTTAACGAACGGCGTCTTGGCGGGTTATCCCGTAGTCGATATTAAGGCTACGGTATTTGACGGGTCTTTTCATGAGGTGGATTCTTCGGAGATGGCGTTTAAAATTGCCGCCTCAATGGCATTTAAAGACGGTATAAAAAAGGCATCCCCTGCTCTTCTTGAGCCTATAATGAAGGTGGAAGTTTTAGTTCCGGAAGAATTTATGGGTGATATTATAGGAGATTTAAATTCAAGAAGGGGAAAAATTGTTAATTTAGAGTCTCGAAGCGGGGTACAGGTTATAAATTCAGATGTTCCTTTAGCTCAAATGTTCGGTTATTCCACCGATTTAAGGTCAAAAACGCAGGGTAGGGCCAATTACACAATGGAGTTTCTCAAATACGAACAGGTGCCCAAGGTTATATCCGATGAGATCGTTGCTAAATCACAGGGTAAGTAAATAGTTATTATCAGGAGGAGACTAAATGTCCAAAGAGAAATTTGACAGATCGAAGCCTCATATCAATATAGGCACAATCGGTCATGTCGATCATGGCAAAACAACGTT
>VAOX01016115.1_pt1 | contig 15246 bp, 12 predicted proteins | sample 3393891 | NCBI WGS metagenome assembly VAOX01 (sample SAMN08290429, study PRJNA428436) | hydrothermal vent metagenome | isolation source: Deep-sea hydrothermal vent chimney | place: Indian Ocean: Southwest Indian Ridge | depth 2822 m m | reverse complement strand
GTGTTCATCACCAATAAGGTGACCTCACATTTTTTCATTACGCTATCCAAATCAATAACTTGCACATCTTTTTCGCGCCCAACTGATTAATCTAGGATAAACTACACCTCTGGAAACGTGCCTGGCTATATAAAAAACACCACTCCTGTGCGTACGCACCCGTGGCATTAGTGCATCCCTGCATAAAGCCGAACAGAAAGTCTGCAATATCGTAATGAGGTGATGCTTGATTATTCTATTTTATATGTTTTTCAGGGTAACATAATCTGTGATTTTTTTCGGCTTTCAGCAAACTGACATAAGCGTTTAACCACACGGTCATTAATGCTGCCCCTGTCGAAGCTTCCGTCAATGTGTTCTTCCCCTGCTGGTAGTTCCATGAGCAATTCCAGCGCCTGCTCATAGTGGTCAACCGGGTAAATATTAAATTCATTTTTTTCCACAGCATCAACCACATCTTTTCTGAGTGATAAATTTTTAATGTTAACGGCAGGGATTATGCAGCCCTGTTTACCCGTAAACCCGCGTTGTTTACAGATGTCAAAAAAGCCTTCGATTTTTTCATTAACGCCACCAATTGCCTGCACACGGCCCTGCTGGTTTAATGACCCGGTAATGGCCAGCCCCTGCTGTATGGGCAGGTTGATGAGGGCTGAAATTAAAACACACAGCTCAGCAACCGAAGCGCTATCGCCATCTATAAGACCATAGGATTGCTCAAAGGTGATACTGGCAGAGAAAGACAGGGGAGTGTCTCGGGTATATCGACTGGCCAGCAGGGCGGATAATATGAGAACACCCTTGTCGTGAATCGATCCGCTTAAGTCAACTTCTCGTTCAATGTTGATAATTTTACCATCACCCAGGTGTACGGAAGCTGATATTTTGGACGGTTGGCCAAATGCATATTTGCCCACATCAAAAACCGACAGGCCATTTATTTCGCCAATGGCACCTCTCTGGGTATTAATCATTAATGTACCGCGTTGAATATCGCTTTGTATTAGCCCCTGAATACGGTTAGTGCGATTAATTTGTGCATTAATGGCATTTTCTACATCATCATCGGTTATCAGCAGGTTTTGTGACTGTTCAGACCAGTATTGTGTTTCAATGAGCAGATCATCAATGGTGCGTAGTCGGGTAGAGAGTTTTTCGGAATCATCTGCCAGCCGTGAGCTAAATTCTACCAGTCGGGCAACCGCTGCCGCATCCAGATCTTTTAGCTTAAATTTGCGTGCACGTGAGGCAATCAGTCGCGCATATTGCAGGGTTGATTGATCATTGCGCGATATTTCTTCTTCGAAATCAGCTTCAATCTTAAAAAGCTCAGGGAAATCAGGGTCAATTTCATGCAGCATATAATAGGCATCTCGGCTGCCCAGTACGATGACCTTGATGTTGAGTGGAATCGCCTCAGGTTCAAGGGTCACCGAGGTGTCTCCACCGATAACCTGTTCCAGGTTTTCGATTTTCACTTTCTTGGCATACAGGCTGCGTTTCAATGCATCCCATGCATGGGGTGAGCTGAGAATTTTATGTGCATCCAGCACCAGATAACCGCCATTGGCCTGTAAAAGCGCACCGGGCTTAATCAGTGTAAAGTTTGACCCCGGGTTGTTTGAGTTGCTTTCATATTCAATACGGCCCACCAGGTTCTGATAGGTCGGGTTGTCCAGATAAACCACCGGTGCGCCTTTCTGGTTACAGCAATCAACAATTAAATTAACCTGATAACGCTCCAGTGATTCACTTTTTCCTGCCTGTTGTGAAGCGTGTTCACCTGAAGCAGTTTCCTCCTCTTCAGACTCTGTAAATTCTTCCAGATGGTGCAGTACGTCTTCCTGCAGGCCTTTCAGGTAGTTGACGATCTGTGGAAGCGATTTGTACTTGCGTCGGGTGTCCTTGATGAGGTTACTGGTGGCAAAAAGTGCGACCTTGCGATTGAGTTTCTTGATTTTTATATTGTGCTCGCGTCGCTGGCGTGACATCTCAGGTGCCAGATACTCCAGTTCATCCTGAAAAGCGCCAATAATGTCTTCTATCTGAGCTTTCTCTTCTTCAGGCAGGTTATCAAATTCTTCTTCGGTAATGTTGCGACCATCGATGATCGGTGTAAGCATAAAGCCGGAAGGCGTATGGCTGAGGTTGATGTTCTGCTGTCTTGCCTGTTCAGCGTGCTTATCCAGCAGTGTGGACTGTTTTTTCTGGAAAGATTTTTCGATTACCTGAATTTGTTCCTGGTATTCACTGGCTTCAAAAGAGGCATTAATGGATTTGCCCAGATCTTCCATCAGGTTTTTCATGTCTTTTTTGAATGCACGGCCCTTGCCAGCCGGGAGTTTCAGGGCTCGGGGTTTGTAGTCCTGATCAAAATTACGCACATAACACCAGTCTGAAGGGGTGTCCTTATTCAGTGACATCTTATTGAGAAACTTGCGGATTAAGCCATGTTTGCCAAGGCCGGAGGAGCCCATGACGTAGAGGTTAAAGCCGCGATGCGTTACATTTATTCCAAACTCTATCGCCTGAAAGGCACGATCGTGGCCGAGTATTTCCGGCAGGTCTTCCAGCTCAGCTGTGGAATCAAAGGGCAGGGTGTCGGCTGTACAGCGGGGTCGTAGCTGGGCGGCGGTCAGGGCTTTATTCATTCAGATAAATACTCATTATTATTGCATTTTGAGACACATTTTACGGCTGAAGGTGCCATTTTGTTATGTCTGGTTTAATCATTATTTGCATGAGTATAATGCCTGAGGGGGTAAATGACATACCTCTGTGGCATATCCCTGAAAATAGCCGTTTTAATAAGCGGGCAATCAGGAGTACAATCGCAGGCTTTATAATACAAAGTGGGTTGATAACTCTATGTCGTCTGATACTCTAAAGCCAGCCTGGTTGAAGCCCGTTAAGCAGCACCCGGCCTTTCAATGGAAACGGTCACAGCGAATTGACTCGCTTAATATCACATTAGAAGAGTATGAACATATAAAAACCGGCGCGGCGCACTATCATCTGTCTGCGCAGAACAATGAGAATGTTTTCCTTGTAGCCCTGCGCACTGTACCAACAGACTCTACCGGTGTGGCTCACATGCTTGAGCATACCGCCCTTTGCGGCAGTGAACGCTTTCCCGTGCGGGATCCTTTTTTTATGATGATTCGCCGCTCTTTAAATACCTTTATGAATGCTTTTACCAGCAGCGACTGGACAGCGTACCCTTTTGCCAGTCAGAATCGAAAGGACTTTGATAACCTGATGGATGTGTATCTTGACGCGGTTTTCTTTTCACGCCTGCATGAGCTGGATTTTGCCCAGGAAGGCCACCGCTTCGAGTTTGATACACCGGATGATGCGCAAACCCCGCTGGTATACAAAGGTGTGGTGTTTAATGAAATGAAAGGTGCGATGAGCTCCCCGGTCAGCAGCCTCTGGCAGACCGTTACAGAACACCTGTTTCCAACGACAACTTATCATTATAATTCCGGGGGGGAGCCTGAAAATATACCTGATTTGAGCTATCAGCAGCTAAAAGATTTTTATAAAGTACATTATCACCCCTCTAACTCAGTCTTTATGACATTTGGAGATATACCGGCCTTTGAGCATCATGACGTGTTTGAGAAAAAAGCACTTGGCCGATTTGAAAAACTCGATTTGCAGATTAAGGTTGATGATGAGCAGCGATATACTGCCCCCTGTTATTTTGAAAGCAGCTATGCCCTGGACGAAGAAGATACCACGGCTAAAACACACATTGTTGTTGGCTGGTTGCTAGGGCGGAGCACCTCTCTGGAAGGCATGTTGCAGGCACATTTAATGTCCAGTGTGTTGCTGGATAATTCTGCATCAGTGTTACAGAAAGCACTGGAAACGACCGATCTGGGAACATCTCCATCTCCCCTGTGTGGGCTGGAAGATTCTAATCGTGAAATGAGCTTTATGTGTGGGCTTGAAGGCAGCGAAGCCCATCATGCGGATGCACTTGAGAAGCTGATTATGGACGTGCTTAATGATGTGGCCGAAAACGGTGTAGAGCAGTCACAGCTTGAAGCGGTATTACATCAGCTTGAGCTGGGGCAGCGTGAAATAGGGGGCGATGGCTACCCTTATGGCATGCAGCTGATTCTGGGGGGGCTGTCTTCTGCCATTCATCGTGGTGATCCGGTAGCTGTGATGAATCTCGATCCGGTACTGGAACAGCTGCGAGAGGACATTAAAGATCCTGATTTTATTAAACACCTGGTGAGGAAAAACCTGCTGGATAATCAGCACAGAATTCGCCTGGTGATGTCGCCAGATACCCGTTTAAGCCAGGCAAAAGAAAAGGCAGAAGCTGAAAAACTGGCGGCGATTAAAGCCGCTTTAACGGAGGCTGAGAAACAACAGATAATTGAACAGGCTGCGGCATTAGAACGCCGGCAGAATGAAGAAGATGATATCAGTATTCTGCCAAAGGTCGGGCTGGAAGATGTACCGGCAAAAATGCAGATTCCTGTCGGCATGGATAAGCCGCTGGGCGATATGCAGAGCACATTTTTTGAACAGGCTACCAATGGTCTGATCTACCAGCAGACCGTTATCGAGCTGCCTGAACTGGATGAAGAGCAGATAGACTTATTGCCAGTCTATACTTACTGCTTAACTGAACTGGGTTGTGGAGATAAGGATTATTTGCAGTCGCAGGCATGGCAGGATAGTGTTAGCGGTGGCGTGGGGGCATATACCAGTGTGCGTGGCAGGGTTGATAATGAGCAGGAAATTAAAGCGCATTTTGTTTTCTCGGGCAAGGCCCTGGGCAGAAATCATCAGTCGTTAAATGAACTGATGTCGCAAATGCTGGAACAGGCACGCTTTGACGAACTCGACAGAATTCGAGAGCTTGTTGCGCAGAAACGTGCACGCGCGGAGCAAAGCGTTACGGGCCAGGGGCATAGCCTTGCTATTAGTGCCGCCAGCAGTGGCATGAGTCCGGCAGCAGAACTCAGTCATCGGTTATCGGGTTTGCAGGGAATTAAGCGCCTGAAAGCGCTGGATGACTCTTTAAATGATGTAGGCGCACTGCAACAACTGGCGAGCCAGTTTAAGGCGATTCATGAAAAAATACTCGCCAGTCAACGCCATTATCTGGTGATTGCTGAAAAAGATAATCAGTCAGGGATTGAAACAGATATTGAGAATTTCTGGTCAGTACAGGATAGCAAAGCGCAGACTGCATTTAAACGGCCTCAGGTTAAACAGCAAATTAAGCAGGCCTGGCTGACCAGTACACAGGTTAATTTCTGCGCAAAATCCTATCCTACGGTGTGCGTCAACCATGAGGATGCAGCGGCATTATCTGTTCTGGGTGGTTTTTTACGTAACGGTTATCTGCATCGGGTGATTCGAGAGCAGGGTGGCGCGTATGGGGGCGGTGCAAATCATGAACCGGGTAATGCCTGTTTCAGGTTTTACTCTTACCGTGATCCGCGCCTGGGCGATACGCTGGATGATTTTGACAAGTCTATAGCGTGGTTGCTTGATGAAGAACATGCAGAGTTGCAGGTAGAAGAGTCAATACTGGGTATTATTGGGTCAATGGACAAACCCGGCTCGCCTGCCGGAGAAGCCAAACAGGCATTTCATAATGGGTTATATGGGCGTACACCAGCGCAACGCCAGCTTTATAGAGAACGCGTATTAAAAGTCACGGTAGAGGATTTAAAGCGTGTAGGTGAAAAATACCTTAAGCCAGAGAATGCCAGTATCGCTGTTATTGCTAATCCGGCCAGTGAAGAGGACGTTAAAAATCTGGGGCTGGAGGTAATTAATTTATAGATTTGAATTTATAAACTTTAATCTGTAATTTTTTGTGCATATTCTACTTGTCAGGCTTAATCTTGAAATACCTCAGGCGCATTCGCTTAAGGATAAGCGTCGCCAGATTAAAAGTCTCAAAGAGCGTGTTATGAGTCGTTTTAATGCATCTGTTGCTGAAGTGGATTTTCTGGATAACTGGAAGAGAAGTGTGCTCGCGGTGTGCATGATTAGTAATGATCGATCTTATCTGGATCAACAGTTCTCCCTGCTTGAGGCCCGTGTGCTGGAATATACAGAGCTTGAGTTATTGTCGATGGACAGGGAGTGGTTATGAGGGGGGTATTGTAGTCGATGATATTGTAAACTATAAATAAAAACAGGTTTACTATTATAAAAAACAAATGCGATATCCCAACTGAGTAAAAGTGAAATAAAGCCATTAATGGAGAGAATAAAGAAAGACCCTGTCTTTCATGAGTTACTTTGACAGAAATCAGGATTAAGTTCCTGATCCGGCTACCTGATGTGTATTCACAAGGTTTTTTCAGGCGTTAATCCTGTTTTTTACGGCACTCATACACAGACATAATAGCCTTGAGCTCCTGAGTTAATGTGTTAATCTCATCTTCATTAAAATCCTCAATGCCATCAACCACATGCCCGGATTCCAGGGTGTGTATGATTGCGTTAACTGAGCGGCAGCCGCTATTGCAAATTGCCTCAACTGCCAGATTTACTTTTTGTTCATTCATTGTTTTGCTTTACGTCTGGTCTGGTTGCGATACTCATGCAGCCAGCTCTGGAAGGTGGGGTACTGTTGATATTTTTTGTCTGTTATATAGCGTAGTACATTATTGAGTCGATACAGGCGTACAACCGATTCTATTCGCAGTATCTCCTGGCCCCTGCCATCAAAGAACAGTAAAGAGGGGGCGAAGTTTAGATCAAGTTCTCTGGCCCACTGCCTGGATGTGGTGCGTTTGCCACCGGGCGTAATGATGGGGGTGTCAGTCCAGATATTGAGTCGTGTAACATCTATTTTCTGTAACTGTCTAATGACTTCGGGCTGGTTTAAAGTGTCGCCGTATAAAATATCGCATGCATGACAGCGTGGATGTTCAAAAAATACCGCCAGTGGTTTGCGTTGCTCTTTTTTGGGTAGAGGAACGCTTCTGTCCATATTGTAGGGCGGTGGGGTAAAAAAGTCGGCTTCGTTGAGCTCTTCTGAGCCGAAACCCATGGATGCTTCTGCGCGGGCCATGTATTCACGGAAAGGCTCGTTGTTAAAGTGAGCATCCGCGACATATTCAAGCGCAGCTCTAAACTGGTACTTCGGCCGGTATCCCGCAAGTTTTAAGGCCTGCTGAGCACCTTTGATATAGAACACCAGAGTGGGTGTGAAATGGGTGTTACGGTGAGCAGAGTATTTGTTTTCAGGCCAGGTTTTGCCGTTAAAATCGGTGACGGTACGTGAGCCGGTTACATCAATTGCGATTACATTGAAGTGTTGTCGGGTATATTTTTCAATCGCGGGATCCCCCCAGTTTACGTCCAGTAGTGTTTTGCAATAAGCGCAGTCCTTTCGCCCGAAATAGATGATCAGGCCCCTTTTGTCATCTGACAGGGCTTCATTGAGACTTTCATTTAAATTGAGGAAGCTCAATGTGAACCAGTCGGGTAGCCCGAGATGTTCTTTCAGAGGAGCGTCATCGAACTGAAGGCTACTAGTGGTGCGTGGTTCTGCATGAAGGCTAAAGGGGGTGAGGAGCAGGCAGAGTGCTATTTTTAAAAAATGCTTGATCAGGGGCATAGTATGTTGCTGGACGTGATTTGAGACTAAATAGTATCATTAAAGAAGTCATATGTCGTATGTCATATGTCCTGTGCCTTTCTAGTCTTTTGTGGAGATGAAAAGCAAATGACTGGTACCTTGCATTTGATAAAACCTCGACATACGACATACGACTTATGACTTATGCACTCGCTGCATATAATCATGGCTGCGCATTTCCTGCAATCGACTGGCGGTACGTTTAAATTCAAAACGCAGTTGCCTTCCCGTGTAGAGGTCTTCTGGCTGGGCAGCTGCACTGCAGAGCAGGTTGACATTGCGGTCATAGAACTCATCAATCATGTTAATAAAGCGCCGGGCTTTATCGTTCTGCCCATCGTTCATTATTTCAATGCGGCTAATGAATACGGTGTGAAACTGCTGCGCTATCTGAATATAGTCGGTGGAGCCACGGTGATCGCCGCAGATGACCTGAAAATCGAACCAGATAATGTCACGGGCGCATAGCCGTGTTTCAATGTTGCGATAATTGATGCGTATTTTGTGATGGCGTTGGGCCGGTGCAGTGGCGAGTTCCAGAAAGCGTTTCTCAAGTACAGCGTCACTATTCGCGTCATTGTCGGGGTTGATGGGGTGCCAGATATCGGCTTTTTCCAGTATACGCAGTCGGTGATCCGTTTCGCCATTGAGTATAAGGGTATGGGTATATTTTTTTATGAGCTCTATGGCGGGTAGAAAACGTTCCCGTTGAAGGCCGTTTTTATACAGATCGTCAGGTGGCTGGTTTGATGTGGCAACCAGTATAAGGCCCTCTTTAAACAGCACATTGAGCAGGCCGGAGAGTAGCATGGCATCGGTGATATCCGAGACATGGAACTCATCGAGGCAAAGTATCTGATAGCGTCGGGCAAATGCACGGGCAATATGCTGTAGCGGGTTTTGCTGTTTGTTCAGAAGGCTTAACTGGTCATGAACAAATTGCATAAAGTGACTGTAATGCAGGCGTATTTTTCGTTTGCCGGTGAGGGAGTGCTCGTCGATGGTGTCGTAAAACATATCCATTAGCCAGGTTTTACCTCGGCCAACATCGCCCCATATATAATAACCCCTGAGCTCGGCTGTCCTGTCTGATCGAGCAAAGTTAAAAAAAGATCGGAGTTTATGGGCAAATGTTTGCCTCTGTTGTAATGCCTGTTCGAGGTGCAGCTGAAGTGTCTCCAGCTGCTGGACGATTGTTTTCTGCTCGGCAATAACGCAGAACTGTTTTTTCTGTAGCTGCCTGTTGTATTCGCTGGAAATCGACATAAGTTATATTTATGATAATTATATTTATTAAAAACAACTACTTATTGTATGTTTATGATATTACTTGTTAAGTGTTTCATGGTGTTTTTACGGTTCGAGCCAGGTTCCCTTATGTCAGATTATGACCTATTAAAGGGATAAAATCTTTTATCTCGGTAATACAAATTGAATATGCCTGCCGGAAAAGAGGATCTAATTTTTTCAGGCAGGCGTAGCTGGAATTTGAGATGCGGTGCGGTTATCAGAAATAAACCATTTGAATATACTGGTCATTGAGAATTAAAGCATTTTTTGCTAATATACAGCGCAAATTCTGAGCCTCCTCGCTCCTGTTCTATAAGGCCCAAAACAACCTGATGACTCGTTATATATTTATCACCGGCGGTGTAGTTTCTTCTCTTGGAAAGGGGATTGCAGCCGCTTCTCTCGGCGCTATTCTTGAGGCCCGTGGGCTCTCGGTAAGAATGCTTAAGCTCGATCCCTACATTAATGTTGATCCTGGTACGATGAGTCCATTTCAACATGGTGAGGTCTATGTTACGGATGACGGGGCTGAAACAGACCTTGATCTGGGGCACTACGAGCGTTTTGTGAATTTTCGCACCTCACAGGCAAGCAATTTCACTTCCGGGCGTATTTATGAAACGGTTATTCGTAAAGAGCGCCGTGGAGAGTATCTGGGGGGCACGGTACAGGTCATCCCGCACATTACAGATGAAATTAAGCGCAGTGTTATAAAAGGCGCCCAGGGTGCCGATATTGCGATGGTTGAAATCGGGGGTACGGTGGGTGATATCGAATCGTTACCCTTTCTTGAAGCCATTCGTCAGATGGGTGTTGAGATGGGGCATGAAAAAGCACTGTTTATACATCTGACTCTGGTGCCTTATATTCGCTCGGCGGGGGAGGTTAAAACCAAGCCTACTCAGCATTCAGTGAAAGAATTACGCTCTATCGGCATTCAGCCTGATATTTTACTCTGCCGATCAGAGGAGTATCTGGCGGTTGAAGAGCGGCGCAAGATATCGCTGTTTACCAATGTAGAGGAAAAGGCGGTGATCTCGGCAAAAGATCTGAACCATATTTATAAAATTCCGCAATGGTTGCAGGCCCAGGGGCTGGATAAAATTGTCGCCGACAAGTTACACCTTGATCTACCTGAAGCAGACCTCTCTGACTGGCAGGCGGTGGTTAATGCACTGGAAAACCCGGAGTCAGAAGTTACCATCGGTATGGTCGGCAAGTATGTTGATTTAACGGAATCTTATAAGTCGCTGAATGAATCTTTGAGCCATGCGGGCATTCAGAATAAGGTGCGGGTGCATATCAGATATATTGATTCTGAAATGCTTGAAAGTGGCGACACGAGTTTGTTAGAAGAACTTGATGCAATACTGGTGCCGGGTGGTTTTGGCAAGCGTGGTGTCGAAGGCAAAATTGCCGCTGTGAAATATGCCCGAGAATTTGATATACCTTATCTGGGTATCTGTCTGGGTATGCAGGTGGCGGTGATTGAATATGCACGTCATATGGCGGATATGGCCGATGCGCACAGCACGGAGTTTAACCCTTCTACCGAACACCCGGTAATTGCGTTGATTACTGAATGGCAGGTTGAATCGGGAGAAATGCAAACCCGAAATAAAAACTCTGACCTGGGCGGTACCATGCGCCTTGGGGCACAGCCCTGTGTACTACAATCGGGCAGTAATATCGAACGCATTTATGGTAGCCGTAATATTTCCGAGCGTCATCGTCACCGCTATGAATTTAATAATAACTTTAGCTCGCAACTGGAAAGCAGGGGCCTTAAATTTTCAGGCCGTTCAGTTGATGGGAATCTGGTAGAAGTGGTTGAAATTCCAGATCATCCCTGGTTTATAGCCTGCCAGTTTCACCCCGAATTTACATCAACACCCCGCAAAGGCCATCCGCTCTTTACCGATTATATTAAGGCGGCCTGCGCGCATAGAGATCAGAGAGGTCAGGTATAATGGATTTATGTGGGTTTCAGGCAGGGCTGGATCAGCCTTTTTTTCTACTCGCGGGCCCCTGTGTCATCGAGTCAGAAGCGCTTGCGCTAAACACGGCAACACAGCTTAAGGAAATCACGGATAAGCTGGGTATCGCATTTATCTACAAATCTTCATTCGATAAGGCCAATCGTTCATCCATCGACAGTTTTCGTGGCCTGGGCATGGCTGAAGGCCTGCGTATTCTACAGAAGGTAAAAGATGAAGTGGGCGTGCCAGTGATAACGGATGTGCACGAGGATACGCCGATGGACGAAGTAGCTGATATAGTAGATGTGATTCAGACCCCGGCGTTTTTATGCCGTCAGACTAACTTTATTCTTAAAGCGGCGGCGGCGGGCATACCTGTTAATATCAAAAAGGGCCAGTTTATGGCCCCCGGGGATATGAAGCATGTGGTTGATAAAGCCAGGACCACGGGTAATCAGCAGATAATGGTCTGCGATAGAGGCGTGTCTTTTGGCTATAATAATCTGGTGTCTGATATGCGCTCACTGGCCATTATGCGTGAAACGCAGTGCCCGGTGGTGTTTGATGCCACCCATTCTGTCCAGTTACCCGGGGGGCAGGGTACAACATCAGGCGGTCAGCGTGAACATGTGCCTGTGCTGGCGAGGGCGGCAGTTGCAGCGGGTGTGTCTGGTGTGTTTATGGAAACCCATCCGGATCCTGCAAACGCCCTGAGCGATGGCCCCAATGCCTGGCCACTGGATAAAATGGAGGCTTTGTTATCACGGCTTAAAGGTCTGGATGAACTGGTGAAATCCTCACCTTTTGAAGAGACTCAGCTATAAATAAAGGTTCGCGGGCAAGTCGCAAGCATCGCAGAGCCAGCTCCTAGATTACGGGTTCGAAATAAAACAGCTCATTAAAATTTGCCCTGAAATAAAATTTAAATTAAGAAGTAACTATAAATACTTGAAAGTATTGAGGAAAACATGTCAAAAATCAAACAGATAATCGCGCGTGAAATTTTGGATTCAAGGGGTAACCCTACGGTAGAAGCCGATGTTATATTAGAAAGCGGCGTGCGGGGGCGTGCGGCGGTGCCATCGGGTGCTTCCACAGGAGCACGTGAAGCGATTGAACTGCGTGATGGTGATAAGGCGCGTTATCTGGGTAAAGGTGTTAGCAAAGCGGTTGCCAATGTTAATGGCGAGATTCAAAAAGCATTGCTGGGCATTGATTGCCGTGAGCAGAGAAGCATCGATGATATTATGCTGAAATTAGACGGTACTGAAAACAAGGAACGCCTGGGTGCCAACGCCCTGTTGGCTGTATCGCTGGCTTCAGCACATGCAGCGGCTAATTTTGAAAACAGAGATCTGTTTGATTATTTAGGTAACGGTAGCTTTAAATTACCGGTTCCTATGATGAATATCATTAACGGTGGCTCTCATGCAGATAACAGTGTTGATCTTCAGGAATTTATGATTTTGCCTGTTGGCGCACCTTCATTTAAAGAAGCGTTACGCTATGGTGCGGAAATTTTTCATGCGCTCAAGTCGGTGTTGTCTGAGCGTGGAATGATCACCACCGTGGGTGATGAAGGTGGTTTTGCGCCGAACCTGTCATCAAATGAAGAAGCGATTGAAGTAATTCTGCTGGCGATTGAAAAAGCCGGATATGTGCCAGGCAAAGATATATATCTGGGGCTGGATGTTGCCAGCTCCGAATTTTATGAAGATGGCAAATACAACCTGGCATCCGAAAATCGCAAATTAAGCGCAGAAGAAATGATTGATTATCTCGCTGACTGGGTTGATAAATACCCCATCATCTCAATTGAAGATGGCCTTGATGAAGCAGACTGGGAAGGCTGGGCAAAGCTAACTGAGCGCCTGAATGACAAGGTGCAGCTGGTGGGTGATGATTTGTATGTGACCAACACTAAAATCTTTAAAGAGGGAATAGACAGGGGAATTGCTAATTCGATTCTGATCAAGTTTAATCAGATTGGTACCCTGAGTGAAACACTGGATGCAATAAACATGGCGCATGATTCTGGTTACACCGCGGTTGTCTCTCACCGTTCGGGGGAAACGGAAGACAGCACCATTGCCGATTTATGTGTAGCGACCTGTACCGGGCAGATTAAAACCGGTTCATTATCGCGATCTGATCGTGTAGCAAAATATAATCAGTTATTACGAATTGAAGAAAAGTTGGGTGATAAAGCCGTTTATGCGGGTAAATCGGCCTTTAAACACCTGAGTTAAATATTATGCGGCTGGTGTTGCCTGATCCCGGGTTAATCGCAAAATGCACCGCTATGACGGGTGCTCCATCAATGCAAACCTGGTGGAGTGCGCAGGTTGTGAATCAATAAATATGAGGATAGACTGATTGAAGTGGCTGCTATCATTGCTCGTTGTTCTGTTACTGCTTGTGCAGTACAAACTTTGGGTGGGTGATGGGGGTGTACCGGAAAAGTTGCACCTGGAAAAGGAAGTTGAGAAACAGCAGCAGCATAAAAAACAGCTGGAGGAGCGTAACGCTTCCCTGTTTGCAGAAGTAAAAGACCTGAAAAAAGGTCAGGATGCGATAGAAGAACGTGCGCGAAGTGAGCTGGGCATGATTCATAAGGATGAGCATTTTTACCAGATTATTCAAACAGAAAAAACATCTAACGATTCCCGATAATTTAATATACTAGTATGATTTACTCATCTGACTCTTCAAAAAAACAGTTCTGGGTTGTTATTCCTGCGGCGGGTATCGGCAGGCGCATGCAGGCTGATCGACCCAAACAATATTTACCCTTACTTGAAAAAACGGTGATTGAACATACGCTTGACCGCCTGTTAGCAGCCGAAGCAGTAACAGGCGCGATACTCTCTATTAGCGAAGATGATACGTACTGGAGGGAGCTGGGTTACCACTCAGAAAAGCCCCTGCTCGTTGCAGGAGGAGGCAACGAGCGTTGCGACTCTGTTTTAAATGCGCTAGTGCTCTTGCGCCAGGAAATAGATGATGCAAAATCTGTCTGGGTGCTGGTGCATGATGCAGCACGCCCCTGCGTTCGAGCAGAGGATATCGCGCAGCTCATTAATCGGGCCAGTTTGAGCGATGATGGTGGCTTGCTGGCACTGCCAGTGCGCGACACGATGAAACGCTCAGATGAAGCGCAGCGGGTTAATAAAACAGTTGATCGTAATGGGTTATGGCATGCGCTAACACCACAGATGTTCAGGCTGGACTTATTAATTGGCGCACTGCATCAGGCAGAGGAAAATCATCAGGTGGTTACTGATGATGCATCTGCAATGGAATTAGCGGGTTATTATCCGATGCTCATTGAGGCCCATGAAGATAATATTAAAATTACCCGCGCCTTTGATTTGCAACTGGCCGAGCTTTTTTTGCTTAATCAGTCAGGCGACTGAATTTTCAGTATTGCAGTTTTCCGACAACATCTGTTTCAACGCTAGATATCAATGCCTTTTATAGTCCATGAGCTGCCACCTTCAATTGCTGCTGGGTGATGTCAGTGAATTTCATCTTCAATCAGGCCGACTCTTTCATCAGGCACATCAACCATCACTAACAGTTCATTGTGGCTCAGGGCGTGTTTGAATTCGCCCAGGTGGGTATATGCTTTGTAAAGAAGTTACCTGCTGCAAAACTGAGCATCATTAGAAAAATACAGCTCAGCGCTAATAGTGGGTGCTGCGTGAGAAGTGTGATCAGGAAAATAGTCAAAAACACAAAGAAGAGCAGAAAATTAGCGCTTCAGAGCATGTTTTCCAGTCGCTGGGCGTTGTCTTTTATCTGGTTTTCTGTCGCAGGGTTCAGTGAGCCAGTCGGTAGCTGATGCTCGGCACAGGTATGACTATTTCTATTGTTGATGCCCAGGCCAATGAGCTCATTAACAACATGTTGAGCAAGCCTGGCATTTGGTAGCAGAAAGTTAAGAGGGCGCAACATAGCAGTCTCCTTCAGAACTGTTTCACAGTTCTGCTGAGAAATTTATCCGAGAGTCGATTAAACGTCGGATTCAGGATTGTCAGGCAGTTGTGATAATCCAGGATAATGCCTGATTATGTGTGTATATAGATGCCCTATAGCCAAAAATAACAGGTATTAATAGAGATGCACTTACAATATGGACTATTTAATTATAGCTGCCTGTAGCTTTCAGGCTAATCTGTACTAATATTATTATCAGCTATTCAGGACAGCTATCCAGGACAGGTGTTACAGGAATACGATTATCAACCTAGAAAAATCAGTTGAGTCACGAAAGTCTGCACAACTTCTTGATTCGTATAGCTATATGAAAAAAGTGTTCATCACCAATAAGGTGACCTCACATTT
>VAOX01065756.1_pt1 | contig 15263 bp, 13 predicted proteins | sample 3393891 | NCBI WGS metagenome assembly VAOX01 (sample SAMN08290429, study PRJNA428436) | hydrothermal vent metagenome | isolation source: Deep-sea hydrothermal vent chimney | place: Indian Ocean: Southwest Indian Ridge | depth 2822 m m | reverse complement strand
TGCCATAGTGTATTAAACCCCATCATCCGGTGATAGCGAATGAGGATATCCATTAACGTATCCTGGAACGCGTGCCCCATGTGCAGCGTGCCGGTAACGTTAGGTGGGGGTAACATGATGCAATATGCGGGACGGGTGGCGTCGGTGGTGGCCTTGAAGTAGCCTTGCTGTTCCCACCGCGAGTACCAGTGTGGTTCAATCGTGTGGGGATCAAAGCTTTTGGCGATTTCCATGGCGAGTTCCGGTCGTTTGCAAAACCACAAATTATAACCGAAAGCCGGGGTGGACGGGGTACGCTACCCGTTTTCCTTAACGGTGGTCATTACTGTGGCGTTGGAGGTCGCTGACGATGACGTCAAAATATTGCTGTAATTCTTGTGCTAGTGATTCACGTACCAATTGTGCGATTTCTTCCTTGAATTGCGCTAGCAGGCTCTCCAGCGATTGATCAATGTGCTTGGTGAGCTGCGGCATAATGCGTTGTTCTAGATTTTCCGCAATGGTTCGGTTGAGATTTGCGTGTGTGGCACGGGAACTTTCTGTGGTGGCGTGAGTGGTGTTCTGCTCAGCCGGCGGCATGGTTTCTGCCGTAGATTCAGAAGGTATGACTATCTGAGTCAGCACAGGGATCGCGTCCGGTTTTGCTATGTGACCGACAACCTCTGTCAAGACGGGGATCGTGTTCACGGCCGGTTTTGTATTGGTTACTGGTGGTGTGGTGGCCGCTGGCTGGCGCGGTGTGCGATGTTTGTTCAGCAGCGCGTCCAGCTTGTCGAGAACCTCGTCGTGATCTGGCTCTTTCATGTCTCTATCCTCCACGAGAGGTGCTCCGCTTGCCCAAGTTGTGCGATCTGAGGGTATAGCCTCGATCACGGTAGAAACTATAGCGCTCACGGGCGGCTTGCCGATCCTCTTCATCTAGGCCTACAATTTCTATTAAACGCCGGAAACGGCTAAAAAAAGGTGGCAGCTGCGGGGTTAGGCTCAGCAGAATATCATCGTGGTCGATAAGGTCGTCATTGTGGGCGATGACGACCGGGGTGACTGCGACCAAGGCGTGATCACTTCGACAGTGGGGCAGGAACCCAGTCGGCGGGCTGTGCCATAATAGGCGATCAATGCGCTCGGTGGCCGTGGCGTCTACCGTATAGATTACAATACGCATTTCCCGTGCCAGCGCCTTGGCGCATAACGTACACACCACGCTATCTTTATCCGCCACATGGGTATAGAAGTCAATCTCCGTCATTGGCGCTACCTACTAAGGTTTCGCGAACCAGCTTAGGTTTCCTTGAGGTGGTGTTTTTCCTCGGCGGCACACTCGATCAGGAAGTGCGTGAGTAATGCTACTGGTCGACCGGTGCTGCCTTTTTCCTTCCCGTTTTTGTAGGCAGTGCCGGCGATGTCAATGTGTGCCCAATCGTATTTTTTGGTAAAACGCGATAAGAAACACGCTGCCGTAATCGTTCCGCCTGCGCGTCCGCCAATGTTGGCTATATCAGCGAAATTACTTTTTAATTGCTCTTGGTAATCGTCCCATAGCGGTAATTGCCACGCGCGGTCACTGGCGCGGTCACTGGCGCGGAGTAGTGAACGTGCCAAGGTGTCGTCATTGGCCAGCAAACCGGAGACGTGGTTGCCAAGCGCGACGACACAGGCACCAGTCAGGGTGGCAATGTCGATTACCGTTTCCGGATCGAAACGCTCGGCATAAGTCAGTGCGTCACATAAAATCAATCGTCCTTCCGCGTCAGTATTTAGGACTTCGATCGTCTGGCCGGAAAGACTGGTTACAATATCTCCCGGTTTGTTCGCGTTGCCATCAGGTAGATTTTCACAGCTGGGGATAATGGCAATAACGTTGAGCGGCAGTTTGAGTTTAGCTATCGCGTGAATAGTTCCAATGACGCTCGCGGCACCGCTCATGTCATATTTCATTTCGTCCATGTCAGCAGACGGTTTCAGGGAAATGCCACCGGCGTCGAAGGTGACGCCTTTGCCGACTAGCACCACTGGCCTCGCTGTCTCCGCGCCGCCTGAATAATGTAGCACGATCAGTTTAGGCGGCTGAGAGCTACCGCTAGCAACGGAGAGCAGGGCGCCCATGCCGAGCTTTTCCATGTCGGCACGTTCCAATATGTCACATTTTAGTTCATAGCGTTTGGCCAGCTGTTTCGCTTGTTCCGCCAAATAGCTAGGGGTGCATATGTTGCCGGGGAGGTTAGCGAGATCTTTGGCGATGTGCATCCCACTAGCGATTGCCAAGCCGTGATTTATCGCTTGCTCGCCAGTGGCTAGTTCGTTGCGACGGGATACATTGAGAATTATTTTACGTAAAGGGCGGCGTACCTCGTCTTGTCGGCTTTTTAGCCGATCGAAGCGGTAAATGGCGTCCATGGCGTTAATTACCGCTTGCTCGACTTTCCAGGCGAGTTCGCGGCGTTTGACCGGCAATTCAGTGAGATAAAACGAGGCATCCATGGAGCCGGTTTCATTTAAAGTCCTGACCGCGCTAATAATCGCTTTACGGTACTCGGCATCCTTGAATTCACGCTCTTTTCCCAAGCCCACCAGCAGTACTCGGTCACATAGTGTATTGGGCACATTGTGCAGCAGCAGTGTGGTTCCGGCCTTGCCCTCCATGTCGCCGCGGCGCAAAATGTCGCCTAAGTATCCGTTGGAGACGCGGTCGATCATATCACCCGCCAAACTGACTTTGCGCGGTTCGAAAACGCCCACCACCAGACAGGCCGTACGTTGTTTTTCCGGGCTGCCGCTTTTTATGCTAAATTCCACCTTTTATAACTCCTTTAACGCATGATTCTGTCGGACAAATGCGATGGATGATGCCTGTTTCTAAATAATTTCCTTACAGCCAGGATTATCCAGGGATTTTGCTGTGGAAGTCAAAAAAACCTAAACAATGATATTTCGTCGTGCTTTGTATCGTGAACTAACGATGGCAGCGGTTACGGTTTTTTCGGTGTTGATTTCCGTTATCGCCACTATTCTCGTGACACGTTTTCTTGGCGAAGCCGCTAGCGGCTTGATTGCCGGCGGCGCCATAATGGCATTCATTGGCTTTAATTTAATTACCTATTTACCCGTTGTGTTGTCGCTTACCTTGTTTATTGCGATTCTGGTAACGTTAACACGTTGCTACCGCGATAGTGAAATGGCGGTATGGTTCGGCTCGGGCGTGAGCCTTTCAGCCTGGGTTCGTCCTGTCTTGTATTTTTCCGTGCCGATCGTTGTCGTGATCGCGGTTGTCAGTTTGCTGCTGGCACCTTGGGCGTTGCGGCAGGGTTCTGAATATAAACGTCAACTGGAAAGTCGTGATGATGTTTCCACCGTTATGCCTGGCCTTTTTAAGGAGTCTCGACGCTCTAGCACTGTGTATTTTGTGGAAAAATTCGATAAAAAGAAGAATTCTTTCGGTAATATTTTTATGCAGTCGATGGCACACCATAAACTCAGTATTCTTGTCGCCAAGAATGGTTACCAGGAGATCGCAAAAAATGGCGATAAATTTATGGTGTTATTGAATGGGCGACGCTACCAAGGTATCCCCGGAGATCCTGCGTATAAAATCATGACGTTCGGTCACTATGCAGTACGCATCCAACCATTCGAAGCGAAATACGCAGCTTTTGCGACAAAGGCAAAATCTACCCTGCAGTTGTTGGCCCGACCGACACCAGCTAATCGTGGTGAGCTACTGTGGCGATTGGGCTTGCCGGTTAGCGCATTGATTCTCGCATTGCTGGCGATTCCGCTAAGCTTCGTCAATCCACGTGCCGGGCGATCGATGAATCTGATCTTCGCTATACTGATCTATATGATTTATAGCAACTTTATCAGTATATCACAGGCATGGGTCGCCCAGGGACGGCTCGCTTTTCCTGCGGGGTTATTGGGCGTTCACCTCGCGATGGTGGTAGTGTTGTTGCTGTTGTTTTTCCATCGCTTGAGTGTCCACGGCCTGTTTTTCTTCTTGAAGGGCAAATGAAAACAATTCATCGTTATTTGGCTCGCGAGTTGCTAAGTAGCACGTTTTTAGTGCTTGTTATCTTGCTTATGCTCTTTGGCTTTTTTGATTTTATTCATGAGTTGGGTGATCTCGGCAAGGGACACTACGATTTATCCAATATCATAGTGTATGTTTTGCTGAGCTTGCCGGGGCATGTCTATGAATTATTTCCCATTGCTACATTGATTGGTGCAATTTTCGCGTTGTCTCAGTGGGTAGTTCACTCCGAGCTGACCGTGATGCGGGCATCAGGTGTTTCGGTACGCGATTTGGCAGTTTCGATGCTAAAAACCGGTCTGGTGCTTGTTTTGCTGACGATTGTTTTTGGTGAGTTCATCGCTCCGGTCAGCGAGCGGATTGCCCAGCAATTTAAATTAAAGGCGACAAGCTCGGTGGTTGCGCAAGATTTTCGCTCTGGTCTGTGGGTGAAAGACTCAACGAGCTTTATCAATATTCGCGAGATGCTGCCGGACACGACATTAATTGGTGTGAAGATCTACCGATTTTCTCCTGCATACCATTTGCAGTCCATTCGTTTCGCCAACAAGGGCGTTTATCTCTCAGATCATGAGTGGCGCCTGTCCGGTGTGGTAGAGACCAGTTTTGATAAGGATAAGACCAAAGTAGTTAAAATTCCTCAAGTCAAGTGGCTATCGGTGCTAACCCCAGATTTGTTGAGTGTGTTGTTGGTGGTGCCAGAGCAAATGTCGATCTGGAACCTGTATACTTACGTTCAGCATTTGCGCGAAAGTCACCAGCGCGCCACCCGTTATGCTATCGTCATGTGGACCAAGCTGATTTATCCTTTCGCTATCTTAGTGATGCTGCTGCTGGCGCTGTCGTTTTCCTTGCGAATTAATCGCAGTGGTGGCGTGAGTTCAAAAGTTTTTATGGGAATTATGGTGGGATTGGTCTTTCATTTATCAAATCAGATTTTTGCGCATTTGGGATTACTTAAGAACTGGTCGCCAGTATTTAGTGCGATCTTTCCTTTTTTTGCGTTTTTCTTCTTGGCAGTGGGAATCATCTGGTGGCAGGAAAGGCGTTAACCTGATAGCCGTATTGGAGATGATGGTTGTACGGGTAACAATGAGAAGCGCGTTCCTTACTTTCACACCGCGTTTTTGTGGGATATTCAGGTTAGTTGCGGGGAATGGCGACTAAGCGTGTGTTCGCCAGACGGTCATGGAGAAACTGGCGATCCCGGTCGATGAGTGCCCATAAAATACCGATCCCGGCGAGGGATAGCCAAGCGGTAAGGAAACGGATAAATAGCTGGCGAGGAATCAACGCCTTGCCTTCAGCGGAAATAAGCCGAATTTTCCAGGCTTTCATCGGCAACGTTTGGCCGCCATGTGACCAAAACCATAAATAATACGCGCCGATTACACCGAATAGATACGTTTGATACGTTGCCCTGATTATGGGGGTTTGTCTGCCGTGGGTGATGCCTATAAAAATAAAACCAGCTAGCAACAACAGCGAGATTAGTAGCAGCAAGTCGTAAAACATACTGAGTAAGCGCCGCCCTAGCGTGGGCGTGATAGCGAGATTGGCCATGTTATTCATTACGGACACTATGAAGAGCTAAGGCCGTATTTTACCCCAATTTTCGACGCATTGCCGCGATAATTCGGCGCTGGCTTGGCTATGTTATTTTAGGCGGATGAAGGGAGTGCCGCGGTTGTCTTGGCCGATACCAAACGAGATGAGTTTGATATCGGCACTTGTTACTTCGTAACGATTAACTGATTGCGTCCATGGTTTGCTCCCTACTTTTTTCTTGGTGTCGAGGGGGTATTTTAGCGGTTACCGCCAACCAGCCATTGAACTATAAAATAAAAGCCAATCAGCGCCCAGCCATACATGAGTAGATTGCCACTGTGGATGCGCAGATCGAGGCTATGTAGCCAGCGGCGGCCGATAAAGAGTGCCAACCCGGCGAAAATAATGGCCACAATCGCGAGTGTGGGTTTGGCGCGCCACAATGTGCCTATCCAGTGCTTGCCCCAGCCTCCCGGTATAATCAATTGGTAAATAGTGCTGCTGATACCAACTATCATCATGACAAACCACGCGAGGTCGAGTAGTAATTGCGCCAATGATGTGACATGTTTCCGCAGTGGTGACATCGATTTCGCCAAGCGCGGTGAGGGATAGCGTTAGGCTTCTCGCCGAGAGAGTGTTGGGCAATCGCCATAGCGAACAGGTGGCTAATCGTTAATCCTCTAGTGGATAGAATTGCGCACCGTGGAAGATCAGGGCAGCTCTGATGGCTTTGTGAGGGAACGCCGCAGCCATGGCGGCGCGGTAATTTTTTATCTGTGCTAAATAAGGTTGAGCACACGCAGCTAGGTTGTTCGGCGCGGCTTTGTCGCCGGTTTTGTAGTCTAATATCCAGACTTCGGCGGTAAATTCTACTAGTCGGTCGATACGTCGTGTCTGCCCGTCGCATTCCTGATAGGTAAGTTCGTTCCAGGCACGATGATACTCTCCTGGTTCGAAAAACCGTCTTAAATGGGGTGCTGCTATTAATGCGTTAGCGTCTCGCCATAATTCGGCAAAAATTGCTGGCGGCAGTCCAAGGTGGTGGCGCAGACGGTCAGGATCGATAACCGGTGGTGCTGGCGGCACGGTCATCTCCATGAGTGCGTGGAACATAATGCCATGCTGGCGAGTGGCATCACTCACTGGTAGTAGCCGTCGTTCGCCGGTTGGTATGGGGTGCCGCAATCGGTGATCAATGCGGTTGACCGTGGTTGTCGATGTTGATGCCAATGCCGGTAGGGGTGATGCCGCAGCGAGTGGCGGTGGTGATGGTGGTGTTGCCAGTGCACGCTGTACTCGCGAGTGCCAGCTGTCTTCGCTCGCGCCACGGTTAACACAACCGCTTACGTAAAGGATTTGTTTGGCCCGGGTCATGGCAACGTAGAGTAGATTAAGGTCTTCGCGTGCTGCGATGGCTTGTTCTTGCTCGAGCAACCGTTGTTGAATGACCGCTGTTCCATCTTTACCGCTGGTTATGGAGAAGTGGCAGGGGCGAGGTGCGTCAGGCGGCCAATCGAGAACAAGTCGGTAGACATCGGTGCGCGGCGCAGGCGAATTGGCGTCCAGTAGCCAGATAATTGGTGCTTCCAGGCCTTTTGCCTCATGGATGGTGTGAATGCGTACGGCGTTGCCAGTGTCGCCGATAACCCCTTCATCCGGCGCTTCCTGGTCTGAGCCGCGATTTAATGCCGCTAGTTGATTCAGGAATTTGGTCAGGCTGGGGTAACGTCCACTGTCTACTTGCAAAGCAAGTTCCAGAAACGCTTGCAAGTTAGCAGTGACCGTAGTGCGCATAGCCGCCGGTGTGGCTTGACGGTAGTTGGCGAGCAGATGGCCGTCAGCGTAAATTCGATCCAGTAGGTCGTGTATCGGCAAGGTGTCGGCTACGCGCAACCAGCGCGCAAGCAGTGTGTGTGCACGCACTAGGCGAGTGACGCTTGATTGGTGCTGGGCTAGTTGTTGCAATCGCTGCCACCAACTGCCTCCTTCGTGGTGCCGGATGGTCATTAAGTCGTTATCGGTGCAGCCAAACAGTGGGCTGCGTAGGATCTGAGCTAATCGGAGATCGGCGAATGGCGCCACAAAGAATTCCAACAATGCCATCAGGTCGCGGCATTCAAGGGTGGTCAGTAGACCACCTTGCCGCGTGCTTACATAAGGGATGTGCATTGCTTTAAGCGCTTGTTCGTAGCGTTCTAGATGAGCGCGGCGGCGCACTAGTAACATGATGTCGCCGTATTGTGCGCGACGGCGTGCGCCGTTTGTATCGGTGATCAACTGGCATGTTGTCAATGCCCGCAGGGTTTTGGCCATGTGGCGCGCTTCAATCTCATAGCGGCGGTCTTCCGTATCAGCTGGCGGCGTGTTCAACGGGTTGCGCAAGGATGTGAGCGTTTCCGTGTCGATGTCTTGGCTGGGCGTGTTTTCCACTAGCGGTGCTGCTTCCACTTGTCCTGATAAGTGGCTGTGATGTGCTTGGTGAGGAAGAAAGCCGATCATTCGTGGCTCACTGGTGAAAACAGCGTTAACCACGGCTAGTACCGCTGGGGCACAGCGTCGCGAACAATTGACAGTTAAGCGGCTGGCGTCAAATTTCTGCTCTAGAAATGCGGCGGCGATGGCAAATAGCCGTGGTTCTGCGCGGCGAAAACGGTAAATAGATTGCTTAGGGTCGCCGACGAGAAAAACAGTGGGATGGCGGTCGGCGGCGCAGGCGGCGTTGAGCCATGCTTGTAAAATCTGCCATTGCAGCGGATTTGTGTCCTGAAATTCGTCTAGCAATAGATGGCGATAGCGGGTATCCAGCTTGTATTGCAAGTATTCTGCGTGTGCCGAGTGTGTTAATAGTTGGTGGACCTGCCATTCCACATCGGTAAAGTCCAACAGTTGCCGTTCTTTCTTGAGATGTTGGTAGGCGTCTAACAGGGCGGTACCGCACTGCATCGCCATCTGGTTGAAGCGGAACGCCGCTTGAGCCGTCAGTGCTTGCTTTGTTTCTTCTAGTCGTTTGCATAATGTTTCGTGGAGACTTAGCAGTTGTGTCTCATTTGCTTCGCCCAGCCGTTTTCTTTGGGCCTTGCTTGCGGTGCGCTTGCGTGGTTCTCCAGCTTTGGTGAAAAGGACGCAGTTAATCGCGGCGAACCAGTCCACTGGCGTTTCGGCAGTCGATGTTAGTTGCGCTGCCAGCGCTTGGTCCTTTGCTGTATTTAGCGCGAGCAGTCTACCGTAATCATGTAATGCGGCCATGAATGTGCTATCGCTGAACAGTGTGCCGACAGGGTCGGTATTGGAGTCGATAGCTAATGCGCGTTGTAATTGTTCCAAGGCATAGCCAACGGCGTCAGTGGCGCCAGCCGTGTAGGCCCACCAATCGGCACGGTGAGTGATAAATTGGGCTATCAGTTGGCGGGTATTGCTCAAGCCATGATCGCGAAACAGTTGGTCAAGCGCCGCGGCGAGTGGCGAATCGGGGGCGGCTTGTACGTTTCTGGCGAATCGTTGCCATGCTTCCTCGATGAGTGCCGAGGTCTGTTCGGCGATTCGTGCGGGGCCAGAAAAGCCGCTGTCGAGCGGTGCGTGCTGAAGTACTTGCATGAACCAACCGTGGAATGTATTGATAGTCATGCCTGGTTGTGCAGTAAGAAATGTCTCTAGCAGACCGCGGGCGCGGGGTAGGAGTGTTTCCGCTTCGGTGCTGGTAAGGGCGCGTTCGCACAGAAAGTCTCGCACTCGCATATCGTTAGCGGTAGCGAGAAATCCTAGCCACTCACGTAAGCGGACGTTCATTTCTTGCGCCGCCTTACGGGTAAACGTAATCGCCAGGATTTCACCTGGTGCTGCGCCCGCCAATAGTAGCCGGATAATGCGCGATACCAGTCGCCAAGTTTTGCCGCTGCCGGCGCAAGCTTCGATGACCACACTGTGGTTGGGATCCAGGGCGGTCTGGTTGGAAAGCTCAAGAGACATCGGACTCGCTCCAATAATCTTTGCGGCATAAGCCTCGCATCTCGCAATAGCTACAGTTTTTGGCGGTACCTTGGGCTGGCAGCGGCGTGCCTCGGTATATTTGGTTAAATAAAGTGGTCAGGCGGGTGTGTGTTTCCGTGCATAGCGTCGCCAGATTATCTTCCAGACCAATGTCTTTCAGATGGCCATCATTTTTTTCCAGACTCAAGAAAGTGGCGTTGTCCACGTGGCTAGGATCATCGGCCAGCCACGCATAGAGTGGTAGCTGCACGTCCTCACCGGGAATGTCGAGGCGTTTTTTCAGCCGGTCCAGCGATTGCGTTTTGTAGTCCAGTATGGCGAGTTTCCCATTGGGATTGATGTCAATGCGGTCGATTCGACCTTTAACGGTTAGCGTGTGTCCTTCTTCCAAGGAAATATCCCGCGTCTTGACTAATTCGCCACCGGCGATGCGCCAGCCGGCAGCTTCTCGTGTTAATTGCCAGTCGAGATAGGCGGGGATGAGGGCATTCCAACGCAATGCCCAGCTATAACTTAGGTAATCGGCGGCGATGGCCGTGGCGAAATGTTTATCGCTAACCAAGGCGAGTGTTCGCGTTAATGTGTCGCGTGCAATACCGGAAATAACGGGGTAGCTGGTGTGGAAGTCTTGCAGAATACGATGGACGATATCACCGTAATCACGTTTTTCCAGTTCTTCCCGTATTTCATCCAACGGATTGAGTTGTAAAATGTGGCGGGCAAAGTACTGGTAGGGGCAGGTCATCATGCTCTGGTAGCCACTGGCAGAAATCACCATCGGTACGAGCGACGCTGGCGGTGGGGGACATGGTGGTGTTGCGTCATATGGTGCGAGAGTGGTGTTTCCCGTGGGGAGCGTTGCCCAGCCGTGCGTCAAGATGTCCGCGAAGACGTTATCTTGTAGTGCATCATGATAGGCAATATTGTGGAACGTCTGTAATCGTTCCACATAGGGACTCGCTGGTACGGCCTCGGCGTGATGGTGGCTTTGCCAGGTAATGACGCTGGCGTCACTGTTCGCGAGAACGGCAATTAAATCTCGTTCCAGTCCATCGAGTTTGTCCCGCTGAGTTGCTAGCCCTAGTTGGGCGCGTACGCCTTGGTTGAAAAACACTGAGATTGCCGTGGCGCCGGGTAAATGTGTCGCATCCGCACCAGCGATGATTACCCCATCGAATTGGCGCAGGCGGGTATTGGCCAAATGAGTAAACACGACTGGGCTGGTTATCGTCGCGTCGCGGAAGGTGGCATATTCCAACTGGTAGTTGAGCCAATGACGCCATTCAACGAAACAATAATCATTGCTGTCCGTTGCCATTTCTCGTTGTAGTCGCGACAATAATTCCAGTAGTTGCTGTCCTGCGATATCCAGGGCTAAGCCTTGGCAAATACCGAGGGCGTCGAGACTGCTCAGCAACCCGTCTAGCCAAGTGGTAATCGGTTTTGGATGGTGCGTTAAGTGCTGTTCCGCAGCCGCCAAGCGCTGAAGTAGTGCGATGATCTCATTTGCGGCGGCACGGTGCGCTAATTTCAAATAATTCTCGAGCCGAGAAACCACCTGATGGTGGCGCAATAGCTGTTCTAATTCATAAACTGCCCGCTTGCGCCGAGCAACTTCCCAGTCGGCGAATATATAGGGTGACTTAAGAAGGTCAAGGAGATCGCTATGGTAAAAATGGCCAGCGAAGTTATCTAGCCAACGATGGACTACGGTACTCGCGGTAGTGGTGGAAAATGTCCAGCCTGTTTCATCGGCAACGAGCACTTGCGCACGCTCCAATAGAGCTCGCGTCCGGCGTGCCACTAGGCGATCTTGGACGACAATCGCAATACGTGTTTTGCCATCTAGCAACCATTGGCGTACCTTGACATCGACCGCCTGAGCTTCTTGTTCTAGCCCCGTGGCGGCGAACAACGTGATTTTTCCCTGTAACGGGCTGTGAGGGTAGCGTATCTGGAAGGCCAGTGCGCGGCTGCGTAAGTTGTTGTCGTGTTCTGGGTTTGCCCAGGCTGTTGCCAGCAACTCGTGTGCCGGATCGTTGCTGGCTTGATGTAACTGAATTACTGGTTGGTACTGGGCAACCTTTGCCAGGAAAGCGTCCTCGCTAGGGGTGAGGTCGCCGAGTCCAATGGTGTAGACTGGTGCCGATACGCGTGTTGTTAACTGAGTGAGTTGCATGAGGTAAGCGGCTGCGGGATCGATTTCTGCCTCTGCGCCGCACACCATAGCGAACCATAGCTGGTGGACTAGGGTTGCTTCGAAATGCAGTGACGCCCCGCAGCCCCCTTGATAGGCAATTTCCAATTGTTGCAAAAAATCATCAAAAACGCGTGGTAACGTGATTTGGCGGGTCGTCAACTCGTCAAACAGTGTCAGTAACTCGGCGCTAATTTGCCATAGGTCGGCACCCTGAAGCCAATCGATATTTTTTAGTGCTTGGTAGAGTAGTGCTTCACGCTGGCTATTTGCGAGGATGGGGCGTTCGATGGGGGTGTGTTCCGCCCACGCCTTTAGTGTGGTGATGTGGGGCAAGAGTATCGTATGGCCTGCCGCGCGACCGAGCGCGGCGGAAAAATCGGCAGCGGGGTAAAGCGTAGGTAGTATAACGGTTATCGATGATAAGTCGGGAAGTGCGCGGTGTTCCCGCGCGACTAAATAAACCGCCGCTGCTTCTAGTGGCTTTCCATCGAGTGTTGTGACGATAATGCCTACTGGGGACTCATCATTTCCCATTGCGTGAATCGTGACGAAGTTTTGGCTGCGGGCGCGCCAGCCGGGCCACTGGTGTTCTGTCGATGTGCTGTGTGTCAATCATTTGGTTGGCGCCGCCACGGATTGGTGGTTATTTTTCAAGCTAGCGGTGGTTGGCGCAGGGCCGACCGTCGGCACCAGCGCCGCCCACGCATATCAGGTAGCGCTTTACGATGCGAGCAACGCTGACATTCAGCTGACTTAGCGCGCTAGCAGGCGGCGTTTATTGGGTGTCTCTGCCCACTTGTCGGCATCTGATGGTGGTGCTTTGCTGGCGGTAATGGTGGGCCATTGGTGGGCGAGTTCTGCGTTGAGTGCGATAAACTCGCGCTGTTCTTCAGGTACATCATCCTCGGCACAAATGGCTTCCACAGGGCATTCCGAGACGCACAGGGAACAGTCGATGCATTCATCGGGGTCGATGACCAGGCAGTTAGGACCCTCGCGGAAACAATCCACCGGGCAGACATCGACGCAATCCGTATATTTGCACTTGATGCAAGGTTCGGTTACAACGTAAGTCATCGCGCGTTTTCCATGTCAAGTCAAGATAAAGCAGTCGAGTTTCTATACTGCCATGCCTTGACTGAAAAGGCCACCGCGAGCAGCCGGCGACGGCTACATCGTCGGAATGCTTCACAGGGAATTTTTTTTTAGTTAGCATAGCGGAAGTTTCTTTAAAGAGGTGCCGCCGCCCGGGGGCAACTTTGAAGGGGTTTATCTCTTTACACACCTGGTTGACGCGAGGATTTCATGAGCGAACATATTCATTACATTACTGACGATGCTTTTGAGCAAGAAGTGTTGCAAGCGGATCTTCCCGTATTGGTGGATTTCTGGGCGGATTGGTGCGGCCCCTGCAAGATGATCGCCCCAATTCTAAACGAAGTCGCGCAGGAGTATCTGGATCGTCTTAAGGTCGCCAAAGTCAATATCGACGAAAATCAAGCAATACCGCCGAAGTACGGGGTGCGCGGTATTCCAACGTTAATGATTTTCAAAAATGGTAATGTCGAGGCAACCAAGGTCGGCGCACTGTCAAAGTCGCAATTAACCGCCTTTATTGACAGTAATATCTAAAGCCGTTATCCTAAGGCATCAGAGTTTCCCTGGGTAGGGGTATGCAGTTAGCCCAGGGAATGGTTCTTATCATACTCCCACCTTTGTGTCCATCCTCGATAACCCGTTGTATCTATTCATATTGTAGAATAATGCCCGCCGTATGCACTTATCCGAATTAAAGCACTTGCACGTTGCCGAGTTGGTCGAAATGGCCAACGCTAATCAGATCGACGCGGCGAGCCGCATGCGTAAACAGGACTTGATTTTTGCTCTGTTGAAAAATCAAGCGCGCAAAGGTGAGCGTATCGGCGGTGATGGTACGTTGGAAGTGCTCCCTGATGGCTTCGGGTTTTTGCGTTCGCCAGACACGTCTTATCTTGCGGGGCCAGACGATATTTACATCAGTCCTAGCCAAATCCGCCGTTTTAACTTGCATACTGGCGATACGATTGCGGGTGATATTCGTACGCCTAAGGACGGTGAGCGTTATTTTGCGCTAGTGAAGGTGGATAAGGTCAATGGTGAACCACCGGAAAACTCCAAGCATAAGATCCTGTTTGAAAATCTGACACCATTATTTCCTACTCAGCCGTTGACGCTTGAGCAGGACGTTAAAAGCGAAGAAAATCTGACTGGTCGGGTCGTCGATATTATCGCGCCTATTGGCAATGGGCAGCGCGGGCTGCTGGTGGCACCGCCGAAAAGTGGCAAGACTGTGATGCTCCAGCATATTGCTCATTCTATCGCCGCTAATCATCCTGATGTGGTGCTGATTGTACTGTTGATTGACGAGCGGCCAGAGGAAGTGACGGAAATGCGTCGCTCTGTCAGGGGTGAGGTGGTTTCTTCCACGTTTGATGAGCCGGCTACTCGCCATGTACAGGTGGCAGAAATGGTGATCGAGAAGGCGAAACGACTGGTGGAGCATAAAAAAGATGTTGTCATCTTGCTCGATTCCATCACGCGTTTGGCGCGCGCTTACAATACTGTGGTGCCTTCCTCGGGAAAAGTATTGACAGGTGGCGTTGATGCTAATGCCTTGCAACGGCCCAAGCGGTTTTTCGGTGCGGCGCGTAATATTGAAGAAGGTGGTTCGCTGACTATCATCGCGACGGCTCTGGTGGACACTGGTTCTCGCATGGATGACGTGATCTATGAGGAATTCAAGGGCACTGGCAACATGGAAATTCATCTTGATCGGCGTATGGCGGAGAAGCGCTTGTATCCGGCGATTAACGTCAACCGCTCTGGTACTCGCAAGGAAGAACTCCTCATCAAGCCCGATGTATTGCAGAAAATTTGGTTATTGCGTAAGCTGCTCTATCCCATGGACGATCTCGAGGCCATGGAATTTCTCCTGGATAAGATCAAGGCAGCGAAGAATAATGCTGACTTTTTCGATTCCATGCGCCGGGGATAGGCGCTTGCCAAACTCATAACGTTAGCGGATAATATCCGCCTTTTAGTAGTAGGTTGCTCGTTTAAGGGATTGACTGGGACAATGATATGAAATCAGGAATTCATCCGCAATACGACGAAGTGGCCGTGACGTGTAGTTGCGGCAATAGCTTCAAAACCAGCTCCACGATGAACCACGATCTTCGCATCGAAGTGTGCTCGCAGTGTCACCCGTTTTATACGGGAAAGCAAAAGATTGTGGATACCGCTGGTCGGGTCGAGAAATTCCGCCAGAAATATGGCCTGAAGTAAGCGGTATTGTTCTAATTTATCAAAGGCAGCTTCCGCTGCCTTTTTTCTACCGCGTTGGCGAATGCCGCGTAATATGCTTTCTTTAAAAATACGCGCACGAGGCATTGCTACCATATTCTTTCCGTTGTCTCGGCACCAAGCGCAGCCGGAGCCGGCACCGCTCTTTTGTTTTTA
>VAOX01005647.1_pt1 | contig 15267 bp, 12 predicted proteins | sample 3393891 | NCBI WGS metagenome assembly VAOX01 (sample SAMN08290429, study PRJNA428436) | hydrothermal vent metagenome | isolation source: Deep-sea hydrothermal vent chimney | place: Indian Ocean: Southwest Indian Ridge | depth 2822 m m | reverse complement strand
GAGGTAAACCCTGAAAACCATGCATCTATCTGATCATTGGTCGTACCTGTTTTACCCGCCATATCCCGACGCTTAATTTCACGACTTGCACGACGAGCTGTTCCTATTTGCACTACACCGCGCAACATTGAGTTAATTTGGTAATTAACCCCTGCATCCATGACTCGCTTGGCTGCGTTGATATCAGGATATTTTTTAGGATTAGCCTCACACTTGGGACAAGCAACCATCGGCTCTGCCTGGTACAAGACACCTTTCCCTCGCTGCTCAATCCGGGTGATAAAATAAGGACTCACTTTATAGCCGCCGTTAGCAAATATCGCGTAGGCTGCCGCCAATTTATACGGGGTGACTTCATTACTGCCAAGTGCTAGTGATAAATTGGGAGGCATTGACGCTTTGGCAAAACCAAACTTCTGAGCATACTCGACAAATGTTGGGATAGTGACATATTGCAATAAACGAATAGCGACCAGATTCAGCGATTTGGCAAGTGCAAGGCGCATACGAATAGGGCCGTGAAGTTTTTTACCTGAATTGTCTGGCTTCCAATCTTTTTCAAGGTGTTCTGACTTAAATACTACAGGGGCATCATTAATCAACGTCGCTGGTGTATAACCTTTTGCTAATGCCGCTGAATATAAAAATGGTTTGAAATTTGAACCTGGTTGTCGGCGCGCCAACATCACCCGATTAAATTTTCCTCTATTAGCCGCGTCGTTAAAATCAAACCCCCCGACCAGAGCAGTCACTGCACCATCTTTTGGGTCTATAGAAACTAGAGCACCAGACACTTTTGGCACCTGTGCCAGACTCCACTTTCCTTTAGGCATCGATTCAACATACACTATATCACCACGCTTAAGGGCGTCGCTTGCTTTCTTTATTGCCGTTCCTACGCGAGTGTCAGAAATATATTTTCTTGCCCATTTGATACCCTTCCAATCAATAAAGACTTCCAGGCCATCACCCAAATAAATCTTGGCACTCTTGTCCATGACTTCTACAACCATGCCAGCCACCAAACCACCACGATCTTTATAAATCTTCAACAATTTATCTTTTTCAGTATCGTTTTTATCAGTATCAAGCAAGCCACGTGCTAACGGCGGTCGATAACCATGCCGTCTATCATAGGCCAGTAATGCAGTACGCAGAGCCTTATTGGCCGCTTTCTGATGCTTCGCACGAATAGTGGTATAAACGTTATAACCGTTTTCATATGCATTACTACCGTACTTCTCAATAATTTGTGCACGCACCATTTCAGCCACATAAGGGGCTTTTACGGCGGTATTCGCTTTATGCTCAATCGAACTTAACTGCTCTTTATTCGCAACTTCATATTCTTCTTTTGTAATATGCCCTAGCTTATACATGCTGCCTAATACATAGGCCCGTCTTGTGAGGGCCCTTGTAGGATTAATAATAGGATTAAAAGTCGAAGGCGCTTTTGGTAAGCCGGCAATCATCGCCATTTGCGCGATAGTCAAATCTTTTAAATTTTTCCCGTAGTAAACATGCGCAGCTGCTTGCACACCATAAGAGCGCTTACCCAAAAATATTTTATTCAGATACAACTCAAGAATTTTTTCTTTTGAAAGCTCAGCCTCAATTTTGAACGCAACAAACACTTCAATTAATTTTCGTTTGAATGTTTTTTGCTTTTTACCCCAGAGGTTTCTCGCCAGTTGCATAGTAATAGTACTAGCCCCCTCCGCTTTCTTGCCGGTGCGGATTAATTTCAACGCTGCACGGACAACCCCTTTGGCATCAACACCAGGGTGTTGATAAAAACGATGGTCTTCAGCGGAAATGAAAGCTTTACGCAATTTTATCGGGATATCTTTAAAGGTCACCGGATTACGGCGCTGCGCCCCGTACTCTGCAATTAACTCTCGTTCAGCACTAAAGACCCTGAGCGGGACGTTAAACACGTACTTGCTCAAATTGTTAATTGCCGGCATGTCAGGGGCGAGATATAAAAACAGACTCACGAACAACATGGTGATAAAAACCGTCGCTAAAGAGGCTGTTACGAGTAGAAACGAGATGAATCTCGCAAAAATTGTGACTAATGGATGCATTTTCTTAAAGTACTCAGGGCATATGACCGATAACACTTGTTGAATGTATTCATTTTACGAATATTTATCAAGAGCATAATGAGTATAAATATACAACATTATGAATTTTAAAGCGAATTAAAACAAAAGGACTATATTAGTGGGACTTTTTAGCAACAAAAAACCACATCAACTCGGGATAGATATCAGCTCAACCGCAGTAAAACTACTGGAGTTAAGTCGTCAGGGGAACAGATACCGCGTCGAAAGCTATGCCGTTCAACCTCTTCCACCCAATTCGGTTGTAGAAAAGAATATTGCCGATATTGAGGCCGTCGGCGAGAGCATTCGTCAGGCAGCAAAACGCTCTGGCACAAAATGCAAACATGCCGCTGTTGCCGTTGCAGGTTCGTCCGTTATTACCAAAATAATTCAGATGAATGCTGCTTTAAACGACGAGGAAATGGAGCAACAGCTTGAGTTTGAAGCGGACCAATATATTCCATATCCCCTGGAAGAGGTCAATCTCGACTTTGAAGTGCTTGGGCCTTCTGAAAAAAATCCGGAAACAGTCGACGTCCTTCTAGCTGCATCACGTAGTGAAAACGTAGATATGCGTGTAGAAGCACTCGAAGAAGCTGGGCTTGAAGCAGAAGTTATCGATGTGGAAGCCTATGCGCTGGAAAATGCGTTCAGTCTCATCGCTGAACAACTCACCGACGGTGGACGCGATCAAACAATTGCTGTCATCGATATCGGCGCGACTATGACTACCCTCAATGTCTTGCATGATAGAAACATTATTTATACCCGCGAACAAGTTTTCGGGGGCAAGCAACTCACTGAAGAAATCATGCGTCGATACGGACTTTCATACGAAGAAGCAGGAATGGCAAAACGCCAGGGCGGCTTGCCTGATAACTATTTGTCAGAAGTCCTGGATCCTTTTAAAGACGCTATGTCCCAACAAGTTAGCCGTTCGTTGCAATTTTTCTTTTCCTCAGGTCAACACAACCATGTCGACCATATTGTATTGGCGGGAGGCAGCGCTTCCATCGTAGGGATTGATGAGTTAATCGAGTCCAGAATTGGCACGACTACATCGGTTGCTAATCCATTTGCAGAGATGGCCCTGTCATCCCGGGTGAAACCGCAAACACTCAGCAATGATGCACCGGCGATGATGATTGCCTGTGGCCTCGCACTAAGGAGCTTTGACTGATATGGCACAAATAAACCTGTTACCGTGGCGCGATAAGATACGCAAGGAAAAACAGAAACAGTTTTTTATATTGCTTGGACTAATGGTCTCTCTGACCGCATTTGCAATGTTTGGTGTACATGTTTTTCAGGAAGACCGCATTTCCTACCAAGAAAAACGTCTGGCCTATATTGACAGCCAGATAAAACATCTTGATCGCAGGATTCGAGAAATCAAGGTCATTGAATACACACGACGCAACCTTGAAAAACGAATCAAAAAAGTACGTGATCTCGAGCGCAACCGCGCCGAAGTTGTTCATTTGTTTCACGAATTAGTCACACGATTGCCACAAGCAGCTTATCTCACCAATATCAGCCAAAGCAAACGCAGCATTACCCTAAAAGGGGTTGCCCAGGACAACAAAAATGTTTCTGATTATATTCGTAACCTTGACAACTCAATCTGGCTTGATCGTCTTGATATCGGCATTGTGACGCATCAACAGTCTAAATCAGGAACAGGACGTCGTAGTCACTTCACTATTACTGCTGAACAAAAACAACCCGCATTATTAAAAACCAAACACCACAAGGGGTATAGCCGCAAATGAATCTCGAACAACTGAAAGAACTCGAATTCGACAAAATCGGTAACTGGCCCTTAATCGTACAAGTGGCTGTTATTGCCCTTAGCTGTGCAGTCGTGACTGGGCTGGTTGTCTATTTCGATACCCTACCTCAACTTGAAGCTCGCGAAAAACTCGAGAAGAAAGAAACCAATGAATTCGGCAAGTTACAAGTACGAGCCGCCAAAGCCTCTCGCTTGCCTGAACTCAAGAAACAACTTGCTTACATGCAACGTGCATACAAGAAGATGCGTGAACGTTTACCGACCAAAAAACAGGTAGCCGCTCTACTTATAGATATCTCACAAAAAGGCCGTGCAGCTGGCCTCGAGTTTCGATTATACGATCCACAAAAAGAAGAGAAACAAAAGGAATTCGTACAGATTCCTATTGCAATCAGGGTGGTTGGCACTTATCACGAACTCGGGAAATTCGTCAGCGATGTGGCTGAATTGCCGCGAATTGTCACCCTACATAATATTCAAATAACAAAACTTGGCACAGACGGTAAATTAATGATGTCAGTTTTGGCACGCACTTACAAATACGAAGACAAGAGGCGCAGAAGATAATGGGAAGCCTGAAAATGGATAGTATTTCTTTACGTAAATTGATGTATATCGCGTTACTCGCGATGTTAGCCAGTGGCTGTAGCAATGATATGACTCAACTTGAAAATAAGGTGACGACTGTTATTACCAAGAAATATTCGGATCCGCCGCCGCCACCAAAATATGTTGAGTTTCCCAAGTTCAGCTATGTCGCTAAAACTCGTGACCCGTTTCAGGAACCCAGCCAAAAACGTGCTTCGAACATCAGCGGTAAAAAATCAAAACGCTGTGAAGGCCAGGTCAAAATTGATTCACGCCGTCGCCGCGAACCGCTGGAATCCTATGCACTGGATTCATTACGAATGGTCGGAATACTGGAACTTAAAGGAACAAAATGGGCATTGCTTAGAACCAAAGACGGCACTGTTCACCGTGTGAAACCAAATAACTACATTGGCCAAGATCATGGAGTTATATTGCAAATTTCGGATGTAAAAGTGGTTGTCCGGGAAATAGTTGAAAATAGCGGAATCAACAAAGATAACAGTCACGGATGTCCGTATCGAGTACGTTCAGCATCAATCGCTCTGAGCCAATAAAATCTGGAATGCAAGGGGAAGGAACAATGCAACAAGCACATTATTACACACCAGGGACAGGTATTTCAGAGCATGGAATATCTTCTTTAAACCGCAACGCAAAATGGAAAGCAATTATGCGTACTTTATGTTACACACTGTTAGCACTATGGACAGGCTCACTCTATGCAGCAGAGACTAATGTATTACGTGACGTAAACATTATCTCCTTACCTGGCGAAAAGGTGCAAATCATTTTGAAAATGAGCAAGCCCGCCAAAAAACCGGTAAGCTTTACTATAGAGAGCCCTGCGAGAATAGCGCTCGATTTTCTTAATACGCGTAACGGCATGCGGCAAAAATTTCGACATATCGGAATTGGTATGGCGCAAAGCATGAATACTATTCAGGCTAGAGGGCGAACGCGTATCGTATTGAATCTTTCCAAACTAGTGCAACATTCCACTCGCGTTAAAGGCAATAATGTTTACATTACACTTGGCAGCGGTGGCAGTAAACGACGCTATGTAAAATCCAACTACTCAATAAAACGCTCACATCCCAAGAGAGGACGTAATTCCTTACAGCTCAACGCCATTGATTTTCGTCGAGGCGACAAAGGTCAGGGACGTATTATTATTAATCTCTCGCGAGACTCAGCAGCAGTAGACATTCGCCGTCAGGGTGACAAAATCGTAGTAGACTTCTTAAATTCCTCTTTACCCAGCAGCCTTGAAAGACGTCTGGATGTACTGGACTTCGCCACACCGGTGAAAAATATCGATACCTTCCGTCAAGGCAACAAAGTACGCATGATCATTACGCCCATCGGCCAGTACGAACATACTGCTTATCAAACAGGAAAGAACTACACGATTGTTGTTAAAAAAGTATTGCCCAAGAAAGTATCCAAGTCCGAAACCGGCGTTAATGGCAATTATGTAGGCGACAAACTAACACTTAAGTTTCAAAATATTGAAGTACGCGCGGTGCTGCAACTACTCGCAGACTTCACCGGCTTGAATATTGTAGTCAGTGATACTGTAAAAGGAAGCGTTACTTTAAGGCTTAAAAATGTTCCATGGGATCAGGCCCTTGATCTGATCCTTAAAACCAAAGGGCTGTCTATGCGACGTGACGGCAATGTAATGCGCATCGCCCCTTCAGCAGAAATAGCGGCTATCGAACAGGCCGACCTGGTCGCTAAAAAACGTTTTCGTGCACTTGCACCATTACAGACAGAGTGGTTTCAAATTAACTATGCTGCGGCTGGCGACATATTAAAAACCATCAAGAATAAAAGCGCCTCTTTACTCTCTCGACGTGGCAAAGCGGTCGTTGATAAACGCACCAATACGCTAATGGTTAAGGATACCAGCGATCAACTACTCAATATTCGCGGATTGATTAAACGACTGGATATTCCTGTTCGCCAGGTCCTGATCGAATCCAGGGTCGTCATTGCAAGCAAGAACTTTGCGCTTGATCTTGGGGTTAAATTTGGAATATCCGCCACAAATGGTATTAATGGCGGCAATGACTATATTGCCGCGGGTGGACCCCAAAATACCGATAGCACCTTAAACAATACACTGATGGTCGATATGGGCGTAACACCTACCAAAACAAAAGCCGGCCGTTTTGGAATTGCCCTAGGCACATTGGGAAGCAGTATATTACAACTGGAACTATCTGCTTTGCAAGCTGAAGGACGAGGCGAAATTGTTTCAAGTCCACGGGTTATCACTGCCAACCAAAGAACCGCTTATATTGAACAAGGTCTTGAAATACCGTACTCACAATCCACTTCTAGTGGTGCCGCGACAGTATCTTTCAAGAAAGCGGTACTGAGCTTGAAGGTCACTCCGCAGATTACCCCAGACGACAGGGTCATCATGGATCTGGAAATCAAGAAAGACAGTGCTGATTTGACAACGTCTATTGGTGTCGCTCAAAACATTGCGATTAATACTCGTGAGATAAAAACTCAAGTATTAGTGAATAATGGCGAGACTGTAGTGCTTGGAGGCATATACGAGTCGGTTAAGGACAACAAAGTAAACAGGGTGCCATTCCTTGGCAAAATACCTGTCTTGGGCTTTTTGTTTCGCGACAAGGTCAAAATAAATAATAAATCAGAGCTATTAATCTTTGTTACCCCGAAGATTATTAAGGATGATCTCAATAAAGTGAAGAACTAATATTATAACATCCTCGTATGACTCCCGGTTAACCGGAACTTGGCGGTCGTCGTTATACAAGGATTTTATTTGACGGCCGCACGGGCTAGAGTAACAGATTGATCGTTGTTCTAGCCTTCTCCCTTGGCTGAATCACACACATTGACGGAACATCGCTCTTTATGTGTGATTTTTAAATAACCCCCAATATTGTATCAACCAGCCTATCACTTATTCATAATAGTTATTTATTGGTAATAACCCAGTCAAATAACCCTCTGCTGCGGCTCTCGCTATTTTCTCTTCAATCATATTAATGTACAATCTGAGCAGTTATACTCGCCATAATAAATCAAATTCCGGGTCGTAAGTATTGCCAATGGATACCAAGCAAAACTATTTTCTGGTCGGGCCCATGGGGTCGGGCAAATCAACAGTAGGCAAACAACTCGCTAATGCTTTGGGCTACGAGTTTTTCGATAGTGACAAAGAAGTCGAACTATCAACTGGTGTGAGTATTTCGTTAATATTCGAACTTGAAGGTGAAACGGGCTTTCGCAAACGCGAGCGCAGCATCATAGCCCGGCTTTGTGCTCGCAGCCACATTACCCTGGCCACTGGCGGAGGATCTATACTTGACCCGGAAAACCGAAAGGCACTCAAAAACAACGGGGTTGTGATATATCTGCAGGCATCCACTCACCAAATACTCAAACGCACCCGACGCGATAGTTCACGCCCTCTACTGCAAACAAAAAATCCAGAGGCCCGACTGAATGAACTTATGGAAATTCGCGCCCCCCTCTATGAATCAGTAGCCGATTTAACGCTTAATACAGACTCACACAGTGTCTCGGAAGTAGCACAACAAGTATTGCGATATATCCGAAAGACGTGATTAAAAAGATTAAAAGGGGTCTGATCCCTTTTAATTGGAATTTCCTACAGGAAACCCGGATAATAAGCCCCTATGAAAAATACTATCACTATTGATTTGGGGAACCGCAGCTACCCTATATTTGTGGGTCAGTCGTTACTTGATGACAAAAGCTGCTTTGCCCCTTATATAAAAGGCAAACAGGTTGTTATTGTCACTAACGAAACCGTCGCGCCGCTATACCTCGATCGACTCCTTGCAACACTCGCAAGCTATGCGCCTGAAACAGTGATATTACCGGACGGTGAGCAATATAAGACCCTTGATACGGTCAATGACATATTTACCTCATTATTGCAAAAACGAATGAATCGCACCGTCACATTAATCGCTCTGGGCGGCGGAGTAATCGGTGATATGACCGGCTATGCCGCCGCCAGCTATCAGCGCGGAGTTAACTTCATCCAGGTTCCCACGACATTACTTGCTCAGGTCGATTCGTCAGTAGGAGGCAAAACTGGAGTCAATCATCCACTTGGTAAAAATATGATTGGGGCATTTCATCAGCCACAATGTGTTGTCGCAGATACAGATACATTAAACACCCTCGACGATAGGCAGCTGGCCGCAGGTATGGCTGAGGTCATTAAATATGGCCTGATTAGAGACACTAATTTTGCACGCTGGTTGCAAGACAATATCCCTGCACTTAATCAACGCGACCCGGCTTCACTGGTCTATGCTATCGAGCAATCATGTCGCAATAAAGCAGAAGTCGTTATTGCAGATGAATTCGAAAAAGGCCAACGTGCCCTTCTTAATTTTGGACACACTTTTGGTCACGCCATCGAAACAGCCACTGCCTATACGCGTTGGCTACACGGTGAAGCAGTCTCCGCAGGGATGTATATGGCAGCCTATTTATCTTGTGCATTAGGCTGGATCAAGCAATCCGATCTGGAGTTTGTAAAACAACAATTATTACTGGCTAAACTGCCTATATATCCACCTGAAACTATTAGTGAGCAACAATTTATAGAGTTGATGTCCGTTGACAAAAAAGTTTTGGATAACAAAATTCGCCTCATCTTGTTAAAGTCTATCGGCAATGCAATCATTAGCAATGATTTCGATTTTCAAGAATTACGTAAAATGCTACAAACTTTAGAACGCTCTGCAGGTGATACACCGTAACAATAATACTGAAACAATTACAATTAAGGATAAGATCATGCTAACCCTTGCGCCGTATGCAGCCCTGAATGACACCTGTCTAGGCAGACAGCACGAAGAAGAAAGCCCGCATAATAGAAGCGAATATCAGCGTGATCGCGATCGAATTATTCATTCCGCAGCCTTTCGTCGTCTTGAATACAAAACTCAGGTATTCGTTAATCATGAGGGTGACCTGTATCGCACTCGACTCACTCACTCTATTGAAGTCGCGCAAGTTGCACGCTCCATCGCACGTGCATTGCAACTCAACGAAGACCTGACGGAAGCGATCGCACTGGCACATGATCTGGGCCATACCCCTTTCGGGCATGCTGGACAAGATGCGCTCAATAAATGTATGCATGATTACGGTGGATTTGAGCATAATCTACAATCCTTACGCGTGGTCGATAAACTCGAAGAAAGATATGCCAGTTTTTCCGGTTTAAATTTGACTCATGAAAGCCGTGAAGGAATTTTAAAACATTGCTCTAATACCAATGCAAAACTTCTTGGTGATATTGGCAAACGATTTATCAAAAACACCATGCCCGGCCTAGAAGCCCAGCTAACCAATCTCGCAGACGCAATCGCCTATAACAGCCATGATGTTGATGACGGTTTACGCTCAGGCCTTATTACCATCAAACAACTGCGCGATGTCGAACTTTTTAACACACAATATGAAGAAGTGATCGGTTTATATCCCGAAATCAGTGAAAGGTTAATTATTCATGAAATCGTTCGCCGCTTAATCGATTGCCAAGTGAGTGACTTAATTGAGACCAGTCAGAATAAACTGGCTGAAAAACCGCCCGAAAGTATTGCGGCGGTGCGTAAGCTAAAAAAACCTCTTATTCTTTTTAGCAGCAAAATGCGGGAACAGAACCTCGAACTAAAACAGTTTTTGCGTAAAAACCTATATTTTCATTACAGGGTTTTACGCATGTCTACTAAGGCAGAAAAAGTCATTCAGGACATGTTTGGTGCTTTTTTCGAACATCCACAGCTACTGCCAAATGAAATTTCAGACAAAGCGGTCCAATGTATGCATGATGGTGATGCTATTGGATGTGCTCGTATTGCTGCCGACTACATTGCCGGCATGACTGATCGCTATGCAATAGATGAACATCGTCGCTTGTTTAATCCGTCGGAATCGACCTGAAACTACTGTATTTTGGCCCAAATAGCTTACTAATATGCGCATTTATTTACAACAACCCTCAGTGGATGGAAGAACTCCACGATTCTGCCACTTACATTTACAGGAAGATTTGATCAGTGGCTGGACGGTTATTCAGGAAGCAGGACAACAAGGACGTGCAGGACGTATTGCCCAAAGGCATTTTGAGCAACACGACGACGCTATGCAAGCCATCATAAAATCAAAGGACGAACAAGTACTTAAAGGCTACAGAATCGTTTTTGCGCAAGGTGAATCACCTACTTAAATTGATCAGACCTTATTAGCAATAAATTTTTTAAGGTTAATATTTTTTGAACACACAGGATTCTACTCTCCCCCCGCAAGTGTTATTATAGATTTCAGCCTGATGCATTAAAAATCCAGCAACACACTATGCACAAAACAACCGTTGACAAAAAATCGGGGACGTATGGGGAAAGCAGCAACACAAAAAGATCACGCAACCGAAAACTTTCGTGAATCTACCCTGCCTGACTTTCAGACTTCCAGCAAAGCCACTAATGGCAACCCTTTCCATGGCAGTACGGGAGCACTGAGCCCCTTTCAAGATAAAGATACATTAATTAATTTACAGCTGGTCAGTAATTTACTCTCACATACTCCTCATCCAATTATTGTCTCAGGGGTAACCGGCAGTGGAAAATCAACTTTTTTACGATTATTTATCCATCACTGCCAGAGCTCTACACAAGAACTCAATGAAGGTATCTCAGTCGACTGGCAAATTATCAAATTTAAGGCGGCTAGCCGTAGCAAGCCCAATCGGCTTATAAAACAAATTTGCAGCTCTCTTGATTTAACACGAGTTCCCTCTGCTCAGGAATTATACCAAGCGATCAATCAACAAAGACTGAACGATCAACAACGACCCATCCCTTTACTGATTATTGATAATGCTCACTTGTTATCTCAAGCTAGTCTGGAGCTAATTGCCGGACTGACAGAGTATTGCTCGTCAAAAATTCATATCATTATGGGTTCGTTGCCTGAACTACAAACCCAGTTTAACCATGAAGACTCAAAAATAAGAATCGGCGTTAACGCCCATGTACTTAATATCCGGCCATTGACCCTGGAACAAACCAACGAGTACCTCAATCGTCAAATTCAAAACGCAGGTATGAGTATCCCATTTACCTTGACGGATGTTCAGGTCGCACGAATCCATAAACAATCTCGCGGGATTCCAGGTGAAATAAACCAGGTCGCACAACTCCTATGTAAATCGAGCAAAACCTCAGCACAAATCGCTCACTTCGCCACCCACTCAAGCCATCATCCAAGCTTGTGGCAACGAATAAAAATACTCAGCAACAGCATAAGTTTTTCGCGGGCTGCAGTATTACCAATACTTGCCGTTTTTATTACCGGCATTGCTATTGGCCTATTTGTGCAGCGTGATTCCCTTATGCAACTATGGCGCTCAGACACAGCCACGGCCCGTTTGCCAATCAAGGTAGAGCCAACAAGTTCTGGTGTGCCCACTATTACCTCGATCGAAAGCCATCCTAACAAAACTCTCACTAAAATCGGTCCAACGAAGTCTGACAAAACTCAAATAGCAGTCATCACCATAAAACCAATAGCTGAGAAAATAAAAACATCAGAAATAAAAAAGGTTAACGTCGAAGCACCGCAAATTAAATCGGACATAATTAAGACGATAATCGTCAAGAGCACTCATACAGTAAAAGCCACGCGGGTTAAATCTCACCCTACCCAGATCGCGACGATACCATCTGCCAATAGCACAACACTCGCAGAAAAAACTATTGATTTTAAGATTTCTAAAATAGTCGCTCATAAGATTAAGCGCAGGATTGTTGCCAAGTCAAACAAGTCTTTGCCTCAAGCAAGCCAAAATACACAGGCCGACAACCATTCATGGAACTTACCCTTTTCAAAATACTTAACGGCTAAGACATTTCAGGATAAAGCTTGGTTGTTAAAACAAAATCCGCGAAATTACACAATACAGTTACTTAGCGCTAAACGGTGGAAAACTGTCAAGCAATACCAGGAAACCTATAAGTTCGGATTAGGACTTGCCAGCTACCAAATACGATTTAAAGGGAGTGATTGGCATGTACTGGTTTACGGCGAATTCACCAGCCGTAAAAAGGCCATCGAGAGAATCAAGACTTTTCCAGAAGCCTTGCGTGGCAACAAATTCAGAATCAGGAAGTTACGCTATGTGCAACGTGAAGTGAAACGTGGCGTAATTTTACCACGTAAAAAACTTGTTCCTGCGAATAAACCAGCCCCTTATGTTGAACCGCCATCAGTCACCTACCCTAATCCATCACTACTCCCCTAGTGCTCACAAAATATGCCCCATTGATGGACTAATAAAAGACTTTGGCTTGCACCCGACGATATTTATCTATATCTTGGCCGAATCATAATCAAACTCATGGCAGCTCCCTCATGACTGAACTTAAAAATGACCGTTTAATCCGTGCTTTACTGCGCGAACCCATAGATCGCACCCCCGTATGGATTATGCGGCAGGCAGGACGTTATTTGCCTGAATATCGCGAAACTCGTGCTAAAGCAGGAAGTTTTATGGATTTGTGTCGCAATCCCGATCTTGCTTGCGAAGTCACAATGCAGCCCTTACGCCGTTATGATCTTGATGCTGCTATATTGTTCTCCGATATATTGACTATTCCGGATGCCATGGGGCTTGGTTTATATTTCACCGAAGGTGAAGGCCCAAGATTTGAAAACCCCGTACGTTGCGAAAAAGACATTGACCAACTCCCTATTCCTGACCCTGAACAGGAACTAAAATATGTCATAGACGCTGTTCGCGTTATCCGGCGTGAATTAAACGGTAAAGTCCCTCTAATTGGCTTTTCAGGTAGCCCCTGGACTATCGCTACCTATATGGTGGAAGGATCAGGCGCAAAATTTTTCGCTAATACAAAGTCAATGTTATTTGATCGACCTGACCTGATGCATAAACTGTTGGATAAAGTCGCCAAATCTGTCACTCTTTACTTGAATGCTCAAATTAACGCTGGCGCACAGGTCGCGATGATTTTTGATACTTGGGGTGGCATGCTGACCCCTCGTGATTACAAAGAGTTTTCACTCGCCTATATGAAACGTATCGTAAGTGAGTTGACTCGAGTTAGTGAAGAACGAAAAGTACCGATTATTTTATTTACCAAAGGCGGCGGCCACTGGTTAACCGATATGGCTGATACAGGCTGTGACGCATTAGGTCTGGACTGGACTGTTAATATTGGCGATGCCAGAAAAGAAGTGGGCGATAAAATTGCGTTACAAGGAAATATGGATCCCTGCATTTTATACTCTTCACAAGATCGCATCAAACAGGAAGTAGGGGCTATACTTGAAAATTTTGGCCACGGTAGCGGCCATGTCTTTAATCTTGGTCACGGAATACACCCCGCTATTGATCCTGAACACATGGGTGCCATGATTGCGGCAGTACATGAACTTAGCCCAGCTTACCATAAATAGTATTTAAAAGGGTTAGAGCCACTTAAACACGCGAATACTGTCTTGAGATCCAGGCTTCATTAAAAAGGGCACTGACCCATTGCTGTCTCACTTAATTTGATAGGGACATTTAATCTAATATTGAGTCATGCTATTTATATAATGCAACCAACCGTGTAAATTGACGTGCCAATAACGGATCCATAAAGATCACCCTGTCAATGGGTTTTCAAGACACGCAGCGAGTACATCCATGTATGCTCGAACTCGGCATCCTGCCTCACACGGTCTTGAAAACCCATTTACCATGCTGATCCTCGGCTATAAACGAACTTAAGAATTCTAGTTACGGCAATATGAACGTCGATATCATGACGCAATATTAGTTCATATTATAGATTGGTTTAATTTAAGTGAGACAGCAATGACTCTGAGCCCATTAGTTTGCAATCATCAACTTCAATTTGCTCCAGATATTTTTAAAGACCAGTGGCTGAGCTGCCGCATTAGGATGCATCCCATCTGCCTGTACAAAATTCTTAACGCCTGCCACGCCTGTTAACATAAAAGGTAAAAACTGAACCTTGTATTTTTTAGCTAGCTGACGATAAATTAATTTGAACTTTTCAGTATAAGCAGGGCCATAGTTAGGAGGTAGTTGCATTCCTATTAGTAGAATTTTACGATTTTTCTGACGAATAATTTTAATCATTTGCTCAATATTAATTTGGGTTTGCTTTAATGATAAGCCACGCAGTCCATCATTAGCTCCAAGTTCCAGTATTACAATTTCCGGGCGATGATCTATGAGTGTTTTTGGAAGTCTATTAAGCCCACTTAAAGTAGTATCGCCACCAATACTGGCATTCACAAGTTGGTATCGAAGTTTATTTAACACGAGATGTTTTTGTAGCAATGTTACCCACAAATTTTTAAGATCAATCCCATAACCCATACTCAGACTATCGCCTACGATTAAAATCGTTTTTTGAGACTTTAGCTTAGTATCATTTGCATATGCAACATTAAATTGTAATATTATGGATGAACATGGTAACTGTATTAAAAATACTCGTACAAGAAACCTTAACTGTTTGAAGAACATGGACACTCCTATGCCTGATACTATTATTCGCACATCCCAGCTGGGCAAGCAAGTCAAAAGTAGCAGTGAAACGCTCACTATTCTTGACGATATAAATCTAGAGATCAAAAAGGGCGAAACAGTAGCCATTGTCGGTGAATCAGGTTCCGGGAAGTCAACGCTATTAGGTTTAATGGCGGGCTTGG
>VAOX01035386.1_pt1 | contig 15268 bp, 17 predicted proteins | sample 3393891 | NCBI WGS metagenome assembly VAOX01 (sample SAMN08290429, study PRJNA428436) | hydrothermal vent metagenome | isolation source: Deep-sea hydrothermal vent chimney | place: Indian Ocean: Southwest Indian Ridge | depth 2822 m m | reverse complement strand
ATTTTCGACAGCCCAGTGTTGGCGTACAACAGACGACGCTTTTTTTGCATCAATCTCAAGCGAGCTAATATAGTAGCGTTTTTCAGTTGTTATCTTATTATCACTATCACGCGTGGCCTCAATTTCAATAATACTATTCAGTTTTGGCCACGCGACTACTCGAGGGTAGCCATATTGTATCAATTTTGATTTAACGGCATACTCGAGTTTCAATTCGTCCATGCCCGGCATCACCGACTCAGTAGAGACCCTCGGGTGCATAGTCGTGAGAGTGTATCGAGCCGAGGAAAACAAGAATGCAGGCCGTGAAATTGAGTCCCTAAAATTGTAAAGTTGTGGTCTGAAAAGATAAGCTAGTCTGACCAGTGAAAGCCGACGTTGTTGAACTGACGCAAGGCAATCGTGATGGAAGCGATTGGCAAGTCTCCAGACACCACCGGGATCTATGGGGCATGTATTTAAAGGGGTAGCCTGGGAACTTGAGACGACGCTATGGATGAGCAATGCAGGAGCAATTGCCGAGAGCCGTAATCTCCTTGCTATATAAAACCGAGTTAGGGTGTATCGGTATACAAATACCCGGCAGTGAGCATGACGTTCTTGACAAGATCATTGAGCCGAGAGGAACACAAAATGAATCAACACGCACTTTTTTTGCAAAGAACGCAAAAAAACCGCCTGTTCTCGAAACCCCTTAACTTGGGTTATGCCTTCAAATCAATAATTGATACTATTAGTTTTGTACGCTATATTGTACGTAATAACGTTCATTATAAAGGAAGGAAAATAATGCAAAGATTGAAAGTAAATCAAGACATTCGCCCTATGTCAGAATTTCGCTCTGGAGTGGCTTCTTTTCTTAAGCAAGTACATGATACTAAACGACCATTAGTCATAACACAGCATGGTAAAGGAGTGGCTGTTTTACTAGATGTAGGTGAATTTGAACTTATGCAGGAAAAAATTGAGTTATTTGAAGATATAGAAAAATCAATAACTCAAATTGAAGCTGGTACGGGAATTTCACATGATGATGCAAAAAAACAGGTATTAAAGAAAATTAGAAAGTGAAAATCATTTGGTCACCTTTAGCAGTTGATCAAATAGCAGAAATTGCAGAATACATAGCCTTGGATAATCCAGTAGCTGCTGAAAAATGGGTAGATGATATTTTTAATTCAGTAAAAAGACTTAAGAAATTCCCAAAAAGTGGATGCATAATTCCTGAAATCCAATTAGATAATTTTCGAGAAATAATATTTGGTAATTATCGTATCATTTATCGAATTGATAAAAATCAAATTTCAGTTCTAACTGTTCGTAATGGTTCACAAATATTACCAGTAGATGAAATTCTGGCATAACAAAATGCTTATCGCGTCAAGCTAAGCCGATAATCATGGAATTAGGAAGGACCCAATGAAAGTGATTAACGCTACCCAACAGGTGCGGATGCAAGTCCAAATCCTGTCAGAGTAAGGTTGGCCACCGACTTGATGTGGTCATAAAAAAGGTAATGTAGTCATAGTGGTGGAACATGATAATAAAACCTAACAAAACAAATTCACTCGGACAGTCCTCCGCGTTGTTTTCCGGTAATTTCTGGTGTTAGGCGAGGAAAGAGCTAATAGTTTTAGCTACATCAGGAAATTCACGAATAATTTTTTTGTCTGCTGTAATGAAAGGGACATCAAGATACTGCGCTAAAGCAACAAACTCACAATCATATGCAGAGCACTGACTATTTTTAACTAGCTGCATAATATTAATTGATGGAATTTCATATTCATGATCATTTAGTAATTTTTCTGCTTGTTGAATTAGTAATAAAATCTCATCTAAATTTAATATATTTTTTCTTAAATAAAGAGACAATACATTCCTAAATTCACTACGCCATAATATTGGTGCGACCCAATGAGAATCAGAAGATAATAAATCTTCACTTTGTTGTGAATTATCACCAGAAATATATAAATAAGAAATAATGTTGGTATCAACAACAATCATTTTCTTCCCTCATTTTTAGCATCATTAAATTCTTGTTCGGTAATGCTATACTGCGCTGTTTTTGCACGTAATTTCCTAGCCATATCAATGTGTTCAGAAACATTGATTTTATGAACACCGAGTGTACGCTCGATACAGTAGAGGATTTCACTATTTAAGCTTCTGTGGTGTACACTCGCAGCATCTTTTAATTGTGCGTAAAGAGAATCCGGTATATTTTTTAGGGTAATTGCGGGCATTGTGAATCTCCAAGTAAACCAATATGGTATCATTATGGTATACAATATCACCTTATGCAAGCTAAAATCACCTAACACATATGAGCCGATCTCGTGTCACCAGGCATAAGTAACTTATTTCAGTTATTTCTAACTAAAAAATAAACCAATTAACAAGGCCAAATACTTCGTCTGTCATGGCAGTTATTAAGCAAGTCGCTTACAACAAACACCTTTAAGTACTTCTTCCGTTCGGTCAGGTCGTACTAGATTAGGACATGGTCGACAAGTCTCTTTTATTATCGGAAAGAAGGTTAGCTCACAGTTTACTGATTGGATGAAACCGCGAGTTGATAGTGCTGAAGGTAAATTAATATACAGTCACCGAATGTCGGTTGTGGACAGATTATAGCTCCTACATAATCTGCATTCCCGCCGTCCTTGGTGGTCAACCGGTATTTGGAAATATTGGCTTTAATAAAAAACTGAATCGATTTAGCCTTCGGTCTAAAAAGAAAGTCCAATGTCAGTTGGTTTTTCTACAGCCTCGTTAGCTGAATAGCGTCTTGACGCTAAAGCGCTATTCTTATAATTAGGAGGAACAGCGTTATGACTGAATTATCAAAGAAATCAATAGTTTACTTTGAACCAGATATCCATCATGCACTAAGAATGAAAGCCGCAACAACACACCAATCAGTTTCTGAAGTGGTAAATGAGGCGGTGCGACTGTCTTTACGAGAAGATCAAGAAGATTTAAATGCCTTTGAACAAAGATCTACTGAAACTACTCTTAGCTATGAGGAATTACTTGAAGATCTAAAAGCGCATGGCAAATTATAGTCTTGCCTTCAAAAAATCAGTTGCAAAAGATCTTAGAAAAATTCCGAATAATGATGTAGAACGTATATTGGAGTGTATTAATTTACTTTGTGAAAATCCTAGAGCTGATGGTTGTATAAAACTTTCAAATCAAGATCGGTATCGAGTAAGACAAGGCAATTATCGAATTGTTTATGAAATTCAAGATTTAGAACTTATAATTCTTGTTGTAAAAATAGCACATCGTAGTGAAGTTGGTTTGGTATTAAAATGATTTGCGCGGGTGAATGTATTTCTGAAGAGCCGGATGCGGTAGTTCCGCATGTCCGGATCTGTGTGGGGGCGGTCAGGTAACTGGCCGTTCTACGATGTCGGCTCGCAGGCACTATACTTGACAATTTAGTACATCGTACATACAAAGCAACTTGAATTCGAATGGGATAAAAAGAAAGATAAAACGAATACTAAAAAGCATGGAGTTTCATTTGATGAAGCACGCACTGCTTTTTATGATGAATACGTTATTCAATTTTTCGATCCTGAACATTCTGAAGAAGAAGATTGGCTTATACTTCTTGGTTCGAGTTTTAATTTAAAGACACTTGTTATTTGTCACTGTTTCAGGGAGGAAGAAACAATCATTCGAATCATATCTGCTAGAAAAGCAGATAAAGACGAAGAACAATATTATTGGAGTGAACGAAAATGAAAGCTCATTACGACTTTTCTAAAATGAAAAGTAAAAAAAAAATCCCTGTATTAAATATCTCAAACAACCTATCACCATGCGACTAGATCGTGATTCAGTTGAGTATTTTAAATCTCTAGCTGAAGAAACAGGTGTACCTTACCAAACACTAATTAATCTTTATTTGCGTGATTGTGCTATTAATCATCGAAAATTAAAAATGAAATGTGCACTATAAAAAGCCTAACAAAAAGTTCCTCGCGTCAAGCTAAGCCGAGAATCATGGAATTAGGAAGGATCCAATGAAAGTGATTAACGCTACCCAACAGGTGCGGATGCAAATCCAAATCCTGTCAGAGTAAGGTTGGCCACCGACTCAGTACCCCAGGGCACCTTCTCATGCTTCGCATTCACCTGATGTGGTGCAAGTTATTAAAATCTGCTATTTTTGTTAGCTGTCTTCGTATAGAATTCGCCATAATATTTACCTTATTAAGTATCCCTTTCTAACATGGCACAAAACAAATGAATGACAAAACAATAGCAACCCACAACGGTAATTTTCATGCAGATGATGTTTTCAGTATCGCTGCATTTAAGAGCATATTCCCTTCTTTTAAGCTCATTCGCACACGTGATTTAGAGCTTATCGCTAAGGCAGATATTGTGTTAGATGTAGGCGGTGAATATGACCCGGATACAGATCGTTTTGATCATCATCAACGTGGTGGAGCAGGTGTGCGCGAAAATGGTATTCCTTATTCTTCATTTGGTTTAATTTGGCAGAAATATGGCTTAGAAATATGCCAAGGTAACCAAGACGTCGCAAATGCAGTTGATTCTGGTTTAGTATCAACGATTGATGCCATCGATTGTGGTCATGTCGATGGTATTTATGACGGTATTAGTCTTAGCCAAACTATTTCAATGTTTAACCCAACGTGGCAAGAAGATAGTCACTTTGATATCTGTTTTGACGAAGCTGTTGATTTTGCATCGCGCATTTTAGCTCGTTTCATCGCATCGGCTAAGGGTGGCATTAGTGCGAAAGAATTTGTGGTTAAAGCTATTGAGAGTGCAAAAGATCCAAGAGTGATTGTATTAGAAAAATTTATCCCGTGGAAAAGAACAGTTCACGCCTTATCTGATGAAGCTTTATATATGGTTTACCCATCTTCGACTGGCCAATGGAGAATTCAAACAGTACCTGTTGAACTCGGTTCATTTGAAGATAGAAAACCATTGCCTAAACAATGGGCTGGCTTATCCGATAAAGAACTTAAAGAAGTGACCGGTATTGATGATGCTATGTTTTGCCATAATGGTTTATTCATTGCCGGTGCTGAAACATTTGAAAGCACTATGAAAATGGCGTCCATTGCACTTAAAGAATAAGGATTATTAATGAGAATTTGTGGTGTTAATCTTACCGGAAACGATGCTGATATTTGTTTGCTTTTTTTAGAAAATCAACAGTTTACTATACCCGACTGTAGAGTGCGCAAACTGACATTACCGAAAGATCACTCGCGTGAAGATCTTCAGAAATTTCAATTTGCATTTGCTAAGTTGATGGAGGACTACAAGGTCACTAAGGTCGCCATAAGTGAGCGTATGCGCAATGGAAAATTCGCGGGTAGCGCTATCAGCTTTAAGTTAGAGTCGGCGATTCAGCTAATTGCGGATATGGATGTAGTTGTACTTCCACCAACGCAAATTAAATCTACGTTAAAGGAAAACTATATGCCTATATCATTTAAAGATACCGAATTAAAGAAATTTCAAGAAAGTGCATTAACCGTGGCCTATGCTGCTCACATGATAAAGTAAAACTCAATAGTTTTTACTCGCACCCCCAACGTAAACGTCTGGTAATAAACACTTAGCTTTTTAAATTACGGTTTCCAATTTAAGATTCCACGGCATCAGATAATTCAACTCCTTAGGTTTTTTGGGTAGTTCTTGGAGCAAATACTGATGGGAAACTATCACGTACAGTAACGGGTAGTCAGACCCTGACTTACCCGGTATCTCAGGAGATTATGTCATGTCAATTAGTCTAATTATTGAAAACTCTTGGGATGATATCGTTAAAATTCAGGAAGAGGCCTATACCGATATTCCTCCGGAAGACGTAAATATTCTTAAAAGTAAATGGTATTCATCACCTAAAACCTGTGCCGTATACTCAGACAATAAAGGTAAAGTCTTAGGTTACTTACTAGCACACCCGTGGGCGAGTGAAATTCCACCTAAGTTAAATGAAAAAATCCCTGTAACTAACAGCTCAACTCTATTTATTCATGATCTAGCGTTAGCTCTTGAAGGCAGAGGAAAAAATATAGGTAAAGAACTAGTAGAAAACCTAATTGATAATGCCCAAACGCAGAATTTTGTGAAAATGTTATTAGTGGCGGTTCAAAGCTCAACGGGGTTTTGGGCTAAGTTTGGATTCTTAAATATGCCTAGTGAAAAAACTTGCTCAAGTTATGGTGAAAATGCGCAATTAATGGTGTTAGAGTTAGAGACATAACAATAAATTAAAAGGACAAAAAACAGTTGGCTTTTGCTCCTTAAAATAAGGCTATATAAAACCATCATCAACGTATAAAACGTTAAGTGGTGAACATAATGTTTTTATTGAACGACAATATGACCGTGATTCAGAAATATAAAGATGAAAGCTATTATATCGGCATTAAATCGATTTCAATTGGAGCAAATTATATCAGCATAAATATTTGATATTTTTATCGTGTAGTTAAATCCACCAATAATAACGGCTAAAAAAAAAGGCCGCTGCGTTTAACGTCAGCGGCCTTTCTAAATAAAGAAAAAGAAATTATTTCTTTTCTTTATTTAGCTTTCTTTTTAGCTTCTTCACGCTCTAACGTTTCTTTAATAACTTCTTCAGCTACGTTTTTAGGGCAAGGAGCATAGTGATGGAATTCCATTGAGAACTGACCACGACCTGATGTCATCGTACGTAAATCGCCAATGTAACCAAACATTTCACTTAATGGGCATTCTGCTTTAATGCGTACGCCGGTTGGGCTTGTATCTTGTCCTGAAATCATGCCGCGTCGACGGTTTAAATCGCCGATAACATCACCAACGTGATCACTAGGTGTAAATACGTCAACCTTCATAACAGGTTCCATTAGCTGTGGACCGGCTTTTGTCATTGATTGACGATAAGCGCCTTTGGCTGCTGCTTCGAAAGCCATCGCTGATGAATCCACCGCATGGTAAGCACCATCAGTTATAACTACTTTAAAATCTAAACAAGGGAAGCCCGCTAAAACACCACGTTCTTTACATAGTTTAAATCCTTTTTCAACTGCTGGCAAAAATTCACGTGGAACGTTACCACCCGTTACAATAGATTCAAACTCAAAACCTGTACCGGGTTCGCCAGGTTCAATGGTGTAATCAATTCGACCAAATTGGCCTGCACCACCAGATTGTTTCTTGTGTGTATAAGAATCTTCAATTTTTTGTGTAATTGTTTCACGGTAAGCTACTTGTGGTGCACCAACGATAACTTCTACACCGTGAGTACGTTTCATGATGTCGATTTTAATGTCTAAGTGAAGCTCGCCCATTCCTTTAAGGATTGTTTCGCCAGAATCGTCATCGGTTTCAACGCGGAACGAAGGATCTTCTTTAACCATTTTACCAATCGCAATACCCATTTTCTCAGATGCCGTTTTATCTTTTGGTGAAACAGCAATTGAAATAACAGGATCTGGGAAAACCATTGGCTCAAGTGTGCCAGGATGCTTAGGATCACATAAAGTATGACCCGTTTGCACGTTCTTCATACCGACGAAAGCGACAATATCACCAGCACTAGCACCAGTAAGTTCAACACGGTCATCTGCTTTCATTTCTACAATACGGCCGACACGTTCTGTTTTACCTGTGAAGGTATTTAAAACAGAATCGCCCTTGTTTATAACACCTGAATATACCCGAACGAAGGTTAATGCACCGAAACGGTCATCCATAATTTTGAAGGCCAATGCACGGAAAGGTTCTTTTTCATCAACAATTGCGAATTCACCCGTTTCTTCACCCTCATCATCAGTTAAAGGTTGTGGGTTTACTTCTGTTGGGTTTGGTAAGTAATCTACAACCGCATTCAATATTAATTGAATACCTTTGTTTTTAAATGCAGAACCACAGTATGTTGGGAAGAAGTCTAAAGCGATTGTTCCTTTACGGATGCAACGTTTAAGATCTTCAATTGAAGGTTCGGTACCGTCTAAATACGCTTCCATTATATCGTCGTCTTGCTCAACGGCCATTTCAATTAATTTTTCACGGTATTCTTCCATCTTGTCGACCATGTCGGCAGGTGGCTCTTCGATAGTGTAATTTTCTGGTTGACCTGACTCATCCCACACCCACGCTTTACGTGTGATTAAATCAACTAAACCTGTGAAGTTGTCTTCAATACCAATTGGTAAAACCATGACCATTGGGTTTGCACCAAGCACTTTTTCTACTTGCTTGATAACACTGTAGAAATCACCACCAATACGATCGAGTTTATTAACAAAAATAACACGTGCTACACCAGAGTCATTCGCATAACGCCAGTTGGTTTCTGATTGTGGTTCAACACCGCCAGAGGCACAAAATACACCAATGCCACCATCGAGAACTTTTAGTGAACGATAAACTTCGATTGTGAAATCAACGTGACCAGGGGTGTCGATGATATTGAAACGATGGTCATCCCATTCACATGAAATAGCTGCTGACTGAATAGTAATACCGCGCTCAGCTTCTTGATCCATGAAATCGGTGGTTGCTTCACCGTCATGTACTTCGCCGGTTTTATGAATAGTACCGGTTAGCTTTAATATACGTTCTGTCGTTGTGGTTTTACCCGCATCTACGTGAGCGAAGATACCAATATTTCTATACTTGTCTAAATCTGCCATGTTATTGCTACTCTGTTTAATTAATATTTACCGATACTATCGGCAATCCATACCCTTCAACGCCGCAATCCATTATGCCACGCAAGGAAACTGTTAATTCGAATAAAGGACACCTACACAATGATGACTAAATATCGAGTGGTAAACCCCGAATTATAACCTAAAGTTATGCCAAGTGGATAGAATAATCATGAGTTTCTAACTCTAATTGATTGTCTGACAGTTTCAAGAAAAGGACATTTTTGCATAAACAATCCTTGTTTATATTTAAAATTGTAGATAATCTATTTAACATTAAATTATTACATAATCCAACGAAAATACCACTTAACACCTTGATTTAATTGATGTGACCTCGGGAGATTACGTCTAATCACTGATAAGCTCAAATCTGAACATTGATACTCTATTGACAATCAACTACAACGTAACACAATATAGGTATTATCATGGGTGTCACAAGTATACGGCTATAAGCTGAAATCGAAAGCCCACTTGAAAAGTTAGCTACTAAATTAGATAGAAGTAAAAACTATCTTATTAATCAAGCAATTAAATAATTTATTGAACGCAAAAGCATAGGTAAAAAACGCTGGACTGAGACATTAGAAGCTATTGATTCAGTGAAAGTCTGTAAGCTGGTTAATGAAAATGGAGTCGATGCATGGCTAAATAGTTGGGCTTCAGATGATGAGCTTAATTCACCTAGAATAGGATAATTTCATATACTCCAGAATCAATTAAAAACATTTCCTAGTATTTGGTGTAGAAGTTGAAGAAGCACCTAATCCAAAAACAGAGCGTGATTTAATTCTGGGGAATTACATTGTGCGTTATCTACTTACAACCAATGAAGTTCATATATTACGTGTATGGCATCACGAAGAAAATCGCTTATAACAAGTAAATCAACTGTACTCATTTAAGCGTTATGCGGCGAAAAAATAATGGATAAAATAATCAGATTCACAACACATTATTTTGTAATATAGCTCTATAAGTTCTTATTCATTACCTATTTAATTATTGTTTCATTATTACAAGTAACAACTTTGGGGCAGAGCCCATTTATCCTATGAAAAATAGACTATCCCAGAAAAGTGCTCCAACCGTGTTGACGCTAAACGATCTTGCAAAATTAGCAAACTACTCGTTTATGGACACACTAAAATGTGATCCTGACGCGACAGTCGATGGCGATGACCACGCACCACGACAAGTCTTTAGTGGACACTATGTACCTGTTAATCCCACGCGTATCAACGAACCCGAGTACGTCGCGCATAGCAAAAACTTTTTCCTCGAACTTGGCTTTGCCGATAGTATGGCAGAGTCTACCGATTTCATTCGACTATTTACCGGCGACATCTCGCAGGTTCCGGAACCGATGCGCAAGGTTGGCTGGGCCTGTGGTTACGCACTTTCCATCTTTGGTACGGAATACACCCAGCAGTGCCCGTTCCAAACCGGCAATGGCTATGGCGATGGGCGTGCAATTTCTGTGCTTGAGGCTGTCATCAATGATCGACGCTGGGAAATGCAGCTCAAAGGTGGTGGTCGAACACCTTACTGCCGCGGCGCGGATGGTCGCGCAGTTCTGCGATCGAGTGTTCGGGAGTTTTTGGCGCAGGAACACATGCACGCGCTTGGCGTTCCAACGTCACGGTCTTTAAGTTTGTATGTTTCGAAAACGGAGAAGGTTCAGCGACCCTGGTACTCGGAGGGCTCTCGCTCGAAGGATCCCGACAGGATTATAGAGGAGCCCGTTGCTGTCTCGACGCGCGTCGCACCGTCGTTCATTCGAGTCGGCCAAATCGAGCTTTTTGGTCGCCGTACCCGAAAGCAGGAACACCCCGATGCGATGAAGGAACTCGATAAAATTGTGTTGCACTTGATTGACCGTGAGTACGCTGATGTCATCGATAAGAAACTAAGCACCGCCGAGAAAGTTGTGTTACTCGCGCGGGAATTTCGCAGCCGCCTTACAGCGCTTGTGGCAAACTGGATCCGTGTCGGTTATTGTCAGGGCAACTTCAATAGCGACAACTGTGCGGTTGGTGGCTTTACTCTCGACTACGGTCCATTTGGATTCTGTGATGTATTTAATCCACACTACCAGCCATGGACGGGAGGCGGGCATCACTTCTCGTTTTTGAACCAACCCGTGGCAGCGGAACGCAACTTCGAGATGTTTTGTAAGGCGTTGCAGCCGTTACTGACATCACATCAGGACGCTTTGCAACAGCTTGACGAGATTCGAAATGGCTTTGGACAAGTGATGCAAGCTCAAATGGAAAAGATGTGGACTGCCAAACTTGGACTTGGTGCTTTTAATGCGGTGTTATTCAGTGAACTCGAAACACTCATGGTACAAACATCGGTTGATTACACCATCTTCTTCCGCGAGCTCTCGATGTTACCGGATGACATCGGCCCACTTAAAAAAAGTTTCTACAGTGATTCGAAGCAAGCCATGACTGAGTTAGATAAGCGTTGGTCAGAGTGGTTCACAAAATGGAAATCACTCATCGCCAACACAAGCAATGCAAATAGTGCTCCGTCCCGATCCATTGAAGAGATCTCGAAGCAGATGAAACTGGTTAACCCAAAATATAGTTTGCGAGAGTGGTTGCTTGTGCCCGCGTATCAGCAAGCGGCCGATGGGAACTACGCTTTACTTCGAGAGTTGCAGGAAGTAATGACGCAGCCTTATGCAGAACAGACGAAGGACGTGGATAAAAAATACTATCGGTTAAAGCCGTCTGAGTTCTGTGATCTCGGCGGGTTCTCGCATTTGACCTGTTCTTCATGATCTTAACAATTGAGGTCAGGTTAAAGGGGGCAGACTTACTGGCAGTGGGCCTGACCTTGACGAATCTTATTTCTATAGACCCTATTTGATAAAGGTGAAAAAGCTAATCATATTAAAAGTGATAGTAATGATCTAGCCAAAATAACCTCATTAATTGTCAAATCCTACGGAGGTTAAAATGAGTAAAGCCTTTGATAGTATTAAACAAGGTCTTGATGAAGCTCTCGAGTTCTCAAAAGGTAAAAAAAGTAAAGCTGTAGTGCATAACTTTACGCCCATTTCAAATCAAGTAAAAGTAAAAATTAAATTATCATGAAGTCTGTATTATTTGATTTAGATGGAACGCTACTTGATAGAGCTACATCACTAAATAATTTTATACATTGGCAAGCTAATGAAATGTTAAAATATGACATATCAAATAAAGAACAATTTACTTCACGATTTATCGAACTAGATAAAAATGGTTCTGTCTGGAAAGACAAAGTATATGAGATATTAATTGATGAATTCAAAATATCAAATTGGACAGTTAAAGAATTATTATCTACGTATGAATTATGCTTCAGTGCTTTTTCTAAACCCAAGCACGGAGTGCTTTATGCAGTTAATAAATTGCACAAATTAGGAATTAAACTAGCTCTTGTTTCAAATGGAAAATCACCTTTTCAAGAACGTAATTTTAGAGCATTAGGTATTTCTAAACTATTTGATGTAATTGTTGTTTCAGAAGCAGTAGGACTACGTAAACCCGATAAAGCAATTTTCGATTTAGCGTGTAAAATGTTACAAACTGAAGCATCAAACTCTATTTTTGTAGGTGACAGTATAAAATCGGATATTGACGGTGCAAATAATGCAGGCCTGTACAGTATTTACATTCCATCATTTCTACATGAAGAGTGTGATAGTGCTAATATTATTTGTGATGACTTTGAAGAATTACCTAATTTAGTGTTAGCTGCAAACAATGCATAACAAAATATTCAAGAGGGATTTCGATAACACGTACTTTTTTGCAAAGAACGAAAAAAACCGCCTATTCTCGAAACCGCTTAGCTTGCGTTAGGCAAATAGATAAAAATTCTCAAAAATGACTAACCCTTTATTTACTCAATTAATCCTACTTATTAGCCTGTCGTTATTCGTTAGTGTTTCCGCAACATCTCAAATTATTAGCCCACCGACAACTGATACAGAAAAATTAATTGACGAAGATAAATGGTTAAATTCTGCCCGGCAAATTTTCCTTGAAGCAAGGTCAATTTATAAATATGAATCCAGTATCGTTATTGGGCAAGCCAAGGCTGGCTTTATAAAAGATGCACTCGATACTATTGAAATGCTAAATCCTGCCAGTCGTTCGCATCACTTAATTTCATTACTACGTACCGCTCCTTCTCTTTCAAAGGAAAAAAGAGACGAATTAACCAAAAATGCAATAACAGCGGCCAGAGAAAATACCTACAATTCAGCTACTCATAACCTTATGTCAGGGGAATTGATTAATATTGCACTCTATTATTCTTCACAAGGTGATGATAACCATTCCAAGGAACTATTTTATGAGGCGATAAGAGAAGCTGAAGCTGGTCTTACGGAAACAGGTGGGAACAGTTATCGTCGAATTACAGATAAAATCAACCGGGCACCAACTGAAGAAATTAAGCCATGGATGCTTGAAATTATTCGAGCCAACTTTAGAAAAACTAAAAATGCAAAAGATCTAGCTTATACCTGTATAGACATGGCCGAGGTTGCATGGAAAATAAATGACCTCACTCAATCTACCCTATATATTAAATGCGCTTCAACTGCAATAAATAATATTAAAAATTCGAAACTTAAAAAACACACTATTAAGCAACTTGACCGAACAAAAGACATTCTTCACTACGCTAACACCACTAAAACAGGTTCAAGTTTTAGTCAAGCGATACGCCAAGCACGATTAGGCCATACAAAAAAATCCTATAAGACAGTTTCAAAACTTAGGCAAAGCTTATACGTTGATCATAAACTGGTGGCTTATAAGCGTGTTTTTAATGACGCTATTAAACGAAATGACTTAATCACTGCACACTATTTTGCAGCGCGCCCTGTAAGTGAACTACCGTACTTCACTATAACTATCTGGACAGCACTCGCAGAAAAACAATTTGAGGTTGGAGATCAAAAATCAGCTTTAGTAAGTTATAAAAAAGCATACTCCGTAATAGATAAAATAAGCGCATCTCCTAAAGTCTATCTATCCGATATAAAAAGTATATTGCAGCTTTCTGAGTCTATGCTTCGAAACAACCTTAAAAATGAGGACCGACAAACGCTTTTACTCGCTCAACGACTTCTTGGAAACATACCTGAGTATAGCGTCGCTGACCGTGTAAAAGCTTCAATTCTTGTATCGGCAGCATTATGGCAGAATAAAATGCAAAATGAAGCAAAGAAGCTTTTTAAAAAAACCTATAAATATATTCATTTAAACGATACAAATAAGCGACACGAACGGAAAGCGCGACTTCTTTCTGCTATTGGTCAATTAGCTGTTACATTTGGAACTGAAAAATAAGCATGATTTCTCCAGCCACTATTTTTGACATTATCAAAATAAACACTTACCTAACAAGCGGGTCAAGTTTGCTTGGCTTGGATGCGCAAACAGCGCGCCACTTACCCTGATCGATAGGTATAAAAATGAAATCAAAATCAATCACAATCACAATCATTTCAGCACTTTTCTCAACTATGATGGTTTCCTTATCGGGTGTTTTTTTATATGTGCTAAATAATGGAGCCGCAGTGCAATTTAAAAGCTTTAATAATGGCTTTGATGTAGGCAACTCAATAATTGATATATTATATGCATCACTAGAATACTGGGTAATTATTTTAATAATCATTGCAGTAGTTAGTTACTTACCTTTATTCTGGAAAAAACGATTATTGTCGAGTGCAATATCCTTAATATGTTTTCTTTGTTTAGTCGCTATAGTCTATTCTCCGATATTAAAAGCAGGGAGTGTAATATGAAAAACCCAACAAGTAAGTCAAAAACGTTTGCTAATCGCTCACTGGGCTTTTTAATCGTTAGCTGTTACAAGGAGTAATTGGTGAAATTAATGTTATTATTAATAACAATCGCAATTTCCACAAGTAATGTTAAGGCTGACCAATATTATAAAATGGCAAAAGTAACTTGCGCTCCAGAATTAGGGTTGTTTGAAATAACCGCAACAGGAGTAGCTAATCTTCTAACAAAAAAATTAAGTCGTTCGCAAGCTCTCTCGGATTTTCAAAAAGCGGCGCTCTCGCTTGCTTTTTAAAAATTGGCTTATCCATTCACCAGTAAATTTAATTCCACGATAAGAGGTGAAAACATTGAATAGTGATTAACATTTCCTGTTTTAATCATCACTAATCTCGCTGCAACAGTGCTTTTAATTTTCATAAAGTCTAACTGTTGTGTTAAAAAAATTATCTCCCACATTAGATGGGTGTGTTTTCAAAAAAAAAACTGATTTCGCGTCATTATCCAATGACATACGCCACTTATGCTAAAGTAAACAGAAAAAATCAACTGATACATCTAATTGAAATTAAAATATCGGAAATATATGTTAAGTCAAGATTTGACCCCTTCATTCCTTCACTTCATGTATTGCGGTAAGCACATTTGCTTTAACTGAAGCCAATCTTAAATTATGCATCCAAGGAAATGCATCATCCAATATTTTGTGACATACTTTACTTGCATGCATGGTGAGAT
>VAOX01055733.1_pt1 | contig 15297 bp, 15 predicted proteins | sample 3393891 | NCBI WGS metagenome assembly VAOX01 (sample SAMN08290429, study PRJNA428436) | hydrothermal vent metagenome | isolation source: Deep-sea hydrothermal vent chimney | place: Indian Ocean: Southwest Indian Ridge | depth 2822 m m | reverse complement strand
GCATGGTTTTCAGGGTTTACCTCGCACCTGGTAACGACTGTATGGGTAGGCTTCGATAATAACCATTCTTTGGGTAAACGTGAATATGGTGGTGTGGCGGCGTTGCCAGCCTGGATTCATTACATGAAGGCAGTACTAAAAGGAAAGCCGCAAACTTTACCACGCTTACCTCGTGGTATGGTGTCAGTCAAAATTAATAAGAAAGATGGTTTGCTTGCAGGCAGTGGCTCCAGTGGCGCGATGTTTGAGACTTTTCGTGTGAAATATGTGCCCAAGCGCTATAGCACAGGTGGGGCCGCAGACGGTGGATCAGGTAAGCCAGGCGAAGATAGTGGACCTATATTCTAACTCCGTGGAGGTAGCGCTAAAGAAAATTAGCCTGCCCCATCAATTTTTCTATTTTCTGATATACTCAAACTATGCCTCGACATAAACAGCACGAAAAACAACTTCGAGAACAGATCACGCAGCATGCTGCACGCTTGATGAATGAAAACGGTATTCGCGATTTTCATAGGGCAAAGCAAAAAGCAGCAATGGCCCTTGGCGTGGCGGCAGGAAAGCATATGCCAACCAATAGCGAGATTGAAAAAGCAGTTATAGCCTATCAGCGGCTTTTCGAGTCTGATGAATCCCCCCTTAGAATGCGAAAACTCAGACGTGTTGCTGCTGAAGCAATGGAATTTCTTAAACAGTTCAATCCGCGCCTTACAGGTTCTGTATTGGCGGGTACTGCAACGCGACATGCCCCCATTGAACTGCACTTATTTTGTGATTATCCTGAACAAGTCAATATATTGCTAATGGAAGCCAGAATTCCATTTGAAGAGAAACATAAGCGTATACACTTGCGGGGTGATGAATACGCAGATTATCCCGTTTTAGTATTTCTGGCCGATGAAATAAAGGTGGAGTTGGTATTATTCTCCCAGCAAGAGCTACGTCAGGCTCCTCTAAGCCCGATTGATGGCAAGCCAGTGGCTCGAGCCAGTTTGGCAAACATTAAGCTCCTGTTAGACGAAGATTCTTTGGAAGCCGATTTAAACTCAAATTCTTATGGATAAAACCCTTATAAAATAGAGATTTATTGATTTTGTAGGGTTGTGTTATGCTTAATTTAATAAAAATAAGGTGGAATAATCCACTAAGTGATTGAATTGTTGCCTGGCACTGATTAATAGTCAGTGTGATCTATGTGCAGGTTTTTCTGCATGTATTTGTATATCATCATTTATAGCAAGGTATGATGGAATAACACAGGCGAGAGTCAATGAAAAAAACGATCAATAGATTATTTGGCAAAACTACTTCTAGCATACGTAATGCGTTGGGTTTTAGCCCACTCAGAAATGACAATACCCGACAACTCAAAAAACTATGTGATGCAATTGAACGCCGTGATTTTAGATTAATCAAGAAATTAATGGCTAAAGGTGTGTCGCTTGATCATTTGTCAAACTTTTATGGCACGGTAATTCACGCCATTTATCGCTTGACTGACGGAGATCCAAAATCTTTAAAGTTTTTTCTGGATCGTGGAGTGGACTATTCCGCACGTGACACTTCCAACAATACTTTGCTTGATACCTTAATCATTGAAGGTCGGCTGGATTTAGTGAAATTGATGATTCAGCGGCAGTCTTTTAATGTTCTGGATTCTTCCGAATTTAGCACGCCTGTTCAGAAGGCTATTTGCTATCAGCAAGAGGCTATTGTTGAGTGTATTCTCGAGTCCTCTAATCAGCGTAGTGATCACCCTCAAATCGTCGCGGATATGTTGTTTGAAACGGTCTTGCAGGACGACGTTGATTTAGCACGTTTAATATTAAATTATAAGTTTGACCTAGAAAGAACCTGGCAAAATGGCGGATCATTATTGCATTTTGTAAAATCTACAGAGATGTTTGCGTTATTGGTTCAGCAGGGTCTTGATGTGAATCATAAAGACGAATACGGCATTAGCATTATATCTAAGTTAGTCGTAGAGAATCAAGAAGCTCTGGTGTTAGCAATGCTGGAGCTCGAACCAGATCTATCTGATGATGTTGCTGGAATTTATGAATTGGTGATTACCGCCGCCAAAAATAATAATACACGAGTAATTGAAGCCCTGCTTGAGTTTGAGCGATCTAAAGATATCGACAAAGAAGATAAAGATAAACAGATGGGTTTCTGTAGCTGGGTTTTATGTCAGGCCGTTGAGGATCGTTGCAGCCTGGATGTTCTCAAATTTTTAGTGAATTATGGAGCAGATATTAATGGGCGTAATTTTTACAATCAGACGCCAATAATGATTGCTGCCATTAAAAATAACCCCTATTACATTCGCTATCTTACGGCGTTAAAAGTGAAAGTGAATTTAGTGGATGATTTTGGTCGTAGCGCTCTGATGTATGCAGTGATTAATCGCAGCAATAAATGTATTAAAGTATTGTTGGCTAACAATGCAGATATTAGCCTAAGTGATAAGAAAGGTTTTGATGTGGCCATGCATTGTTTTGTGTCGGGCAACAAGTTTATTGCGGATTTACTTGTACAAAATAATATCCCGTTGCTTCAGGAGTATGATGATAAAAAAACCAGTCTTATTTTTGCTGCAATGGCGGGTAATACTGACATGGTTCGTTATTTGATTAATGAAGGGGCTGATTGTGATGCAGCTGATATTAAAAAGCGTACTGCCTTGATGTATGCCGCAGCGAATAATCATTGTGAAAGTGTGTATGCCTTGATCGAGGCGCATGCCAATACTACATTACTTGATAAAAACGGGCATACCGCGGCCGAGATGAGTAAAACAGATGAGTTAGCGGATTTGTTTGATCGGAAATTTCCCCATCAGTCTATGGTAGGCGCGAAAAGGAGTACCGAACTCAGGCCTTAGTTTGTAGTGACACAATTTATTGTTTAGCCAGGTTTGGGAATATCCTCTTTAGGTCTGCATTGTTTGGTTTCGAATGGTGTCAATTAAAGTTTGTCACCGTATTTCAGTTGGGTGGTTCCTTTTTTAGAAGTGTTTGCCGTATCAACAATAGAGACAAACACTCTATGTGGTTGAGTCCTGCTTATAGGCGGGCAACGCCAGTGGCGCGCGCCGCCGCTGAGATTGCAGCAGGGACTGTATCGATCAGTCTTGGATCGAGAGGTTTGGGAATAATATAGTCTTTCCCAAATTCAAGTGAATTTATGTTATAGGCTCTCAACACTTCTTCTGGCACCGGTTGCTTGGCAAGTTCTCGTAGTGCATGAACGGCCGCTACTTGCATTTCGGTATTAATGCAGCTTGCACGTACATCGAGTGCTCCTCGAAATATAAATGGGAATCCTAAAACATTGTTAACTTGATTGGGGTAATCACTTCGCCCGGTAGCCATAATGAGGTCGTCACGTACCGCAAGGGCTATTTCAGGGCGAATTTCGGGATCAGGGTTTGATAAGGCAAATACAACAGGGTGTGCAGCCATTGATGCGATCATAGCCTCATTGACAATATTGGGTCCTGAAACTCCGATAAAAACATCAGCGTCTTGCATTGCATCTTCGAGAGTTCGTAGTGGAGTGTCATGTGCAAATTGTTGTTTGAATTCATTTAAATCATCACGGCCTGAGTGAATAACTCCCTTGCGATCGACCATATAGATATTTTCTTTTGTGGCCCCCAGTGAATCGAGTAAGCGCATTGAGGCTATTCCAGCAGCACCTGCTCCAACGCATACTATTTTTGCATCAGCGACTTGTTTCTCGTATAAATCCAGAGCGTTTAGTAAACCTGCACAAATGATAATGGCCGTACCATGTTGATCATCATGGAAAACGGGGATATTAAGTCGTTTACTTAATTCTGTTTCAATATAAAAGCATTCCGGTGCCTTTATGTCTTCCAGATTGATTCCGCCAAACGTCGGCGCTATACGTTCCACCGTATCAATAAATTTGTCAGGGTCCAATTCATCTATTTCAATATCAAAAACATCGATATTGGCAAATTTTTTAAAAAGCACGCCTTTGCCTTCCATAACAGGTTTGCCTGCGAGTGCTCCCACGTTACCAAGTCCTAACACTGCTGTCCCGTTAGTGATAACGCCCACTAAATTACCAATAGAGGTATAGCGATAGGCATCGTCCGGATTTTCAGCGATTGCGAGTACAGGTGCAGCCACACCAGGGGTGTAAGCCAAAGACAAATCGCGCTGACTTTGGCAGGGCTTCGTTACCTGTATTGCTATTTTCCCTGGTGTAGGCAGTGCGTGATATTGCAATGCATCATGTGTCAGTGTGTCTTGATCGAGGGTTGATATGACTGGTGCTTTATCTGACATAAATTATCCTGGCAGTTAGTCTCTATAATAAGAAGTTAATATATTGGTTTATTTGAGAAACGCAAATGATTAAACCAGATTTTTCGATCTGGCAGAAAATAAATTATAGGCACTCCAACTATAGCAGCTTGTTTCTGGTATTTTTATACGAGTAGAATTAGTGGGTGCTCATCTCTTTGCGGATCTGGTGAGGATGACGCACACGCATAAAAAAAGGCGCAGCTGATGGCCGACGTGAACGATTGCGAATAATATATCCGGTAATTATGACATTCTGTCCCTGTAATTGTTCCAATGGTGGTCCGAAATATGTGAAATCTGCTTTAGCAACTCTGATAGTGATGGTTTTTGATACAATATTAATCCAAATCGAGTTAGGGCTTCTCTTAATGGATTTGATTTGGGCCCGAATTTGGCGAAAACTTCTATTCATTTCCGGAGAAGGTATCTTTGTATCGCGTAAGTTTATTGCTGCAATTGGCCGGTAATATCGATGTTGCCATATTTTTAGATTGGCTTTCTGAGCAGTGGTTTCAGCGTTATGATAACAGGCCTGATATTTCAGATTAGGAGGCCAAGCCAGATTAAATGCTAACCCTTGTTCGAGTAGATGGGACTGTATATTACGCCCGGAAAGGGTGAATATATGGGCCAACAATCGCCCATACCGATCTTTTTGTGTACCAATAATCTTTATTTTATCTTGAGTGTCGCGAAGAATTTTTTTCAAGGCGATACGGGCAGATCGGTAATAGGGTTGTGCAGGGAATTGGCGGTTTTTACGTTCAGGAGTGTTAATCCCTATAAGACGAACACGGATAGATTCGGTTGTTTGTGTGTTGGGGATGATTCTTTTTATAGTAAGCGTATCGCCATCAATGACTCGCTGGACGACTGCGTTAAATGACTCGTGTTTACCAATTGAGCAGAGGGTGGCTTGTGTTGCTGCTAGTGATTTACCATTCAAGTGCATGAATAGTAAAAATATAAACACCAAGGTGCGTATTTGAATAATAGAGCTCTCCTTGCTTTACTACAGTAGTTTTACCTCAGTCCAATAATGTCGTGACCTATAAAAAAGGGCATCTATTAAGATGCCCTTTAACACTAACCAAATTGTGGTTTGGCGAAAAGCGTTATTTCTTGCCGTATTTCTTACGGAACTTATCTACTCGTCCGCCTGAGTCAGCAACTTTTTGTTTTCCAGTGAAAAACGGATGACACTTTGAGCAAACTTCTATGCTAAGTGATTTACTACCCAGAGTAGAACGGGTTGTGAAAGTTTCTCCACAACTGCAAGTGACCTGGACATCACTGTATTTTGGATGAATGTCTTGTTTCATAATAGCCCCGAATAAATCTGGATAATTAATTAAATTCTATTAACCTATTGATTTGCATTAAAATAATTTATATTTTCAAGTATCTTAATGCAGCAATACTTCTCCAACTATGGAGAAGGGTGCCAATAATACGTGGAAAAGTGTGCTACAGCAAGTCCTGACTTGTTAAAAGTGACTTTGCCTTTCTGTTGATTGGAAAACTTAAGATGTTATTGTGGCCAGTTTGTCGGGGAATGTATTCACCATCAAACTCGCATACTGATTGCAGATCATTGAGGGCTTCCACTAAACCATTATCGCCTTTGATGGAGTCCCACATCATTTTTGAAATTTCAATACAGGCAGCCATCGGGTTTTTTGATAGGCGCCGTACACTATCTACGCGCCATTGTAAGCACCGCATGCGTTGCTGTTTTTCTTCCGGCAGGTCAGCAATAAATTTATTGATTACTCGTTCGCGGTATTGCTCAAAGGCTTCCGGGTCTTTGCTTGCGAGTCCTGACCATTTTTCAAAGTCGAAATCATCTATATTTTCTTTTGTCATAATTCTATTAAGGTTACTTTTATTAGGGTAACCATCCTTTTTTTATATTATGCACGTACGGTAACATAATAGTTAAAAATTGTCTTGAACCTCCTCACACTAATTCATCTCCAAAATAAGTGGTAAAGCGAAAAGTGTGGTAATACCCAGATCAATAAATTTAGATATTTAGGTTACTATTTAACCTTTTTATTGTTAAATGTACAGCTATTGCCCTGTGGATAACTTTGTGAATAAAGTTAAAACCTCAGATCATTCGGGTTAAAGTTGAGTTTACCCTTAAAATGATAAATAGAATAAAAAATTAAAATAAATAGTTTAGATATCAATAGCTTAAAAATAATTAAGTTCAATATAAATGAGTTGAAAATAGCTTGAAATATAATTATTGGCTTAATTTTCGCTTGTGCATAACTCTGTTTTAGACAAAAACTACAAAAGGGTGGCAGAGTTAATTATTATTTGATAATCAGGCTTTATATTGCCTGAGATTAAGCCCTTTAGGTGTTTTTAGTAGGGAGGTATGTCATAAGTGTATCATTCAAAAATTTTTGACCGTGTTGGGTTAAATTTAGCTTGTTGTGGTCAATATTAACCAGGCCAAGACTCACAGCCGCAATTGACGCTGACTCAAGTTGCTGCCAATTCAGCAGAGTTCTTTCTAAAAAGAGCACTTTTTTGACAGGGATGGACAGTCTCAAGTGATTCATCAGAAATTCAAATATTAATTCGGTGGGTTCGCTAATCACGTGGCGCTTAAAGGCCTCAGAGGTACCTGCCTCGGCCATATATTGCTGTGGGTGTTTGCAGCGGGAGCTGCGCTGTATGGATGTAGAATGGTGTGAGCTCATCTTGCCATGTGCGCCGGCTCCAAAGCCCAGGTAGTCACCAAACTGCCAGTAGTTCATATTGTGTTGGCATTCGTGGCCAGGCTTTGAAAACGCGGAAATCTCATATTGTGTATATTGATGCTTGAGTAATAGTGTCTGGCCCAGACTCTGAATCTCGGCAATGCAATCGTCAGTGGGGAGAGTGGGCGGCTGATGGTCAAAAAAGGTATTTTTCTCAATAGTTAATTGATACCAGGAAATATGTGGAGGTTGATGCTTGATTGCCTGGCGAAGATCATTTTCCGCTTGAGCGATGGATTGTGTGGGCAAGCCATGCATTATATCGATATTCACTGAGTTAAAGGGGCAGGACATCGCTTGCTCAATCGCCTCGTGTGCTTGATTTTCGTCGTGAATTCGACCCAGGGTTATTAGTTGTTGTGGATCAAAGCTTTGTATTCCAATTGAGAGCCTGCTAACCCCTGCCTCGTTATAAGCAGTAAAACTATCATGTTCAATAGTGCCAGGATTTGCTTCCATTGTAACTTCAATGTTATTACTAAAGCCAAAGCAATCGCGTAATTTTTCGAGTATCAAATTTATCGACTGGGCATGAAATAGGCTCGGGGTGCCTCCACCAATAAAAATAGTTTTTATCTTGCGGCCATCATGAGTCTTGGCCCCAAGTTCTATATCCTTTAATATTGCCTTAATGTATAAATCTTCATCCATACTATTTTTGGCAGTATGTGAATTAAAGTCACAGTAGGGACATTTACGTATACACCAGGGTAAGTGAATGTAGGCGCTTAGTGGTATTAAGTCTAAAAAATTAATATTGTTGTTTCTAATGTTCATGGAGTTATTGATATCCATCATTAAACGTAGTTTGCGTAAAATCAGTTGTCTTATGTCGGCTGTACGACATCGAATACTATTGGTTCATCAATATATTTATGCGTATGTAACTTAAGTCATTTATGCCGCATATAAAACAGGGTAAAAATTAGGTTGAGTTTCAATACACCCTATGTAAAATTCAATAAAGTCAGGCACATTCATCGTGCGAATGAGGGTGTGAATGTTAAGTGTAGCCATAATGTTTTTTTTGAGCTTTTATGGTATGTTACTCACTATTATATAAGAATCAGATTATGAATGTACCTGTATTGTATTATGAGCAAAGTTGTCCGTATTCTATTCGCGCCGCAATGGCAATGCTGTACTCAGGTATGTCTTTCGAGCTTCGGGCTGTTTCCAGTGGGCATCCTCCTGCCGAGGTATTTGGTGAGGATGATGACTGCAGTCTACAATTTCCAGTGCTCAAGGTGGAAGGTACAAAACCTTGCGCTCATAGTATGGAAATTATGCGTTGGGCTCTATTGCAAAATGATCCCGATGGTTGGATGGATTTTGAAGTGGATGAGTTGGAAGAGATGCATGGTTTAGTGCGCATTAATGATAGTTCTTTTGCACGCGATGTTATTGAATACGTGAATTGTGCGGAGAGTCAACCGGAAACCCGCGATAAATATAGAAAAGATTGTGAATTGTTTTTGGCAGGACTTGAAGAGCATCTGCAAGAACGTAACTTTCTATTTGGTGATCGGGTTTCTTATGCGGACTTCGCCATTTTTCCATTTGTTGACCTATTCACAAATATCAGAATGGATTGGTTCAGAAAGGCATTATTTCCAAACGTTTGGAAATGGTTGGCTTATCATAAAAATAATAAATTGTTCACAACAGTGAGTAATGGCCATACACTATGGACTCCCGGAAGTGAAGGTGTGCGGATGCCTGCGTTACAGTAGGTAATTATTGGCCGATTATATTATTCAGGAGGCAATAGAGTCTGGCTCTATTGCTTGAATTGCCTTAACGAGTTGGCTTAGTGCCTGACCACGATGACTGATGCTATTTTTTACACTGGCTTCCAGTTCAGCCGAGGTACACTTCTTATTGGGTACATAAAAAATTGGGTCATAGCCAAAACCATTGTTACCCTGAGGTTCTCTTGTTATAAGTCCTTCCCATGTCCCTTTCACTATTAATGGGACGGGGTCTAGTTCGTGACGCATATAAACCATCAGGCACTGGAATCTTGCTTGGCGTTGATTGTCTTTTACGCCGGCCATTGCTTCAAGTAATTTTTCAAGGTTTTTCTCATCACCTGCCTTTACTCCAGCATAACGTGCAGAATAAATTCCAGGGGCTCCTTGAAGAGCAGTGACCTCAAGTCCAGAATCATCTGCAATGGCAGGGAATCCTGAAGCCTTGCAAGCATGGCGAGCCTTTATAATCGCATTCTCTACAAATGTTAATCCGGTCTCTTCCGCTTCTATTTTGGTGAATTCAGATAAGGCTGCTACATCCAGAGAGCAAGAGTGTAGTATTTGATTCATCTCTCGTAATTTACCGCTATTATTGCTTGCGAGAACTATTTTTTTCATAAGATATACGGTGGCGATCTAATGGGTAATGGTATCGTTATTTCGTCGTAAATGTGAGTTTAAACGGTTTTGCAGGCCAGCCCGATTTGTCTTTAAAGTTAAGAAGTTTTTTGCTATTTATCCAGATAACATAGGTCTTGCCAGATTCCAGTTTTACAGGTAAATGATTCTGCGTTAACTTTTCTGTGTAGTAAGCCTTACCTGTAATGGCTGGGAATTGCTTTCTAATGGCATAGGCCCATGACCAACTTTTATCCGTCATTGCTCTATTAAACGTGACCGCTAATTCCTTTAGGTCAGGATCTACATCGGTGCTTCCATTGGCGGGGAAGGTTGCAATGACACGAGGTCCACTGTTGTCTTGTGCCAATGCTAAGGAAGCACTATAAGAAAATAGTAGCAAAAATAAATATCTTAATTTCATCACTATACTCCTTGTTATAGAAATACAATTTTACAAAAGCTTTTACACTGATCTCTCTTTAAGCTAACGCTTCTTTCTGAATTTCAATTAACTGGGTAATGCCGGTCTTCGCATGGTCGAGCATGGCATTAAGTTCATCTTGATTAAATGCGGTACCCTCTGCGGTGCCTTGAATTTCAATAAACTGGCCCTGATCGTTCATAACAACATTCATGTCAGTTTCTGCTGCTGAGTCTTCATCGTAGTCAAGATCAAGTACTGGGGTTTCTTTATATATGCCAACAGAAACCGATGCCAAATATCCGAGGAGGGGGCTCTCTTTTAGCAATTTCTTCTCTTGTAATTGCTGCATGGCGAGCGCGAGTGCCACATACCCACCGGTGATTGAAGCAGTGCGAGTGCCGCCGTCGGCTTGAATGACGTCGCAATCGATAGTGACGGTTCTTTCACCCAAAGCAGTGGTATCAATTATAGCGCGTAGCGAACGCCCAATAAGGCGTTGAATTTCCATGGTACGACCACCTTGCTTGCCACGGTGTGCTTCGCGGCCCATTCGACTCCCGGTGGAGCGAGGCAACATGCCATATTCAGCGGTTACCCAACCGCAATTTTTTCCACGCAGGAAATGTGGCACTTTTTCTTCGACCGTGGCGTTGCATATAACGCGAGTGTCGCCACACTCTATTAACACTGAGCCTTCTGCGTGTTTGGTGAATCCTGGGGTGATTTTGATGGACCTTAGTTCATCCGTTTTTCTACCGCTTGGGCGCATAGTCATATCCTGTCACTAAAAATTCAGAAGCGAGTATATCATGAGTTGGATCAATGAGTGACTAACAGGCGTCAAATATGAATGCTTGTTTATAGTCCGCCTATTTTACGAAGTAGACGGACTAAAGACTTAAATATAGGGTGACCGACTGCTTCTTTAAGTTTGGTGTCACTTAAGTTTAAGGGTTCTTTTCCAACGTTGCATAAAAGAATTCATTATTGTACGAGAAAATAATGCGGCATCCGTATGTAAAATATAAATATTTTTCCCCTCGCTAGTGATTCGGCGCAACAAGCAGCTTTTCGATATTTTGGTGCTGCTATTACCGCGTTGACCCTCTAATTGTCGAAATCTGCTGTCTTTTAGTGGTACGCTGTTATAGGTTTCGACTACAAGATTGAATCTTGGAAAAGTGTTGCTGTTGGCTAAAGGTTTTAGGGACTTAATGCTTTGATATCTAATTGAGGCTGGCGTTATTGTTTTAGAGTTGCAGTAGTATCGAGGATACTTAGCTGATTTAGCTTGTTTATAACCCCAGCTGGATAATGTTGCGTTGTTAATGATAGGAAATTGCTTTATTGATGCCGCATTAATTGAGGTGAATGGAATAGTGGTAAGGTATAAACTACAAAATATAATATTGTAAAATCGCATTTTGGCCTCGTACTTTATCAAAAGTAATTTATTAGTTTGAAATTCATTGTGTGAACTTTATGTCATTGTTATGAATTTTATGTATGGCCTCGCTAATGGTTGATATCAGTATACAGGTTTCAAGTAGAAATATAAGAAGTGTTACCAATGCTATACAGCCTTGCTGTGTTCCAGGCTCAATTGTATCTTGGCATGTGAATTAGGTGCATTGCTTGTGTCAATTACTCAGGTTTTTATCAATTTAACATCGACGAGTGTATTTAAGGGTTCTAGTTTTAAACTTTGTTTTTTCGAGGCTTAATGACCAAAATTAATGTAGATGCTGGCGCGCCCTCCGAGGGAAAATTATTCCGAAAAATTCTAGGGGCTGAATGGCAAAAACTTCATCCTGATATTCAACAACGCTTTGCTAAAAATCCTGTGGCAGGTAAACCACTTTATTACACGGGAACTTTAAGCGAATTAAGTTGTTCCTTTGTCGGAAAAATTCTGGGCTATATTACCATGCCACTGATTAAAGGAGCATTGCTACCATTTAACGATAAAGGTTTTCCTGTTGATATTGAAGTATACGCCAAGCCGAGTCGTCCTTTTATTTTTAAGCAGCGCACTTACCGGTTGAATAATCGTAAACCAGTAATGTTTACCTCTTATATGTGTGAAAGTCCCAAGGGTGAGGTGCTCGAATATGTGGGTAAAGGTCTTGGCATGAAGCTTGTTTTGCATGTTGAAGACGGAAATTTACATTTTACGAGTGACGGATATTTTTGGCATATTTTTGGGGTGCGGGTACCGTTGCCAGGAATCTTGACTCCGGGCAAGACGTTTTTGTGTCATCAAAATGATGGCCCTGATGAATTTAATATTCGCATTGAAATTAAGCACTGTTTATTTGGAAAGACATTTACACAGGTAGGAAAGTTTAGAGAAATTCAGGCCAGTGAAACGGCAGATAAGAAATAAACAATAAGTGTGATATTAGTGTTTAAGTAGAGTTAATCAGAGGCTCCTAAATAAAAAAGGTTAAAATGAATACTGAATTAATAGCATTACAGTTAATGGCAATGCAGGGCATTCTTGGCGCAATGGATACTGTGTATCATCACGAACTAACCGAAGCGTTGCCGCAGCGTGTTAGTGCACGTAAAGAGCTGTCGATTCATTCGATTCGATCAATAATCTACGCCGCACTTTTTATTGGCTTGTCATCATGGACCTGGAGTGGTATTTGGGCGATAGTATTGCTTTCTGTGTTTATGGTAGAGCTAGTACTCACTTTATGGGATTTTGTGGTCGAAGATAAAACGCGCTTACTGCCTTCCACTGAACGAGTGATGCATACTATTTTAGCAATCAATGGCGGTGCTTTTATCGCATTGCTCGCCATCAATGTCCCTACATGGTGGGCAGGGCCTAATGCGTTTATCTGGGCGCCGAATGGTTTTTTAGGTGTTTTTCTATTTGTATGTGGCGTTGGTGTGGGTCTTTCAGGGATGCGTGATGGTCTAGCGGCTTATCAGTTAGGAAAGAATACAAAGAAAGACGAAATGTTGCCTGATATACAAATTGCCAATGCGGGCGAAACTGTTTTAGTTACGGGTGCAACGGGGTTTATTGGTCAACAATTGGTGTCTGTTTTGTTAAAGAATAATTGTCAAGTCATTATAGTGTCTCGTAATCCTAAGCAGGCGGCATGGGCTTTTGATGGTAAAGTGCGCGTCGTAAAAAATATCGCAGAATTACCGGCGGAATATTCTGTGGATCTAATTGTTAATCTTGCAGGTGCTCGAATTTTAGGGAAACGCTGGTCTGCCAAGCGTAAAGCTGTCTTGCGTAATAGTCGCGTCGATTTGACTAATCAACTTGTAGACTGGATCGCTGCTTCCAAAAAGAAGCCCCGCTTATTTTTTTCAGCATCAGCGATTGGGTATTATGGCATACAAGAAAAAGGGGATGATGCAGAGTTAAATGAGAAGAGTCCTTCTCAGTCCATTTTTATGTCTGAGCTTTGTCAAGATTGGGAAGCTGCGGCGCAGCGTGCCACTAATCACGGGGTGGCAGTGGCATGTATGCGCTTTGGGTTGGTGTTAGGGCGACAAGGTGCTCTGCCGATGATGATGATGCCTATTAAACTAGGGATGGGTGGGCCACTTGCTGGAGGCGAGCAATGGTTTTCATGGATCCACATCTATGATCTGCTCCGTGGAATAGGTCACTTAAGCCAACTAAATTTAGAGGCGGAGTCAAATGCCGCTGAGTTTTCAGTGTATAATTTTACCGCCCCAGAAACAGCGCGTCAAAAAGAGTTTAGTCAAATCGCCGGGCAAGTCGTTCATCGTCCGAGTTTTATGCCAACCCCAGGTGTTGTGATGCGGCTCATGTTAGGAGAGCAGAGTGATCTATTACTGGAAGGGCAGAGAGTGGTCCCTGAATTGTTATTGCAGCGTGGGTTTAATTTTTTCTATCCGACATTATCTAAAGCATTAAAAAGTTTGCATTAAAATTTAGCTTGCACAAACTTTTGCAAACATAATTGGATTCAAATATTCTTGACTGACAAAGTGATAAAATGGACTGATGATTTTGCTATTCGTCTATTTTAGGTCTTATTGATAGTGTTGGGTTTTGACTGTACTAGTATTGGTAATGCCAGTGCCGCTAAACCACGTTCAATATAAAAACTAATTTTAATTCGCCTCTGCGATGGGTTGTCCAACTTCATAAAATGAACCTGTTTTTGCGATGTACTGTTTAATCACTCCTGCTTGAAATATGACACAGTGGGTTGAACCGCCAAACTGAAAATAACCCAGTTCCTCGCCTTTCTTAATTTGATAACCCGGCTTTATAGTATCGTGTAAGAGACAACTGGAAATTTCCACCATGCCCACAGGCATTACGCAAATTGTTCCCATGGCGGTGTCTTTGCAATCAATAAATATTATTGCCCGAGTTTGTACTTGGGTAATATAGCCTTCTGAAAGATCTTGATCGCTCGGATCTTCACCTTCAGCATTAGCTTGGCTAAAATACAATCCATCTTGTATATAGGCTTTTCTAATAGTGCCTGATACAGGGCTATGCCAACGATGGTAATTGAAAGGATTTAAAAAGGCTTGATATACTGATCCACCTACGAACAAATCAACTAACTCATCATTGGCAAGCATGTCATTTAAGGAGTAGGGTTGATCTTTAACCCAGAATTGACTGTATTTTTCTACTTTGTGTGCAACCTTATACACTGTGGAGTCACAAGCACTTACAATGACTTTATTGTTTTCGGGCTCACTGATTGGGCGTGCACCCTGCTTTAACGCGCGGGTAAAAAAATCATTCCATGAGTTAAATCCCCAGTGAATCTCGTTAGGCTTATACTGGTAATTTTGCATTTGCAGTTGTTTTTGCGCGGCTTTACTTTTCCATCCATGCGGCGAGTCATTGATAACGTAAAGGGACTTCTCGCTATTCAAAAAATCCTGCCATGCGCCCAATAATTTTTTAAATTGAGTATTAATAGGGCCATAGCGATAGGCAGCGAAACCCGCTGGTGTGCCCATTGTCCAAATTAGGATTGCCGAGAAGGGCGTGCCGACTAAAAGGGTGTTATTGAAATCTGGAGCGACGGTTAGCACTTCGTTGAGCAGTGATAGAAACTGGTCAACGTCTTTTATTCGGTGATTATCATATTTTGGATTCTGCGGAATCTGTTTAATCATTTCAGTGATATACATGCGAACAATCGGGTCCGTCGCAATCAGTTGTCTGAATTCAAGGATTACAGGGTGTGGCGGGGAACCAGGTTTCGACTTTAGCCGTTGCTGTAAGTCGTTGAGAATTGAGTGAAGCCGTTCCGGGTTTGCGCGAACCCACTTTTGCTGGTGATTCGAAGTGGGTAGTTTAGAGTGTGTCTTTTCCATAGTCATATGATTTACCTTCCATAAGCGTTGACCTGATT
>VAOX01020529.1_pt1 | contig 15316 bp, 13 predicted proteins | sample 3393891 | NCBI WGS metagenome assembly VAOX01 (sample SAMN08290429, study PRJNA428436) | hydrothermal vent metagenome | isolation source: Deep-sea hydrothermal vent chimney | place: Indian Ocean: Southwest Indian Ridge | depth 2822 m m | reverse complement strand
TTTGTGCGGTATTGTTGATCGCGTTTGTTTTAATGGTTTGGCTTAAAGTCAAATAGAGTTGACTACTATTGTGAAAAATCATGAGTGATACGCATAAAGAAAATTTAATCACCTTACGTAAAATAGTACTTATTGTGATTTTGATGTTTGGTTTTGCGTATGGTTTAACGTTACTCTACGATTTAATTTGTGACAAGTTTGGTTGGAACGGTAAAACTCAGAGAATTAATTTAACTGAGGCAACAAAGTTTAAGGCTGATAAAAGTCGCGTTATCACTGTCGTGTTTGATTCGAATGTTAACAGTGCGCTGCCTTGGAAGTTTTATCCGAAAACGCCAAAAATTGACGTGCATCCTGGAGCAATTACTCGAGTGGTGTATATCGCTAAAAATTTATCAAATAAAGCTGTGACAGGGCAGGCAACATTTAATGTAACGCCTCCTGAAGCCGCACGGTACTTTAAGAAGTCCGATTGCTTTTGTTTTACCAAGCAAAAACTAAAAGCAGGTGAAGAAAAGGAAATGGTGGTGTTGTTTACAATCGATCCACGAGTTTCCAAAAAAGTAAAAACAGTGTATTTGTCTTATACTTTTTTTAATATAGACAAATATTTAAAAAAATAATGATGCAAGTTTCAATATATTTGAAATTTTCAAGATAGTTTACAAAGATAAAAAGAGAGGATTAGACATGTCATCGAATGGTGGATATTATTTGCCTAAACCAAGCTTCTGGCCTCTAACTGGCTCGCTTGGCTTATTTCTGCTCGTAGGAGGGTTTGCTTTATCCTTGCCTACGGATATCGGTAGATCAGTTTCAACTAACTGGCAATACATGTACGGCACTGGCGCAGGAGTAGGCAGTCTTGCTATTATGTATGCTGGTTTTGCTGTCTTGATTTTTATGCTGATTGGTTGGTTTGGACAAGTTATTAAGGAGAGTGAGGCGGGTTTATATGACGCTCAAGTAGATCGCTCTTTTCGTCAAGGCATGACTTGGTTTATCTTCTCTGAAGTGATGTTTTTTGCTGCATTCTTCGGTGCCTTATATTATATGCGTGTGCTTTTGTTACCATGGTTGAATGGTACCAGTGTGAATCCTGATATGGCTCTTACAGGTCAGTGGCTATATCCAGAATTCAAAGCGGCATGGCCTAATGCAGGACCTAAAGGTTTGGAATTGATTGCTGCTTCTAAAGAAATAACCAAAGATAGCTTTCATATAATGGGGGCTTGGGGTATTCCAGCGATTAATACTTTAATTCTGTTAACTTCTGGTGTGACCTTAACGATTGCGCACCATGCGTTAAAAGAAGGGCATCGTCAGAAGTTAATTATGTGGTTGGCAGCGACCGTAGTGTTAGGTTTTATCTTTCTGGGCCTACAAATTTACGAATATGGTCATGCGTATAGTCACTTGAATCTTAAATTGACCACGGGTGCTTACGGAACGACGTTCTATATGTTAACGGGTTTTCATGGTTTTCATGTATTTGTCGGCGCAACCATTCTAACCGTACTTTTATTCCGTAGTATGAAAGGTCACTTTACTGAGAAGAGTCATTTTGCTTTTGAAGCAGGGGCCTGGTACTGGCACTTCGTTGATGTAGTCTGGTTAGGTTTGTTTATATTTGTCTATTGGCTGGTATAGGTTTAAATTACGTTGTATGAAAGGTACCGCAGGTAGCGGTGCCTTTTTTTTTGCGGCGAATAAAGTCTAAAGAGTACATGAAAATTGATTTCGGCAATGTGTGATTGTATTCGTTAATCTTGATATAATTGGCATAGCAATAGGTAAAAGATTTATTTTTTAATGGGAAGTTCGAATTTTAGAGGGGATAACTCAATAGACTCGTGTCCCGCTAATTAAACAAGAGGACTTAAAAAGTTATTTCTTTTGGCTTGATTGCGGCTGGCCATGCTCAATTAATTTGGTGAGAGTGCCCTCAGGCTTTATCCAGCCGAATTTGTATGAAAGCATTAGAAAGAGAAATAGTGCGACTGATAAGCCAATACGCCAAGCTAATGATTTAAAAAGCTTGTTGGAGTCAGATTTAATTTTATTTGGATCACCCTTTTTATTGCTAACGAGGTGAACCATTGCAGACCCTAAAGAAAATACAATAGCAAAAAATGCTACTACGATAATCAATTTAACCATAACTTAAGCAACTATATGTGGTAGCCGACAGTAACAACCAATTTTTTGATTAACGGCTAATGAGTGTTAAACGCTATAAATGATATTTTACCACTTAGCTGAAAATGCAGCCAGTACTTAGCTTATTAAATTTTATTCAGGATTAGTGAAAGTGATTCGATTAGGACCTTATAAGTTTTCCCCCACTCTAATACCGACGCTAGCCACAATAGTGTTAGTGGGCTTATTCGTTAGCTTGGGCAACTGGCAGTTAAACAGAGCAGAGTACAAGCAAATAGAGCAGAATAAACGAGCATTAAACATGAAACTTATCGCCACTGCAATCAAACCAACGGCTAACTGTGTAAAAAAGCAATTGAATGAAAAGAATGATGACGACAGACAACTTAAATCACTGGAAGAAGCTTGTCTTAAAGAAATGTTAGGGCGTAAAACAGTTACCCGTGGCCGTTTTGATACTGCACACGAGGCAGTTTTGTCTTACCAAAAGTATAAGGGGCAGCCAGGGTTTCTTGTGTTAACGCCTTTTATAATAGAGGGCACAGAGGTACGATTATTAGTATTGCGCGGTTGGATTGCACAATCATACACGCGAGGCTTTACTAAACTACCCGAAATCCCCAAGTCAGAAAAGGGTAAAATACTTTTATATGGTGTCGTGGATAAAATCCAAACTGTAAAACAGTTATCGAATAAGCCTGACGGGCGCTTTGTTAATCAATGGCCTAAAATATTAAATTATGCGAGCCTGGATTGGTACAGTAAGCAATTAAAGAGTAAGTTTATGGTCTATGTCGTTAAGCAGAATTTTCAAAATGCACCGGGACTTATTGTGGACTGGAAAGAGTTTTCTATACAACGAGAATATATGACCCCCGAAAGACATTCAGGTTATGCATTTATGTGGCTCTCAATGGCGTTGGTATTGCTGGTACTGTACGGGTCTTTGAATTTGAGTAGAACAGGGTCTTCGACTAAAGAGTCGCCGGACAAGAGTTAACAGTCAATATTGATTAGACTATTTTGATAATATTTATGGTACTTAATAATGGAACAAAGTAAAAAGAACACTCTGACCAATTTGGGGTTGTTATTATTGATAAGTGTAGGTCCGATTATTTTGGCCTATGTATTAATCAATTATTATCCGGATGTACTGGGGCGAATGAATCATAAAAATTTTGGTATTTTAGTGAAGCCACAGGTAACGCTAGACCCTAAAGGATTGGTCGCGCTGGACCCAAAAAACCCGGATATGGAAATAGATAAATTGCCTGCTGAATCATTAAAACGCTATTGGACTTATGTGACTTTGTCTCCGTCCCATTGCGATAATATTTGCTTGCGTAATTTACAATATCAATTACGGGTTCGTGCGTCACAACGGCAATATATTTATCAATCGCGGGTTCTGTATATTGTGACTGATACAAAACAGTTGAAATCGTTGTTGGCAAAAGCCACTGCTTTTCGAGATGTAAAGTTTGCGTTAATCAAGCCCACAGCAAGAGCTGCGTTTGTCGCTCAATTTAAACGTAGTGCGACGGACAAGCCGATGACGCAGCAGCGGATCTATTTGGTTGACCCTCCTGGAAACTGGATGATGTATTATGATCCTTATAAAGGCGAAAAACGTGATCTCACTCTGCCGACTGGAATGAAAAAGGATTTAGAGCGTCTTATTAAAACCAATAAATACGCGCATTCAAAAATTAGTGATCAGAAAGACCAGGCTACCAAATCGACGAGTGAAAACAAATGAATAGTCATTCGTCTTCAGTGTTCAATCCTAAAGTTATTGGTCTGACGCTATTCGCTTTTATTCTTGCATTTGCAGTTGTTGTGATGGGGGCGTATGTGCGTTTGTCGAATGCGGGAATAAGTTGCCCTGATTGGCCCACGTGTTATGGTCATATTGGTGTGCCAAAAACTAAAGCTCATATCGATCAGGCACATAAGAATTATCCGACGGCAGAGAAGGTACAAGGACACAAAGCCTGGAAAGAGATGATACATCGCTACATGGCGGGTACATTAGGGTTAATGGTGTTCTTTATTTCTTTTTATATTATTCGTCGTCGCAAAGAAATTCCCTCGTTGTTTAGGCTTGCGGTGTTTTTGAGTGTTCTAATCGTTTTTCAAGCAGCACTCGGTGCCTTTACCGTGACTATTAAATTAATGCCGATTATTGTCACCAGTCACTTATTATTTGGTTTTGCTATGCTGGTTAGTCTATGGGTAATGTATTTTAGACAAAAGAGACTGGTCATCGACGATGAAGTAATACAGGGTAATGGTTTTTCGAAGTTGGTCATGGCCGGTATTGTTGTGCTGCTTGTTCAAATATTTTTGGGAGGCTGGACCACGTCTAATTATGCGCAGGGAATTTGTCCTGATTTCCCGACTTGCCAAGATAAACAATGGTTACCCGTACAAGATTTTAAACGAGCTTTTGTAATACAAACGGATACTAGTATTAATTATCAGGGGGGGAATTTAAAACGAGCCGCTCGCGTGTCGATTCATATGTTGCATCGTGCAGGGGCAGTGCTTACTTTTCTCTTATTATTGATAATTGGCTTGCTCGCGTTAGTCAGAAAGGGTTATTGTGGGCTACGTTCCACTGGACTCGCAATGTTATTGGTTTTAACCATACAGTTGACGTTGGGAATAGGGAATATTCTACTTCATATTAAGGTACCTGTTGCAGCGGCACATAATGGAGTAGGGGCTTTATTGTTGCTATTAATGGTGACATTGTATTTACGCTCGCGGCGTGCCAGCGTTTCTGCTCAACAGTAATGTTGGTGTAGTGAATGACCAGGAATTTGAATTAAATGGCTGACTCAAGTAATAGTACGATGGCTGGCAAGGCTTCATCATCAAGCGCACAGTATCGTCCGGTATGGAAGCAGTATCTGGACCTGTGCAAGATAAAGGTTGTGGCACTGATTTCCTTTACGGCTATTGTCGGTATGTTTTTAGCAACGCCCCCCGGAGATCCATTGCCCTGGATGGCATTAACCTTTGGTAATTTAGGTATTTTTCTCGCGGCCTCAGCCGCCGCTGCTGTTAATCATGTGGTTGATAGACATATCGATATCAAAATGGACCGTACAAAAAAACGTCCTGTCGCAACAGGTGCGGTGTCTTCACGCAATGCATTATTGTTCGCGCTCACATTAACAACAGCTTCTATGTTGATACTGGTGTTATTGATTAACGTATTTACCGCTATTTTGACTTTTTTTTCTTTAGTGGGTTACGCGATTATTTATACCATGTATTTAAAGCGTGCCACGCCACAAAATATCGTGATAGGAGGCGCCGCCGGTGCTGCTCCTCCTATCCTCGGTTGGGCTGCGGTGACAGGTCTTGACCCTAGCATCAGTAACTCCTTTTGGTTATTTTTATTGATCTATGTATGGACGCCCCCTCATTTTTGGGCGTTGGCTATTTATCGTCGTCATGAATACGCAAAAGCCAAGATCCCGATGTTACCCGTAACACATGGTGCTAATTTTACGCGCTTGCATGTCTTGTTATATACGATACTTTTATTTGTGATTAGTGTGATGCCATTTCTTACAGGCATGACAGGTAAAGTTTATTTAGCAGGTGCTGTGTTATTGGGTTCAGGTTTTTTATATTATGCCATTCGGATGAAATTTAATGATGATGATAAAATTGCTATCGCTACTTTCGTTTACTCTATTTACTATTTGATGGGAATGTTTGCCTTTTTATTAGTCGATCACTACTGGAAATATTAATCATTTGATTAATTAATTATTATCCATTTTTAGTTTGTTGGTGAAGTGGCTTTATATTCGTCTCTTAAGTGGCAAAAATATATTTATGACCTTTAGCATGAGGGATGCAGCTTATTTATTGAAATTTATTTAATTTATATTTAGTTGTCTCACGAATTTTTTTCGATCGGTCGTTTTCAGTTTGAGAAATCCTGTGGGCCAGATATGGATATTGTTAGTTAGTACAGCCATTTTCCTGATTTGTTTGATTATTATACATAAAGGTGTCTTGTCACTAAAAATATTTTTAAAAAATGCCAAATTCGCATGCCTTTGATTTTATGAATTTTATTATTTACCAGTATTTTTTGAATGGATATAAAGTTTAATAAAAACAATGGTTTGATTAAATCATCTGCAGATGAACTTAAGACTTGCTTTTTTTTCTATCTGAGTAAGAATGAGACTTGTCATGACAGAGAGTCAGTAAGCTGCTCAGCGTGTTGATTGACTGGCGGTATAATCTTCGATTATATTCTGATGAAGTATTGGTCTGGCCATCCTGTTTACAGAATACCAACGGTGCTTTTTCTCTGCAGTGATGTTTGCCTACGTAATTTAGTTACATTGCCCAACAATTAATCGAGTTACGATGCAAAAAAAACGGCCCCGAAAGGGGCCGTTTTTTTTATTGGCTATAAATAATACTTATTACGTATCATTTTCCATTGCTACACGTATTTTCTTCATAGCATTATTTTCCAGCTGTCGGACTCTTTCCGCAGAAATTTCATAACGGTCAGCGAGTTCTTGTAAGGTGAGTTTTTTATCACCTAACCAGCGGCTTGCTAGTATAAACTGACTGCGTTCGTCGAGGTCACTCAGTGCTCTGTGTAATCGCTCACGATTAAATGTTGCGGTATCCTGATCTTCCAGGTGGCGAGCAGGATCATTGCTTAGATCGGGCAGATAGCCGGCTGGTGACTTGAACGAATTATCGTCACTGTCATCTACTGGGGCATCAAAGGTTATATCCGCCCCACTTAAGCGGGACTCCATTTCGACGACTACCTCGGGCTTAACTCCAAGGTCTTTTGCGACTTGATTCACTTCGCTTTGATTAAACCAGCCCATGCGTTTCTTCATGCTACGCAAATTAAAGAATAATTTTCGTTGAGCTTTTGTAGTCGCGACTTTAACAATTCGCCAGTTCTTGAGGATAAACTCATGCATTTCTGCACGAATCCAGTGTACGGCGAAGGAGACTAATCGTACTCCTACTGCGGGATCAAAGCGTTTGACCGATTTCATAAGGCCAACGTTACCTTCTTGCACGAGATCGCCAAGCGGTAAGCCGTAGCCCGAGTAGCCACGTGCGATATAGACGACGTAACGCAAGTGTGAAATAACAAGTTTTTCTGCTGCTTGTAAGTCGTCATCTTCTCGATAACGAGTGGCCAGCTCAGCTTCCTCTTCGCGAGTCAGAACTGCAATATTACTCACAGTTTGCACATAACTATCAAAGCTACCTACAGGGACCAAGAGACTGCTTAGATCAACTTTGCTGCTTTTTTTGTCACTTAATATCAATGATTTAGACATAAATTAACCTTCTTAATATATGTTTACCGTTGCCTATACTCTATTTTAGCACTCTATATGGGTGAGTGCTAATCTATTTGGCAGCATAAATTACTAAAAGTTCCCCAATTTCAGAGCGACCTGAGTTAATTTTCTACTGCATGTGGGTATTTTAGCAAATTCTAATGAACCGTACCTGAACAGGCTGCTCATTAGAGCATGAGCAGCTTAATTTTTATACTTTAGTGGTTAACCGCTTGGTCTGACTTAGGGGGGACAGGACTATAGGCAACGCCATCGGAAGCATATACGCAAATACGATTCCGGCCACGTTCTTTAGCTGCATAAAGCGCTTTGTCAGCAAATGAGAGTAAAGTACTTAGGTCGAGATCTCCGCCATGATCCTGGCTTGAAGCCATGCCAATTGAAACGGTGACAGTTACATTCATTGGTTTAAGTAGCTCAACCTTGCGCCGTAATACCTCTGCTTTGGCATGGATTTCTTTGTTGCTGACATTCGGAAGTATTACTGCGAACTCTTCCCCTCCAAAGCGCACAACCATCGCATTTTTGGGAAAATTTTGGTTTAGCATTGCGCCTAGTGCAGCTAGTACGTGATCGCCAGTGATGTGACCAAGGCTATCATTTATGCGTTTAAAGTGATCTATATCCAGTAATAATGCCCATACAGGATGATTTTTTGGGTCATTGATGAATTTTTCCCCATTATCGAGTAAGTAGCGCTTACTCCGTACTCCCGTCAAACTATCAGTTGATGCGAGACGGCGCATTTCTTCTGCTTGAAAACGAAGTGCGTTGAACTGTTGTTTAATGAGTAACAGTGAGCGAATACGGGCGATCAAAATTTCTTCAACGATAGGCTTGGTGACAAAGTCGTTAGCGCCGGCATGGAACACTTCAGCCTGACGTTCTTCGGTGTCTGTGACTGTAACGACTAATACCGGCATTTCTTGTTGAGATAGATGCAGGCGAGTACGAATCGCATGTAATAAATCACCCCCTGTTAGCCTGCCTTTGAGGTAAAAGTCAGTCATGACTATATCAACCTTATTTTCCTCCGGGGTGCCTGGAGTTAAGGATTTTTCAATAATTTCAAGAGCTTGCTCTGCAGAGGTCGTGTGAGTAATTTTTAGACCATGCTTTTCCATGATGTTACACGTCACCAGCGCGGCTGTACGGCTGTCTTCAACATACAAAATACAGCCTACCAGTCCGGAATTGCGGCGACTGAAAGTTTTAATGAAATCAACAAAAGACTGGTAGCCGAGCGACTTGTCAAAATAATCTGTGACGCCTGCATCGAAGCCTTCGCGCAACAAACGGCTGTCGGCATCACCAGAAACCACGATAATAGGGGCATAATAGTGCGTGTCAGACTTACGAATAGCGCGCGTTAAATCCAGGCCATCCATGTCAGGTAGCATTAATGCGGTGGTGACCAGATCAAATTGCCCGGTTTTCAGGTGCGCCAAAGCTTCGTCACCACTTCCGCAAGTGGTGATCGTGGTGTTATCCATTTCGTTACGTAGAATCCTTGCAATGATGGTGCGTGATACCTCAGAACCATCGACGACCATTATACTGTTGGTTTTTCTATACATATTTTCCCAGAAAGAGGAGTCTGCCTAATCGAAGCAGAGCGTCCATATTACTGTAAGGGCAAGTTGTAGCCACGTTTTGTTACAGCATTTGTGATCGTGCAAGCAAAGTTAGCGGCAGATACACTGTTTTATGTAGGCTCAATTGCATTTAAATGCTGGCCAACTGATGCGCTTGAGCCAAGTAGTCCTAATAATGCACTCACACCAAAGAGTATAGTTATTTCCTGAGCAGTTAATGCCTGTAATGTAAATTTCCCACCAGATACTTGCGCGAATTCAGCCACAGGTTGTGAAAGGTAAAATATACTGCCCATCGTTAAGAGCATTGCAATAAGCCCGCCGAGAATACCGTACCAGAAACCACTATAAAGAAAGGGTAGTCTGATGTAGCTATTACTAGCTCCGATGAGTTTACTGACAATTATTTCATCTTTTCTATTGAGAATATCCAGCCGAATGGTATTTCCAGTAATAAGTATTACGCCAAGCGCCAGCAGCACCGAAATAACCAGAATACTATGATTACCAATCTCTACTAATTTATATAGTCGTTCTATCATCGTTTTATCAAGGTGTACTGACTGAATTTGCCCATATTTTCGAAGAGAACCTTCAAATTTGTGAACTTCCGTTGTTGCAGACGTCAGTTTGCGAAGTTCAATGATGATGATGGAGGGCAGAGGATTGTTTTTGAGAGTAAGTGTTTGTTGGGAACCTAATAGTTTACTGTATTCAGCTAACGCCATTTTTGGGGATAAAACCCTGATTGATTTAACTAAGGGGCGTTTTTGTATCTCTTGTGCTATGCGGCGGGCACGAGCGACGGAGACTCCTTTTTTAGCAAATACAGAAATCTGTACGGATTGAGGCCATTGTTTCCCTGCCCGTTGTATATTTTGTAATGCGACATATAGAATTGCGGGGAAAGTTAGGGCTATTCCAATCACACTACAAATAAGCAAGGTAGAAACAGGCGTTTTGATCTGGCGAATCAAGCTGGCTATTGCAGAGCGAACATGATGCTTAAAATATTGTCGGATGTGTAAGCTGAAGGCTTTTTTATTCAAGCTCGCTTGAGGGCTTTTATGCTCTCGTTTATCGGATCGCTTAGGACGTTTGGGTTTTAGCGGTTCTGCCCCTGATTTAGCCATTCGTAAAATGACTCGTGCCCGAATCCTGAGCCAGCTTTCCTTCATTAAGCTGAATGACTCTGAAAGGCATTTCCTGTATCAGTGCAATATCATGACTGGCAATTAAAACCGTGACTCCTGATTGGCTGAATTGTACGAATAAGGACATGATACGGCGAGATAACTCGGGATCCAGGTTCCCTGTGGGTTCATCTGCAAGCAAAACCTTTGGTTTGGCGACGATTGCTCGTGCAATGCCAACACGTTGCTGCTCTCCGCTTGATAGGGTGTGAGGTAATTTTTGTTCTTGTTCCAGTAAGCTTACTTTAGTGAGCGCGACTCTGACTCTTTTTTTAATATCGTCGCGTCGTAAACCTGCAATTTGCAAAGGCAAAGCGACATTGGCGGCAATATTTCGATCGCCCAGAAGTAAGTTATTTTGAAATACCATCCCGATTTTACGTCTATGCCAGGGAATTCGTGATGAAGAGAGGGTAGATAGATTGGTTTTATCGACGACGACGTGACCTTTGCTGGGCCGCTCGATTAGATTAATGAGTTTCAGTAAAGTACTTTTGCCGGCACCCGAGTGCCCAGTGAGGAAGACCATTTCGCCTGCTTCAAGTTTTAACGTGATACCGCCGAGTGCTTCATGCCCAGTATTATAGGTTTTTATTATATTGTGAAATTCAATCATTGTTCATCCGCATTAGGCCTATCGGGTTCACATAATCAGACGCTCACAGTGACTGCCTCTGAAATAGTGCGTTTATAAATTCGCTGACATTAAATTCCTGTAAATCATCAATCCCTTCACCTACGCCAATATAGCGTATTGGAATATCGAGCTTACTGGCAATGCTAAATATTATTCCGCCTTTGGCTGTGCCATCAAGCTTGGTGAGAGCGATTCCACTGACGTCAACCGCACGCCCGAATTCGGTCGCTTGTGATAAGGCGTTTTGTCCAGTGCCAGCATCTAACACTAATAGCACTTCGTGAGGTGCAGCGTCGTCAAGTTTGCCAATAACACGCTTCACCTTTTTTAATTCTTCCATCAGATTGGATTGTGTATGTAATCGTCCTGCCGTATCTGCAATGAGAACATCCACTTTTTTGGCGGTAGCAGAAGCCACTGCATCATAAATAACTGACGCCGAGTCAGCGCCTTCATGTTGAGAGACAACGGTCACATTATTACGTTCACCCCAGGTTTGTAGTTGCTCAGTCGCTGCCGCACGGAAGGTATCGCCTGCTGCTAGCATGACAGATTTCCCTTGATTTTGCAGGGTTTTAGCCAGTTTTCCAATGGTGGTGGTCTTGCCAGCACCATTAATGCCCACGACTAAAATAACGAAGGGTTTTTCGTCCGAGATTGTTAATGGTTGCGCGCAACCTTCCAGCATCCCTTTCAAGCTATTTTGTAGGGTTTCAATGACGCTATCCGCATCAGTTAGCTCTTTGCGGCTGAGGCGTGAGGTAAGATCAGCGATTACTTTTTGAGTGGCTTCAACGCCTACATCAGCCACTAGCAACTGAGTTTCGATTTCTTCAAGCAAATCTTCGTTGATTGTTTTTTGCCCAAGGATCAAGTTAGACAGGCTTTCAGTGAGGTTGGTGCGAGTTTTAGAGAGCCCGTTTCTGAGGCGAGAGAACCAGTTGTCCTTATTTTTGGTCGTATCTTCCGACTCCTGGTTGTGGGTCTCGTTGCCTTGGTCCTTGTTTTTTTTGTCTTTACTGAAACTGAACATAATATATTGGGTCTTTAGTGTGGTGGAAACTGAATTAGAGTGCATGCAGCTATGGTTTTATCCGGATAGCTGGATTATTCTAACATTGTCCCAAGGGACTATATATAGGTGTTACCAAGAGTTGGTGGTTCTAAGCTTGCTATTACTTCTGACACTATAGAGTAGTGATGTAAATCCAGACGAAAAAGTTGCGATTTCCAAGGTTAATTTTGTGTACTACTATTTGTTCATTAACGTTTATGGTTAAACTTAAAATAGTATGGCATTGATGGAGGGATGAGCCCTCTAGGTTAGTTAGGAAAGGCGTAAACTATACTTAAGGAGACTCTGATTAAGTCGTGATTGTGATCTTACGGTCCTCAAATATCAAAGACTGCTTTAATTTAGTTAGTCGCCAGGCTATTAGTGGGAATTTTTAGCCCTGTCTTGATGTTTCTGAACAGCAAGCTCATCACCTTTAATCAGAGGTTCCTTAAAATAACCGAGGTAATTAAATTTACGATTAATTTTATTTTGGAAAGACGCTTGGATATTTCTTGAAACGGTGAATGACAAAAAGGTTAAATATGAAATTGTTACGTATTGGCATAATAATGACTCTGATCTGGGCTGTCCCTGGTTGGAGTAATGGAAAGGTTCATGAATTCAAACTTAAAAATGGTTTGAAAATTGTGGTTAAGGAAGATCACCGTTCACCAGTGGTGGTGTCCCAAGTTTGGTATAAAGTGGGCTCTAGTTATGAAACGAATGGTATTAGTGGTGTTTCACATATTTTAGAACATATGATGTTTAAGGGGACCAAGAAACTTAAACCTGGCGAGTTTTCGAAAATAATTTCTGCTAATGGGGGTAACGAAAATGCTTTTACTGGGCAAGATTATACCGCGTATTTTCAAATGTTCGAGAAAAGTCGTTTAAATATCAGCTTTAAAAATGAAGCTGATCGTATGCGAAACTTGAGAATAAAAAAGAAAGAGTTTCAGAAAGAGCGAGAAGTGGTTAAAGAAGAAAGGCGTTTACGTACCGAAGATAAGCCCAAGTCTCTAACCTATGAGCGTTTTAAAGCGGTTGCATTTGAGAGTAGTCCTTATCGAATTCCTGTGATTGGAACCATGAATGATTTGGTTAACATGAAAGTGAAGGATCTTGAACGATGGTATCAGCGCTGGTATGCCCCGAACAATGCCGTGGTAGTGGTAGTGGGTGATGTAAACCCTAAAGAAGTATTTAAAATGGCTAAAAAATATTTTGGTAAATTGAAGTCTTCAGCAGTTCCTCCACCAAAACCACAAATAGAAGTAAAGCAATCAGGTATTAAGCGTATTCAGGTGCAAGCCCCTGCGCGGTTGCCTTATTTGATTTTGGGTTATAAAGTTCCTGTCATCAAATCGACTAAAGTTGAATGGGAGCCTTATGCGTTAGAGGTCTTAACCTGGGTGATTGATGGCGGTACCAGCGCGAGATTTGAAAAGATACTTGTTCGAGAACTTCAGGTCGCGACTAGTATTGGTGTGAGTTATGACCTCTACTCTCGTTTAGGAAGTTTGTTAAAAGTACAGGGAACACCTGGCCATAAAAAAACAGTGGTGGATCTTGAAAAAGCAATTCGAAAACAGATTGATAGAATAAAGAATAAGTTGGTTACAGTGGCTGAGCTTGAACGAGTAAAAGTACAGATTGTCGCACAAAAAATATATGAAGAAGACTCCATGTTCTATCAAGGAATGAATATTGGAATGCTCGAAACAGTAGGTCATCCATGGCGTTTGGCGAATGAGTTTGTGAAGCGCATAAATCAGGTAACCCCAGAGCAAATTAGAATGGTAGCTCGCAAGTACCTTATTGAAAGTAGATTGACTGTCGCAACGTTAAAGCCGTTGCCATTATCAATGCGTAAGCCACGACGTCGTTCAGCATCAGGAGGACGACATGGAAGATAGGATGTTCTTGACTATAGGGAACCGTATCGGACTGAATAATATTAAGGGGTTGTTAGTGAGTATATTTAATTATAAGCGGTTGGTTGCTGTGTTCGTATTGCTGGTGGCTACAGTGAGTTATTCCAGTACTTCTTTTGCCATTCCAGATGTAAAAAGCTGGACTACCGCGAACGGAGTAAGAGTTTATTATGTTCATGCGCCTGAAATACCAATGGTAGATGTACAAATTTTGTTTGATGCAGGTAGTGCACGTGATAACACTAAAAAGGGACTGGCACTACTGACTAATCGGATGTTGAGTATGGGGGCTGGTAAGTTGGATGCGACTGGAATTGCGGAAAGCTTTGAGTCTATTGGCGCCAAGTTGGGTCGTGGGGCACGACGTGATAGCGCCTGGTTATCAGTACGGACTCTCAGTAACGAAAAATATCTTAGCAAAGCGGTGCAAAGCCTGGCCTTGATTTTAACGCAACCTCGATTTTCAAAGCGTGATTTGGCTAGAGAGAAGAAGCGTATTTTAGCAGGGATTCGTCAACAACAAGCTTCACCCGCCAGTATCGCCAAGAGGGTATTCTATCAAGAGCTTTTTCGCGGTCACCCCTATGCCAATATGCCAATTGGTACCATTAAGGGTGTAAAGTCGCTTAAGAAAAAAGATCTAAAAAGCTTTTATCAACAATATTATGTAGGTCGCAATGCGGTAGTGGCAATTGTGGGTGCAATAAGTGAAGCACGGGCTCGCGAATTAGCGCAACGGCTAAGCGGGAAATTGAAGTCAGGTAAAAAGGCTGCGGATTTGCCTAAAGTGAAATCATTGACCAAGAGTAGGTTGGTGTATGTCCCTCACCCTTCTTCGCAATCCCATATCTATATTGGTCAACCTGGCACTTATAGAGGCGACCCCGACTATTTTTCACTGTATGTTGCTAACCATCCTTTCGGCGGCGGTGGTGGTTTAGTGTCGCGTCTCGCGCAGGAAGTTCGTGAAAAACGAGGCTTGGCTTATAGTGTTTACAGTTATTTCTCACCAATGCGGCGTAAAGGTATTTTTGTCATGGGTATGCAAACCAAAAATGCGAATGCTGCCAAAGCAATTAATTTATTAAAGGCTCTGCTTAAAAAATATCATAACAAGGGGATGACGCGTAAGGAGTTTACTCATTCAATCAATAATATTACGGGTGGTTTTGCGCTTAGAATAGATACGAACAAAGAGATTGTTCAATATCTGGGGTTGATCGGGTTTTACAATTTACCGCGTACTTACCTGGTTGATTTTAGCAACAATATTCGAAAGTTAAAGCGCAAGGATATTAATGCTACGTTTAAGCGCCGTATTACACCACAAGTAATGGTGACGGTAGTGGTGGGTGGCAATAA
>VAOX01031637.1_pt1 | contig 15333 bp, 33 predicted proteins | sample 3393891 | NCBI WGS metagenome assembly VAOX01 (sample SAMN08290429, study PRJNA428436) | hydrothermal vent metagenome | isolation source: Deep-sea hydrothermal vent chimney | place: Indian Ocean: Southwest Indian Ridge | depth 2822 m m | reverse complement strand
TCAGCAGAGTCAGCAGAGTCAGCAGAGTCAGCAGAGTCAGCAGAGTCAGCAGAGTCAGCAGAGTGTGACGCGATGGCTGATGAGTTAATTCGGTTATGTAAAGGGTTGGGTAAATGATAACAATCAAATCAAATAAATATTGTTATCATTTTCGTAATATCGAATCTATGAGAGAAGCTCATAAGTTTATCGGTGAAAAATTACAACAATTAAAAACCGAAACGAATAAAATAATAATTATCGTAGGTAGTCAGGGTTCGGGTAAAACTATACTAGCTAAACAAATAGCTGGTGATTCTTATTTATCCACTTCAATAAGTGCGGTTATGGGTAATCGTCGTTATATGTGTCATGTTGAAGAGTCCACCCTTGTTATTGAAGATGTTGATTTTAATAACCGCGATTACGCTGATTTTATAAAACGATTAGATACTGATGATCTACTTGCAGTTAATAAAAAAGGTTGCAACCTTACGGTAGTTAAACGCCCTAAAATAATTATTACAACATATAATTTATCGTCAGGGTTTAGTAGAGGTCGTTTTAAAGTAATCGAAATTAAATGAAAGCTCGGTTACTACGTGATATAAAACGTGTAATACCCGATGTTATTGACATAGAACTTTATAACGGTTATTGGTGGGCGATAATGCCGGTTGGTAAATATCGAGCATGGACCAAAGTGAGTGATATTTTATAATGCTGTTGTTACACCCTAATTGGAAAGCTCGACCGATTAAAATAGATAGAGTGTTGTTAACTTACGAACAAGTAGTGCAGCGCCGAATGTTTAATCAAATGAGATTAGTTAATATGATGCCGGGGGTTCGTGGGGTTTCTAATCGAAAGGTGAAAGCCGCAAGAATTAAATTACAAATATTAACCAGTGAGGTTTTAAGATGGGACGTTTAACACACGAAGAGTTAGTGTCATTATCCGCAAAATATTTAGCTCGAACGTGTCCCGTGGTATTAACCGAGTGTTGCGTAGGTGGTGAAGCCCCCGATGCTATTGGGTGGCGCGTTACCGGCGTGAGTACGGTGATTGAATGTAAAACGACCTATAGTGATTTCAAAGCAGATTTTAAAAAGGTTTTCCGCGTCGTGCATCCAAATCGCGGCGTTGGGCAAATTCGATATTATTTAACGGAACCAGATAAATTACCATTAAAAGGAATACCGAGACAATGGGGTTTAATTGAAGTTAAAAACGGTAAATTTTACATTAAGAAAAAACCAACATTACACGTGTGGTATAACACGGTCCAGGAAACTAAATTATTAATATCCGCATTACGCAGAATGACCGGCGTAAGTGTGAACTTTTACGAAATTGACAAACCAACTAAAACAACACTGGGTGTAAATAAACTATGAAACAAATTCTATATGTAATCGGGTTAATTTTAATAATCCCCGTCTTGATATTTTTCATAGTGTGCACTAGAATTTTAAAAACAGCGGGTATTGATTAAATGATAAAAGAATTTAAAATTGATTTAAGAGGCTGCACCGTTGATGAAATGCAGAGTATAGCTCTAAAAGTGCAAGAAAGTTTCCCGAATTTCACCATAATCGGGTCATCTGTCTACTTAATGCGTGATCATAACGGTATAGGCACTGGGATAAATCCTTACCATTTTTTAGAGAGTAAATTACCAGAAATTAGCGTAAGTGAATTCGTAGATAGCGTGAAAACTTCATTAACAATTGAATTAATTGAGAGTCCGGGTGTTACTCCATACATGCAATTTATGGCAGCGTTTAATCAGTTATGTACGTCGATTCCATTAGAACCAATAGATCGGTGTACCGTTAAAAATTTAATTAATCACAGGTTGGGCACATGAGTGGTAAACAAGATAAAGAAAGTCGGCGAGTTAAACAGTCTATCGATAAACTAACTAAACGTGCTCTACTAGATGTGGAAGCGGAACGCAGACAACTAACACCATTAGTCATTGCGAAATATAATAAAGCAATCAATGAACTCTCATTACGTAAACGTGTTGCAATTTGTTGGCGTATAATCCGAGGTATCGCATAATTATGAAAGTTAAGATAAATTGTGTAACACAACCGTATAACAAGAATCCTGACGCTAAGACAATAACACCCGAGGAATACATGATTTCTTGCGCCCGGGTGTCGTCGCCGGAAAATCGATTAAATCACGAAACCGCGCCGAAGTTGTTAAAATATCTTATTGACTCTGGTCACTGGTCGCCGTTTGAAATGATTTCAATCGGTGTCGAAATTGAAACATCCCGCGCTATAGGAACTCAGTTATTGCGGCATAGGTCGTTTTCATTTCAGGAATTCAGCCAGCGGTATGCAGAGGTTGAGGCTATTGAGCCGGTTGAACTTAGATTGCAAGCTGAAAAAAATCGTCAAAGTAGTACGGTTGAAACGAAAAATAGAATCACTCAACGGCAAGTTAAAGAACATGTAAAAGAATCTTTATATTTATATGAAAATTTAATACGCAACGGTATAGCTAAAGAATGCGCGCGAATGATATTGCCGTTGGCTACTCAAACTACGTTAGTAATGCACGGGACTCTGCGTAGCTGGATACATTTTCTTGATCAGCGTTGCAGCGATCATGCACAGAAAGAAATTAGATTAATCGCGGTTGAAATCCGTAAACAATTAACCGTGTTGTGTCCGTGGACTGCCAAAGCATTAAATTGGAGTAATGAAAATGAGAATTAGAATTACATCGAAAAATTTAAAAGATTTCATATACGGTGAGGCGGAGTGCGAATCACTCAAAAAAGATGATTTACTAACTTTCCCCGCGTTGGCTTTGAAAATCCCGGAAATTCCTAACCGATGAAAATAATTATCGCCGGAGGTAGGGATTGTCCGAAATCGTACGATGATTTTGAAACTGATGTGGTGTTTGCGTTACTAGATCAACCTCTGTACCACAGTGAGGGAATAACTGAAGTTATTCATGGTTGTTGCCCAACCGGCGCCGATGCGCTTGCTCAGGAATTCATTGAACAATATGATTTAACCGCCACCCATTTTCCGGCTAATTGGCATTTACATGGCCGTAAAGCCGGACCTATTCGAAATTCAAAAATGGCTAACACCAGAGCTGATTTATTAATCGCTTTCTGGGATGGTGAAAGTCGGGGAACCGCTGATATAATCAGAAAGTGTGAATTAAATAATATAAAAACTGTAATTGTGAGATATTAAAAATGAAAATAGGCGATTTAGTTGTTGTTAGGAGTTACGCAAGCAGCTGTCGTGTAATAATCGATGTATTATCAGGTGAAAAAGGTGATCGATACGAGATTGGAGGTTTAGATGGTTATTTTAAACAAGAAGATTTAACGGTGGTTAAGGATATAGCGGAACCGGGTAAACAGTTTGATTTTAATATCAAAGGATTAGATGCTGACCGGGGGTATTATGTAAACAACATATGGAGGTCGCGTGATGAAATATCGGCGGCTGTTCCATCGGAACAAGCCAATCGATATAATGCAGGTAAACCCGAGCTGTCTTATGTCCTGGACTTCCCGAAAGCGTTTAATGCCCTAGCTAGTTTCGTACCACTGTCAGCTCCGGTAACTGATTCATTGGTAGATAATTTAATAAATAAACAACCACTACCTGTAATTATTACAAGATTATTTTCATTATTACAAAGTGATTTAATAGGTTATCAAACACCTAATCCTGTCACAAGTGTAGGGTATTTTATTTCATTTCATCCCGATGCGATTAATGAATTTGTAAAAGTTTGTGCCAATGGTGCCTTAAAATATGATCGGGATAATTGGAAAAAAGGCTTTGCGCCATACACATTATTAGATTGTGCAATACGTCATAATATAGCTTACATAACCGGTGATATTTACGACGTTGTGGATGTAAAAACACTAGCGCGTGAGGATTTACTAGAACATTTTAACGGTGATGTCGTGGCGTTCAAAAAGCAATTTGCAACCCATCATCTAGCACATGTTATTTGGAACCTTATGGTTATTATTGAGACAAAATCACCATGAGCGACTTACTAGAAAAGGCGTTAGCGTGTGCATATAGAGTCTATGATAGACCTGGTGGTATTAATTCAGAAGATGTAATTCAAGGTTAAATATGTTAATGGTCGTTTTAGAATACATTTAGCGCATGATTATAAGAGATATCTTGATCTTGGCATCACCCATTGGCAATATATTATATCATGAAAGTCGGAATAGTAATCGATGATTGTAAGCTGAAAATTTATAAAAAAGAACGGTTATGAATTCACGAAAACTGATTGTCCCGTGAACGGCTGCCTGACATTAGCTATTGAAACTGATGATGTTGAAAAATTAACAACGGTTGTTAAGGGTATATTAGTTGCTTACAATAAATCGAAAACGCACTAACGAGGTTTAATCATGAGTAGTGATACTATAAGACAACATAGGTTTATAAGGGATCGACTTGAAGCTGACCAGCGGATGGTCATTATGTATAATAGATACTCGAACCAAGTTGTTAGATTAGTATCTTATACTGGTGATAATGAATACGTTAACAACGTGGTTTCACACTTTGAATGCACTGGTTATATTACTGTACGTCAAATGTACGCAGCTATTAATATCATGAAACAATTAAGCGGTGAGAATGTGCATTCTAGGCCGGGGGCGCGATTAAAAGCCAGACGCATAGAGTCGTTAACTATTCAGGTGAGAAGATTAACCGCTGAAAATAAGGCGCTCAGAAAACAGTTAAGGAATCCGGTGATATGAAATATCTGACAGGTACGTTATTAAAAAATAAAACCACGGATGGTGCTTGGTAAGTGGTTGATCGCGCCATTACAATATGTACGTTAAAATGTCTTAATACTGGTATAGAAACCAATCAACCCTGAAAGTTTTACGAATGAGGAACTTGTATCATTATACCATGACTCTGAAAACTCGGTAATTAAAACACTATGTGATAGACTTCAAATAGAGATTGACAACCCTGTCGAAACTGTGATTAAATAGAACCACTTCCCCTAAGTCATGGATGACGACAGCCCTTAAGGATGAGGGCGTCCATTATTAAACTTCAACCGTTTTAACCATTAAGCCAGTTTTCCAACACTGGATGCATGCTTTCTTGTTTACAGTTTCAAGAGCTGTTGCAGTGTTGCAGATTGGGCCAACCATTTTGAAAGAATTATTTACTGGGTTAAAAACTTTTACTTGATACATGATTCTGTTTCCTGTTTGAGTTGCTTATACTATATATAACGTCCGGTGGTTGCAAACCTTTAGTAAATAATGGTAAAATATATGATTAATTCAAATGAGGGGTGTAAGTAAATGAAAAAACTATGGTTATTTTTAATTCTATTCGCAATTCCAATGGTGGGGTTTGCCCAAGGCGCACGAGATATTCAAATAACAGTCAGTTATGACGCGCCGGTAGCGGGTGAGCAAATTACAAACTATCAATGTAACTATGTGATTACTGAGAGTGGTATTATACAACAACCTGTAACCTGTGATTTCCCTATAACCAACCCAGTAATACCTCACGTGATTACAATATTAACGGCAACGGGTGATTCGATTAAAGTTGATATGAAAGCGTGTAACGTTAACGGGTGTTCAACTGTGGTTAGTACGACTAATGAGGTCATACCACCTGCAGTTGATCCAGCATCAGCCCCTACGGGGGTGAGTGCCACAGTTATTAAAATCTAATACAATCAGGGTTGTTATGAGCAACCCTTTACACTAAATCTATATAAATTTTATCAACAGTATAACCTTTCAGTTTGTAATTCGCTGCTAACGACCCAGCGAAATTCATACGCGCGTGATCCCGGTGACTCAATGAAAAATACGTTAAATGAACTCGGTATGCTTCAATTTCCATATCATACCTGAATCTACTAATTAATAAAAATGCGAGCGGAAACATGAACGGAACGAAAGCCCATACATACTGCATAGACGACCCTGAATAATAATCCAAAATCATCGTGAGTATCACGGTTAACCCAGTATAGCGATAATACTGCTTACTATGAGTGATTTCATGGGCAGTTACTCGCGGGGTAGTAGTCGATTCCTTTTTACGTACGATAACGAATATACCAAACGAACGCCCAGCCATCCAGGATTTTAGTAAAAAATCTGAATAGAAAATAAATACCGGAATTACTTTGAATATAAATTGCACTTTCATGGTTTCATTACCTCGATTTTCCAGCTACCGCCGGTTTTTAATGACCCCGGGTAGCCATGTACCCGGAGAATAAACGATTTACTAATTGTACTATAAATTCTAGTGGCCCAACACCCTACACCAGGACGCCACACAGCCACACAATACGGGCCCGATGGGTTTAATTTATTCATAATGTTTTACTCCGCGTTTATGTCTCTGTTATTAACTATAACGTCCGGTGGTTGCAAACCTTTAACGTTATATCGAGAGTATTTAAAATCAGGATACTGTACAAGTTTATTACCATTTAATAGCCGCATTACCAGCGTACCAACAGCGTACCCTAAACCTATCGGGACAGCGTTACCCACTTGTTTATATTGATGCAATAAAGACCCTGATAAAATCCAATCATCTGGAAACTCTTGTACTCGTTTATATTCCTGTATGGATAGTGGGCGGTTTTCTGTGGGGTGGCATAATGAAGTAGCGGGCATAATTGGCGATGTGAGTAATGTCGGTGAAGGTTTATCCCAATGCAAACGTCGTAAAAACCCTGTCTTTCCACCCCTTGAATAATATGATCTACCCATAGCTTCCTTCTGTGCGTCAACTGGTAAATTCTTCCAGTTTTGACCCTCGGTAAGCATTCGATAATATTTTAATCGTTTGTTGGGAAAATCTACATAGTCATGGATTACTAAATCACTGGTGGCATTACGGAAAGTTCGCCATGGTGGTAATCCATGACTCGGATCGTTCGAATGGGTAGGTGTTAGATAAGGAGGAGTTATACCATTTCTCGAACAAATAATTATAACCCTATCTCTGATTTGAGGCACCCCAAAATTCGCAGAATTATATAAATTAAATGAAACACCATACCCAGATTTATTAATAGTCTGCAATATGTCTGCCATTACAGCGCCTTTATCAATAGAGAGTAAACCCCTTACGTTTTCTATTACAATATATTTTGGACGTATTAAAAGTGATAATTCCACATATTTAAGTAGTAAATCACCTCTTAAATCACCTACCCCTTTACGCTTACCCGCTGTACTAAACGACTGGCAAGGTGGGCCACCTACTATTAAATCTACACCACCCACGCTCGTTGAGTAATTATTAATATCACTTGAGAGCGATGCGCCTGGTCTGTTGTCTAATATAGTTCGCCTACAGTACTTATTATTTTCGCAAACCGATGTTATTTCAAACCCTGCTTTTTCAATACCTAAATCTAATCCCATGGCACCTGAGAAAAAACTCAACACCGTTGGTTTCGACATAATTAATAATTCCTTAATGCGCGTGGGCGGTGTTTGATGCTATAGGCAGCACTATCACCATTTGAATATTTAAAGTGAATCATGGTGCCGTTAACGCGGTGAGTGTGGATAACTCTGCGGGCGAATATGCTAATTAATGTGTTCATCGTAGTGACTCCGGGTTTAAATAGTTTACAATACTGTTATCGGCGGGTTACCGGAAACCTTTAATAAATAGATTTGTTTTTAATATCGCGCTTAAAAGTTACAGCGTGTTCGATGCGTGTAGATATTTGATCTACTATAGTCCTGCTACCACCGCTGAGATTTTTTAATCCTTCCGACATTAGCATATCTAGTGCGTCTAACATGTCTTGCTTATTATTAGCTGCAATTGCATCGTGTTTAATCATACTTCTGTTATGCTCCTAAAAATCTGCGGCCATAGTTTACGGCGGCTTTACGTGTTTTAAATTCTTTTACAGGGAAGGTGTTGGATATCGAATCATCAATTAAACAAAACGCTTCAAACATACCGTCGGTAATTTTATACACTTCGCATCTACGATAACCTTTTGATTCATAATTTAATAATTTCATGTTCGTTCACCTCTCTGTTATTATATGTAACGTCCACTACTGGAAAACCTTTAATATAAGGATATTTAAATGAAAAAACTAATATTAATCATCAGTTTACTGGCTGTTGTTGCTTTCGCCTCAGTGCCGTTACTAGCTAAATCCGCGCCGGGTCATGTGACTTCACACTCCTGGTGTGATGAGTGTCACGGAGTTTAAATGTAATATTCTGTAAGTTATATGTTTAATCACAGGGAGGGCAACGGAATTACCGAATTGACGATAAGCGGCGGTCTTTGCGACTGGGATTAGATAACTATCAGGGAACCCTTGAAGCCTCGCGCACTCTCTTGGTGTGAGCATTCTAGGGTTCCCTGACCCTTGAGGTACAAGACACTCTTTCCCGTCTTTGCCATATCTAGCAACAATCGTATTTGAAGGTTTGTTCACATCCGCGCAGAAAGCGGTAAAACCAGTACCTCTTGCAAGATTGTTTGCAGTTCGTCTTTGATGTCCAGCCCAAAGTTTGTCGGATATTGTAAATTTTTGATCTACATTATTTTCTAAGATCGATTTTAAGGGTAATGGATTACCGTGGTTTTCAGGAAAATCAAATTCCTGGTCGGTGTCTCGTAAACAAACCATATAGCACCTAACTCTTTTTTGAGGCACATATGATTCGGCATTAATGATTTTATATGAAAAGGAGTAACCTAGTTCTTTTATCGTATTCTCAATGACCTTAAATGTGTTGCCTTTATCATGGCTTATTAAGTTTTTTACATTTTCTAGAAATACAATTTTTGGTCGTTTCTCTTGTATTATTCTCGCGACATCAAAAAATAGAGTGCCTTGTGTTTTGCAGGCAAAACCATGCGCGGTATCCAAAGAACGTCTGGCCGACACGCCAGCAAGGCTAAAAGGCTGACAGGGGAAGCCCGCACAAAGAATATCGTGATCTGGTATATCTTTCTCATCAATATTTGTAATATCGCCTTCTGGGTATTCGCCAAAATTAGCGTGATACGTTTTTCGAGCATTTTTATCCCACTCGCTAGAGAATACGCATTCGCCGCCGTAAAATTCCATTGCTAGACGAAAACCGCCGATACCCGCAAACAGGTCTATGAATTTAAACACTGTGGATTATATCACGGTCGTCGTCATCTTCATCCAGAATTACATCATCCCAATCCATGTCCATTACAAAATCATCATCTGCATCACGGTATTCATCGTTTTCGCTCATTTCTATTTACTCCGGTTCATTCGTTCATTTCATGTATTTAAACTGTAGACCATTCATTGTGTGTATTTCAAGTCTATTTATTTACACGTTGTGGATTACCTATGATACTGTCAGCAAGCATGTAAGTAATGAATACCGGTTCTAAGTAACTGGCTAAATCATGTACTTATTTGAAATCGTTAAGAATATTATGAGGGTAGTGTCTATTTCAAATCATACGTTTTACATCGTAACTACCCGGCGGGTATGACCTCGGGGTATTTTGTAGTTAATTGAAATCGTTAAGAATTACCGACATTATCGAAGGGAAATACCCCGAGCTTGGTAGGCAGGGGTGTTGTCGGGGTATTATAGTTAATTGAAATCGTTAAGAAATTCGAGTAAATACCCCATACCCCGCACTTTTCGCGATTCAAAACCGTGGTGGTGGGAGCGGGGGTGTGTGTATGTATATATTATTTTTACTATAGTAAATAGTCATATGCAGGGGTGCGGGGTATTTGTTAAACAATTCTTATTAGAATCATGACTTTACAAATACCCCGACCATACCCCGAGGTCGAAAGGTCGGGGTATTTTGTGATAATTAGTCAAAATACCCTATATAGATCAATAAATTAAAAATACCCCGAGCTTTTCGACGCCTCTTATAAGCGGTGTATAGTTGAAGCTGTTTATTAAGGATTTCAATTAAGTACGTATGATTTAACCCCTCACAACCAGCGTGATATTGTATTTAAAGGCTGTTTGGGCTATATTGGATGAATGGACGATATAAATTTAAAAGCGTTGAACCATCAGCAAATGATGTTTGTTCATCATTACTTGAAATCGGGTAACGGTACACAATCTGTACTTGATGCCGGTTACAATGTGAATGGGGAGAATAGCGCGTCATCCATCGCCTATCGTTTGCTGAGAAACGTCAAGATAAAACCTATCATCCATGCGGCCAACCAGCAGCGTCTAAGGGCGGTTAAATGCGATGCTGAGTGGGTACTAACGCAGCTCAAAGCACAATATGAATTTAACATTGACGATTTCATCAAAATTAACGAGCATGGTAAACCCTCGTATGACTTTTCTAGTGCCACGCCGGAGCAATTACATTGCATTGAACAGATGGATATAAGCCCGACTGAGTGGGGTACTAAAATCAAAGTAAAAACTATGGGTAAAAAAGCCATACTTGAAATGATCGGTAAACATACAAATATTGAAGCGTTTAAAGAAAAAATTGAATTAACCGGCGCCGTAGCGATTACATTTGATGAAAACGATAGGAATGCTTGAATCGTGACATTATATTTATTAATAATAACCCTACTTAACCCCACCACTGGCGATACCCGCCGTATCAACTCCACCCCTGTATTATTTAATATTATCGATTGCCACAAAAACGCTAGTACAATTGGTGACGCTATACATTTAAAATACCCAGTATTAAAGATATCCATTAAATGTATTGACAGCGGCGTCACTAGCATGTAATATTAATCATACCGTCGGGTATGTTAACTCAGAGTGTTCTATTAATTTAATCAAGGTATGTGAATTATATGAAAGTTCTATTAATATTATTATCAATCGTTTTATTCTCAGGGTGTTCTACAGACGCCACCGTGGCGTCTAGAAATCTCTCAAAAGCTGCGGAAATGTTTGAGTTAGAGCGTCGAATTGTTTTTTATGATGCACTACAAGGGGTCTATTTACTGTCAATTGAGGGTCGATGCTCTGTAGAGGATAAGACCAGCCAGTTAGCGGTGACATGTAAAACTGGCGATGATGCGTACAAAAAACACTACCTTGGGCTATCCGATAATGTCACGTATGTATCGGAACAATTAGAAAGTTCTGCGGTTAGCGTTTATCGTTATCGGGTAATATTCAAACCACAATCTATTGTCCCGAATATTGACCTAGAAATTAGCTTAGGTAAATAATAATGATAACATTTGAAAACACCACACATCCGAAAGAATTCTTTCAAGCGCGGTTACAAGATCATATTGACGCCTATGAACTTATACGCGGCACAGAGTGCGAAAACGACAGGGGTTGCTTGATTAACAGTTACGATCCTCAAGCGTTTGAAAAGCAGATGGGAATCCCTGAGTGGTTTCCTCGACTTATGGGTTTTCCAACACTAGCTGATAACTTAAATGAACCGGAGTAACTATTATGAAAAGCACGGGAGCAAGTTTTATGTCAGTGAAGCAAGTCGGACAAATGGGTAATCTACCGCGCACCCATGCCAATTGTAAAATGCTTACAGGGGTTTTTCGTCCTGGAAAGACGGCTAAGGATCGCGCAAATAAATCCTAAAGTTTCTAGCATGGACGCCGATAACCTAATTGTAAGCAACTTAACTTGGAGCAATTTAAAATGATTTTATTAGTTTTGACAGGGTGTGTCGTATCGGGGTTAATTATTGCTCGCCCTATAATCATAGTTTTAAGAGGTGTGCGGAAATGATTTGTAAAAACATGAAAGAAGCCAATACTTATATAGCCACACTATCAACGGTGAGCCAGATCACACCAATGTTGGGCGGCGGTTATTTAGTGGTAGGTGTAGCGAAATGAAAACCCCTATGTGGCTTGAGCATATTCGGCGGTTAAGCGTAGGTCTAGTCGATTCATTAACAGCAGTCACCATTGAGTTAGAACTGTTTAATGCACGGATGGCTGCAGTGTGAGTGCTCTATATCGCGATGAATATGATGGGTGTACTCGGGAGGGTTAAGAGTAGATGAGCGCGGGTAAATCATATAGCAAGCATAAAATCGATAGCTCGATTAAACGTCGACGCACTAGGTATCAATTCAGTGACCGTTATAATGTAAATAAAGGAGGGTTGGGGGATGCTAAAAAATTAGCGTGTAATGAGCGCCGTGCAGAATCAAAGAGATTGATCGGTGAGTTCGTGATACACTCGGTTGATGCCGGAAAAGTTTGTAAAAACAGAAATACAACATAAAGCGTGTGCTTTGATGGCCGCACATGAAGATATTTTTCTTGTGGGCGGTTCCCGATCTTCTAAAACCACCGCGATAATTTACAACATCGTTATCCGGGCAATGAAGTGTCCGAGTCGTCACTTAGTTGTCCGGAAAGCATTCAACCACGTAAAAGCATCTATATGGCACGATACTTTTCCTAAAGTTATGGCCGGTTTTTTTCCCGGTGTTAAATATCATGAGAATAAACAAGACTGGTTCATAACTATCCAGGTTCCTGAACAATTCGGTGGTGGTACGTCGCAAATCTGGTTCGGTGGCATTGACGATAAGGATCGTGTAGAGAAAATTCTAGGTAATGAGTACTCGACAGTATTTGCCAATGAAGTCAGTCAGATATCGTACGATGCTATTACAATGTTGCGCACTCGGTTGGCTGAAAACTCAGGTTTAACCCTGCGTTTTTATTACGACGCCAATCCTCCAAGCAAATCACATTGGTCATATCAGGAATTCGTCAAAAAATTAATACCAGGCACAAAAGAACCTAGTTTATTAGATTCTGCTTATATGTTCATGAATCCACGGGATAATATAGCTAATCTCCCAGCGCGTTATATCAAAATACTCGAAGCATTACCGAAGCGCCAACGTCAACGATTTCTAGATGGTCTATTTACGGATGATGTTGAGGGTACGCTATGGGATGACCAAATGATATCGGATGCATGTACTCGCGATTTTGGTGAGCTGGTTAAAATCGTGGTTGCTGTCGATCCAGCGGTAACGAATAATAAAACCAGTGATGAGGTGGGTATTGTCGTCTGCGGATTGGATGAATTTGGAATCGGTGTGGTGCTTGAGGATGCTACGGGTAAAATGAGTACTAAAACATGGGCAAGGCGGGTCATTAACCTTTATGATAAATGGGATGCCAACGAAGTAGTGGCCGAAGTGAACCAGGGTGGTGATTTAGTTGATGATGTCTTGAAAAACGAGTGTGAATCGGTTAAGGTTGTTAAGGTGCGGGCTAGCAAAGGCAAACTTGCGCGCGCTGAACCAGTTAGTCAATTATATGAACTGGGTAGAGTTGCCCACGTAAAGGGTTTAGATGATTTAGAAGAACAATTAACGACATACATTCCCTTAGATGCTAAATACTCACCGGGTCGACTAGATGGTGTCGTATGGGGGTTAACTCGTTTAATGATACGGAAATCAAAAAAAATCAATGTGGCTTAAAAAAATATTTAGAACGCAGAAACAAACCGGTCCTCGCGAAGTCAAAGCGGTATTAGGTTTAAATGATGAGCTGTCGAATTTCCTACAATTTGGCTCAAAAGGGGGAGAAACGGCCAGCTCTGCTATAAATTTATATAATGATTCGAGTGCTGTTAGCATACCAATCAATAAAATAGCCGGACCTTTCAAATGCTTGAAACCTGTTCTACGATTTGGTGACGAGACTATAACCGACCATCCAGTTTTAGATTTAATTCGCAACCCTAACGCATATTCCACCCAAAGTTTATTTCTAGAAACATTGGCTAAAGACTATTTAATAACCAATGAAACGCACATTGTTGCTATCGGGTCCATAAATCGACCACCCCTCGAATTACGTCCCATATCCCCCTCTAATGTCAGTATTAATAATGGGGAGCGCGGTACGCCGGGTAATATTATGATAACGGGTCAAAGTCTAGCCGGTACGTATGAGCCTGATTTACGTAAGAAAAATGTACGATATTTAAAAGGCGCATTTAACGAGCTGTATTATATTCGCGGATATTCGACAAAAGATAATAGTTTATTACGTGGTCAATCGTTATTGATTTCAGCAAGCGCCGAGGCTAGACAGCACATTCTAGGCGGTAATCACAATGTGAGTTTGCTAGAAAAAGGCGGGCGTGTATCGTTAGTATTTCATTTTGAAGAAGAAATCGGCGCCGATGATTTAAAAGCAGTTAAGCAAAGATTGAATGAAGAGTATTCGGGCGCTAATAAAGCGGGGGCTATTGGCGTTACCGCCGGTGGTAAAATGAATATTGAGGAATTATCTAAAAATAATCGTGATATGGATTTTGCCCAACTGCAACAAATGGCTAAGTTCGCGGTGGCAATGCAATACGATTTACCATTACCGTTAATCACCACGGATGCCGCAACTTTCGATAATTATAAAGAATCTAAACTAGCATTGTATGATGATGCGGTTTTTCCGCTGGCCGATACGATATTCGGCGGCTTATCTACTTTCCTTCTTCCTCGATTCAGCCTAGACCCCGCTAAGTACCATATAAGCTATGACGTTGATTCTATTACTGCTATTAAAATGCGGCGCAATGCTGAATTACTGCTATTAAAACAATTAGATGTATTATCAGATAATGAAATACGCGCCGAAATGTCCCGCGATGATTATGATGGTGGTGATACTCACTATAAACCCGCTAATTTAATCCCAACCGGCAAGGGGTTATTGAGTACAGACGATGAGTAGAATTTTAGCAAGCGATGAATTATGGATTTGCGGACAGCATCAAACACGAAAAGGCGGTGACGATTGGGTGATGGTTGGTGTTTACTCAACTGAAAGTAAAGCCGTTGCAGAATGTCATGACCCCACGTACTTTGTAGCGCCTATAATGCTGGACGGAACACCGGATGATAAAACCAAGTGGTTGGGATATTACAGACCTCATGGGTGATTTTGACGATAAAATACGGTTAGAGACTCAATTGAGGCCAAAGTTGCGCGAGTATAACACCGAAGTTATTACTGATTTTATCGAAACTTACGCCAGTACCGGCGGTATTACGTCGATGAGTGATTTTAATGCTGATTTATCAGATATCTTAATTAATCATTATGAAATCGTGGCGACTGAATTTGATAATCGAATTAGTCAGACTTTACCGTCTGATGTACAAATAACTGATGAAGAAGAAGATTTAATAACCGCCGCGCTACTCACGTGGTTGTTAATCGAAGCGCCTAACCATGCGAAACTAATTAACGCTACGACTCAAGATAATATGCTTGACGCCGTGCGACTGGCTGTAAACGACCCATTAGTGCGTGAT
>VAOX01011861.1_pt1 | contig 15334 bp, 11 predicted proteins | sample 3393891 | NCBI WGS metagenome assembly VAOX01 (sample SAMN08290429, study PRJNA428436) | hydrothermal vent metagenome | isolation source: Deep-sea hydrothermal vent chimney | place: Indian Ocean: Southwest Indian Ridge | depth 2822 m m | reverse complement strand
TGTGCCTATATTGACATGTGGTTTCGATCTGTCAAATTTCTCTTTGGACATCTAATCCTCCTACGTAATATTTATTTACCTTGTGATTTAGCAATAATTTCATCAGCTATCATTTTAGGTACATGTTCATATTTAAGAAATTCCATAGTATAGTTAGCCCTACCCTGCGTCTTTGACCTTAAATCTGTCGAATAACCGAACATTTCAGCTAACGGAACATCTGTGTTTATAACCTGCACACCCCTTCTCTCTTCCAAATTAATAATCTTTCCTCTTCTAGAATTCAGATCCCCTATAACATCACCCATGAAATCTTCCGGTACCAAAACTTCAACCTTCATTATAGGCTCCAAAAGAACAGGTGAAGCCTTTTTAGCGCCGTCTTTAAATGCCATCGATGCAGCAATCTTAAACGCCATTTCGGAAGAATCAACCTCATGAAAGGACCCGTCATACACGGTAGCTTTAATATCAACCACCGGATAGCCAGCTAATACTCCGCTTGTTAATGCCTCGGCAATACCTTTATTAACAGCAGGTATATATTCCGTAGGAATAACCCCGCCTTTTATTTTATTGACAAATTCATAGCCTGCACCCTTTCCAAGAGGCTCAAGCTCAAGTCGCACATGACCATATTGCCCTCTACCACCCGATTGGCGAATAAATTTACCCTCACATTTAACGCTTTTATCAATCGTCTCTTTGTATGCAACTTGAGGTTTACCGACATCAGCATCAACCTTAAACTCTCTCAGCAACCTATCTACAATTATTTCAAGATGAAGCTCGCCCATCCCTGAAATTATAGTTTGTCCTGTTTCTAAATCGGTCTTAACCCTGAATGACGGATCCTCAATTGTTAACTTCTGCAACGACAATCCTAATTTATCTTGATCTGCCTTAGTTTTAGGCTCAATTGCAACAGATATAACCGGTTCAGGAAACTCCATCGACTCAAGAACTATCGGATTAGAATCATCGCAAAGCGTATCCCCTGTAACGGTGCTTCTCAACCCGACGGCTGCAGCAATATCGCCCGCACAAATCTCCTTTACTTCCTCTTTTTTATTCGCGTGCATTCTTAAAAGCCTTCCGACTCTTTCTTTAGAATCTTTGGTAGAATTATATACATATGACCCCGAAGTAAGAACGCCAGAATAGACCCTAACATATGTCAATTGACCCGTATAAGGATCGGATGCAATCTTAAAAGCCAAAGCTGCAAAAGGCTCTTCGTTGGAAGCATTCCTTATCTCTTCTTTTTCTGTTTTGGGATTTATTCCATTAACAGCCGGCACTTCCATAGGAGATGGTAAATAGTCGATTATAGCGTCCAACAACTGTTGTACTCCCTTATTCTTAAATGCAGACCCACAAAACACGGGGACAACCTTGAATTCAAGCGACGCTTTCCTTATAGTTTTTTTGGCAGAGTCAATATCTACCTCTTCGCTATTCAAATATTTCTCCATTAAACTATCGTCAAAATCACATGATCTTTCAATAAACTCATTATGATATTTCTCTGCATCTGAAACATATTCCTTTGGAATATCTGTTATATCATATTCTGATCCAAGGTCCTCATTTTTATAAATATAGGCTTTCATTGTTACAACATCAATAACGCCCTTAAAATTATCTTCAAGGCCAAGCGGAATCTGCATAATAACAGGTACAGCACTAAGTCTTTCTCTAATCATATTTACGCATCTAAAAAAATCTGCGCCGGTTCTATCCATTTTATTTACAAAACATATTCTAGGCACCTTATATTTATCGGCTTGTCTCCAAACAGTCTCGGATTGCGGTTCAACCCCTGCCACGCCGTCGAACACAGCCACCGCTCCGTCGAGCACCCTTAAAGATCTCTCCACCTCTATCGTAAAATCAACGTGCCCTGGAGTATCTATAATATTGATTTTGTTATTTTTCCAAAAACACGTCGTTGCGGCAGAAGTAATGGTGATACCTCTTTCTTGCTCCTGCTCCATCCAATCCATTGTGGCAGTACCTTCGTGCACTTCGCCAATCTTATAATTAACCCCGGTATAATATAAAATCCTCTCCGTCGTCGTAGTTTTACCGGCATCAATATGCGCCATAATGCCTATATTTCTCGTGTTTTCTAAAGATATCCTGTCAGCCATTTAGTCCTTCCTATTTATTACCACTTAAAATGAGCAAAAGCCTTATTAGCCTCAGCCATTCTAAATGTATCTTCCTTCTTTTTAATTGAGCTACCCTTATTATTTGCGGCATCTAGTATTTCAAGTGCAAGGCTTTCTTCCATAGATTTCTCATTCCTTGCCCTTGCGTACTCTATGATCCATCTTATTGCCAAATATAATTTTCTATCAGTTCTGACTTCAATAGGAACTTGGTAGTTAGACCCCCCTATCCTTCTCGCTTTTACTTCAAGAACGGGTTTGACATTATCTATCGCCTGCCTAAAAATTTTAAGGCCATCATCCTTGGTCTTTTCGTTGATTATATCAAGCGACCTATAAAATATCCTCTCGCTAACGCTTTTCTTTCCGTTATACATAAGTTTATTTATAAACTTTTGAACTATCTTATCGCCAAACTTCGAGTCATCATTGATGACTCTCTTGACTGCCCTTTTTCTCCGAGACAATTTTAACTCCTCACTTTATACCGCTATTATTTAGTCCTCTTAGCCCCATACTTAGATCTACTTTGCTTTCTTCCGTTAACACCGACGCAATCAAGCGCGCCCCTGATTATATGATACCTAACACCTGGTAAATCCTTGACTCTTCCGCCTCTAATGAGCACTACCGAGTGCTCCTGCAGATTATGTCCCTCTCCTGGTATGTAGGAAGTTACTTCCATACCGTTAGTCAGTTTAACCCTTGCAACCTTACGAAGAGCCGAGTTAGGCTTTTTTGGGGTAGTGGTATATACCCTGACACAAACTCCCCTTTTTTGAGGAGAACCCTTTAACGCAGGAGAAGATGTTTTCTTTAAGACCTTCTTCCTAGCTTTCCTGATTAATTGATTTACGGTTGGCAAGACAACCCCCCCTTTTTTTCTTATATTTAGTTATAAACTATTTAGTTAAATTTTAAAAATTAGTAAAACCTATAATGCTTCCTTAAAAAAACAATTTGTTGAATTATAGATTCTAATATTTAATTACCTTTTTGTCAACAACTTTTTGTTAAAAACCAAAAAATTATGATACATCTACATCTAATCCTAAATATTCCTTAGATCCTGTACCTGCCGGTATAAGCCTTCCCATGATCACGTTTTCCTTAAGACCCTTCAGATAATCCACCTTACCGTGGATAGCCGCTTCAGTCAGCACCTTCGTGGTTTCCTGAAATGATGCCGCAGAAATAAAGCTTTCCGTGCTTAAGGAAGCTTTGGTTATACCCATTAATTCGGGCTCCGCTATGGCAGGATCATTACCTTCTCTTATGGTGCGCTCGTTTTCTGTATCAAATGTGCTTTTACTTACAATCTCATCCTCAATAAACTTAGAGCTTCCGGAATTCTTAATCCTTACATTCTTGAGCATCTGCTTAACGATTACCTCAATATGCTTATCGTTTATTTTAACACCCTGCAACCTGTAAACCTCTTGAATTTCATCGACCAAAAATTTGGCAAGTTCTTTTTCTCCGAGAACCTTTAGGATATCGTGAGGATTAGGTGAGCCATCCATTAAAGGCTCTCCGGCCTTAACATAATCACCTTCATGAACACTGACGAGTTTGCCCTTGGGGATAAAATACTCCCTAGGTTCTCCATTTAGAGGCTCAACAATAACCCTTCTTTTACCCTTAAAATCACGCCCAAAAGAAACCTTTCCGCTTATCTCGGTTATAACTGCACATTCCTTGGGTTTTCTTGCTTCAAATAGTTCGACTACCTTTGGCAGGCCACCCGTAATATCCTTAGTCTTAGTGGTCTCTCGCGGAATTCTTGCAATAACATCCCCCGCAAAAACCTCGTCCCCGTCTTGGACAGACAAATATGACCCCATAGGCATTAAATAAGTTTTTTCATTGTCACTAGATTCAGTTGATCTAATAATTATCTTCGGTCTTAAGGTTTGGTCTCTTGATTCCATGATAACCTTCCTTGATAAACCAGATGTTTCATCAACCTGTTCCTGCATGGTTTCATTTTCCCTTATATCATCAAACCTCACAGTTCCGGAAATATCTGCAATTATAGGGCTAATATAGGAATCCCAATCCGCCAACAAAGTATTTGTCTTGATCTTAGAATTCGGTTCAACTTTTATTTTTGAACCATAAGTTAACTGAACCCTTTCTATCTCTCGTCCTAAGTCATCCGATATGGTAATTTCACCATTTTTATTCATAACGACATATTCATTGTCTCTATTTTTAATGATATTGATGTTATTAAATTTAACAACTCCCTCATATTTATTTTCAACACTTGTTTGTTCAGACCTCCTTGACGCAGTACCCCCAACATGGAACGTCCTCATAGTCAACTGAGTTCCCGGCTCACCGATAGACTGGGCTGCCATAGTACCGATTGATTCTCCAATGTTTACCAAGTGTCCTCTTGCCAAATCTCTCCCATAGCATCTTACACACACACCATTTTTTGCATTACAAGTCAACACAGACCTTATCTTGACACTTTCAATGTGTGCATTTTCTATCAATGATTGATGAGATTCTTGAATTTCCTCGTTAGCCTTAACAATCAATGCCCCCGTGAACGGATCTATGATATCCTCCAAGGCAACCCTTCCTAGTATTCTATCCGCAATAGGTTCTATCACATCTCCGCTTTCCACTAATGTCGAAACCACTATTCCGTCTATTGTATGGCAGTCATGCTCGGTTATAATAGTATCTTGAGCAACATCAACCAATCTTCTGGTTAAATATCCCGAGTTAGATGTCTTTAAGGCCGTATCTGCAAGCCCCTTTCTGGCACCGTGTGTTGATATAAAATACTGTAAGACAGTAAGCCCCTCTCTAAAATTGGCGGTTATGGGCGTTTCGATAATTTCCCCGGACGGTTTGGCCATTAATCCCCTCATGCCGGCAAGCTGTCTTATCTGTGCTTCCGAACCCCTCGAACCGGAGTCCGCCATCATAAAGATAGAATTAAGACTTTTCCCTTTAACCTTATCCTTTTTGTTGTTTCCTGAATATTCCTGGGTACCCAATTTATTCATCATAACTGCTGCTATCTCATCAGTTGAATTAGCCCATGTATCAACTACCTTATTATACCGCTCTCCATTAGTTATGAGTCCTTCTTTATAGCTATTTTCTATCTCTTCGACCTTAGCGGTTGCCTCTTTGATGATACTCGTTTTTTCGGATGGAACCCTCATATCACTTATACAAATAGATATACTGGATTTAGTAGAATATTCAAAGCCCATAGACTTCAGCTTATCCGCAAGTATGACGGTCTTTTTTGGACCACATATTCTAAAAGCATAATCTATTAAATTTGAAATCTCTTTTTTGGACATAACGGTATTTACAAACGAAAAATCTATTTCATGTGGTATTATCTCATAGAGTATAACCCGACCTACAGTTGTCTTCTCTATTTTGCTATTGATTTTTGCTTTTATACGCGCATGAAGACTCACAGCGCCATTATCATAAGCGAACTTGACTTCGTTTGAATTGGAAAATATCTTATTTTCCCCTTTTGCAAACGGTATGTCTCTCGTCATATAATATAAACCAAGGACTATATCCTGGGAAGGTACGATAATCGGTTTTCCATTAGCTGGAGAAAGTATATTGTTGGTTGCCATCATCAAAACCCTAGCCTCTACTTGAGCCTCTATTGACAACGGAACATGAACTGCCATCTGATCTCCATCGAAATCTGCATTAAACGCTGCGCAAACCAACGGATGCAAGTGTATGGCCTTGCCTTCCACCAACACGGGTTCAAAAGCTTGTATGCCAAGCCTATGAAGTGTAGGCGCCCTGTTTAGTAAAACGGGATGTTCTTGAATTACCTCCTCTAAAACATCGAAAACCTCCGGTGCTTCCCTATCAACCAATTTTTTTGTGGCCTTAAGCGTATCTGTTACGCCATTCTGTAATAATTTATGAAAAATAAATGGCTTAAAGAGTTCAATCGCCATTTTTTTAGGTAAACCACACTGATGGAGTTTTAGCTCCGGACCCACGACTATAACCGACCTTCCGGAATAATCCACGCGCTTGCCTAATAAATTAAGCCTGAATCTGCCCGTTTTTCCCTTTAGCATTTCGCTTAAGGATTTTAGAGGTCTCCTATTGGAACCCATGATTACGCGGCCACGCCTGCCATTATCAAAGAGCGCATCCACCGCTTCTTGTAGCATTCTTTTTTCATTCTTTATAATTATATCCGGGGCAGACAGTTCAATCAGCTTCTTTAACCTATTGTTCCTATTTATGACCCTTCTGTATAAATCATTCAGATCTGAACTTGCAAATCTTCCGCCCTCAAGCGGCACTAGCGGACGTAAATCCGGAGGAATAACCGGAATTGCATCTAAGATCATCCATTCAGGCCTATTTGCCGATACCTTAAATGCTTCAATTAATTTTAATTGTTTCGCAAGTTTTTTCTTCTTAATGCCGCTAGGTAGATCTTTTATTTCTTCCTTAATATCTTCGGACAATGATACAAGGTCAATTTTCTTGAGTAATTCTTTTAGTGCTTCCGCTCCTATACCAGCCTTAAAATCGTATCCTTCTTTCTTCAGTTTTTGATAACTTTCCTCACTTATAATATCCTTATATTTTAATCCGATCTTCTCTGCATCACCAGGCTCTATAACAACATAAGATTCAAAATAAAGAATCTTTTCTATGTCCTTGAGTGTCATGTCGAGTATGCTTCCAATTCTTGAGGGCAAGCTCTTAAAAAACCATATATGAGCAACGGGAGCAGCAAGCTGAATATGTCCTAATCTCTCCCTTCTTACCTTAGATGAAATTACCTCTACACCACATTTCTCGCATATTATGCCCCGATGTTTCATTCTCTTGTATTTTCCGCAATTACACTCATAATCCTTAATCGGACCAAAAATTCTTGCGCAAAAAAGACCATCTCTTTCAGGTTTCAATGTTCTATAATTTATGGTCTCCGGTTTTTTAACCTCTCCATGTGACCATTTTTTTATAGTTTCGGGAGATGCAATTCCTAATCTGATGGAATTAAAACTTAAGGGGTCGTTAACACCTTCTCTGTCATTCATAAAGAAGAAGTCCCTTTTATTTTTACCGTCAAATAATCTTTCCAGATTAGGTTCTTTTGCCTCTGTTTTTATCATTCCAGCATATTTGGAAATATCATTCATACTAATGGTATTATTGCTATTGTCATCGTCGTTCGTGCTACTACCATTATCAGCATCACCAACGATGTCCTTATTAGCATCATTGCTATATTTATCCGGATCGTCATCAATCAACATTTTCTCCCTCCTTTAACAACTCTACATTCAGGCATAGACTCTGCAATTCTTTAATGAGAACATTAAATGATTCCGGAAGTCCAACTTTGAAAGATGTATCACCCTTGACAATTGCTTCATACATTCTTGTCCTGCCAATAGAATCATCCGATTTAACCGTCAGAAATTCTTGAAGGGTATGCGCTGCTCCATATGCCTCCATTGCCCATACCTCCATTTCTCCTAATCTTTGTCCTCCAAATTGCGCCTTACCACCCAACGGTTGTTGAGTGACTAACGAATAAGGACCGGTTGACCTTGCATGTATTTTATCATCGACCAAATGATGAAGTTTAAGCACATACATTATACCTACCGTAACCTTCCTATCAAACGCCTCACCCGATCTCCCATCATAAAGCGTGACCTGACCTGTTTCTTCGACCCCTGCGAGCCTTAGGTGGTCCCTAATTTCACTCTCTTTTGCCCCATCAAAAATAGGAGTTGCCATGTGAACGCCGTTTTTGTACTTTTTTGCCAACTCTATAACTTCGTCGTCATCTAGCTCTTTGATAAACTGACTCATCGTAGAATCGGTGAATATCGTCAGCAATTTCTCTCTGACCGCTTCAGAGCTAAAGTTCTTCTCTATCATTTTATTTACTTGGACTCCCAAATTATGAGCCGCCCATCCTAGATGGACTTCTAAAATTTGGCCAACATTCATCCTAGAAGGAACCCCAAGAGGATTTAGCACCATATCGACTGTCCTTCCGTCCTTCATAAATGGCATATCGTTGATAGGAAGTATTCTGGAAACCACACCTTTATTTCCATGTCTTCCAGCCATCTTGTCTCCTACAGATAACCGTCTCTTAATGGCTATATAAACCTTTATAGTCTTAAGAACACCCGGGGGAAGCTCATCTCCTCTTTGTATCCTTGCTATCCTGTCTTCGTAATATTTATTCAAAACACCAATATTTTCCGATGACTCATAATCTATTTTCCTTAACTTGTCGTATATATTTTTAGCATTACCCTCTAACTCAAGATTAAAAATATCATCGCGGGTAAGCCTAGAAACTATGACTTCCGATAATACATCTCCTTTTTTAAGATACATAGGCTTGCGTCCGGAAGAAAGGGTGGTATCTGCACCACACTTTTTATTCTGCAATACACTACGCATTCTCCCAAGAGCATTATTAGAAATTGATAATCGCTTGTCTTCAAGCTCTGCATTAAGACTTAACACTTCACCTTCTTCTATTTCTTTAGCCCTAAAATCCTTATCGATGCCCTTTCTTGAAAATATCCTGACATCAACGACAACACCAGCAACGCCTGGCGGAACCCTCAAAGACGTGTCTCTGACCTCCCTGGCCTTTTCACCGAATATTGCCCTTAAAAGCTTATCTTCTGGCGTAAGAACTGTCTCTCCCTTAGGCGTTACCTTTCCGACCAATATATCCTGCGCCTTAACGCTAGCACCTATCCTGATAATTCCATTCTCGTCTAAATTATTCAGTGCCTCTTCGCTTATGTTAGGGATATCAGAAGTGATTTCTTCCTTGTCGGACTTCATTTCTCTACACGCCACCTCAAATTCTTCGATGTGAATAGATGTAAATGTATCCTCGTGTAATAATTTTTCACTTATCAATATTGAATCTTCAAAATTGTAACCGTTCCACGGCATAAACGCGACTAAAACATTATGTCCGAGTGCTAACTCTCCATCCTTTGTAGATGCACCATCCGCAATAATTTGTCCGACAACAACCTTGTCTCCGATCTTAACCAATGGTCTCTGGTTTAAACATGTATTCTGATTTGACCTTTGGAATTTTACAAGACTATAAATAGAAACAGCATTTCTGCTACTATCATCTTTATTTGATTCGTCGTCATTATCCACATAAATTTTATTAGCATCTACATAACTAACCATACCATTGTACTCTGATACAACACATACGCCGGAATCTTGAGCTACGACTTTTTCGACACCCGTTCCTATAATAGGTGCATCAGGCATCAACAACGGTACTCCCTGCCTTTGCATATTGGAACCCATCAAGGCACGGTTGGCATCATCATGTTCCAAAAACGGAATTAATGACGTTGCAACCGAAACAAGCTGCATTGGAGAAACATCTATATAATCAACCTCATTCGGATAAACCATGACAGTTTCTCCGCTTCTTCTCACAGGTATCAATTTATTTACGAGATAACCATATTTATCTATCTCCGCATTAGCTTGAGCTATGATGTATTTTTCCTCTTCGGTAGCCGTGAGAAAATCAACATCATCGGTTACCATAGCGCCTTTTTCCATTATCTTAACCCTTCTGTAAGGAGACTCAATAAATCCGTACACATTGACCCTAGCATAAGAAGACAGTGATGCTATAAGCCCGATGTTCGGGCCTTCAGGTGTTTCAATAGGGCAAATCCTGCCGTAATGAGTTGGATGGACATCCCTAACTTCAAAACCTGCGCGCTCTCTAGTAAGACCGCCAGGTCCTAGTGCGGAAAGACGCCTCTTATGCGTGATTTCGGAAAGAGGGTTTGTCTGGTCCATAAATTGAGATAGCTGACTTCTACCGAAAAACTCCTTTACCAATGAAGTTACAGGCTTAGGATTAACAAGGTCATTAGGCATCAATGAATCAAGTTTTTGCGTAGTCATTCTCTCCTTTATGGCCCTCTCCATTCTTACAAGCCCTATTCTAAATTGATTCTCCAGAAGTTCTCCGACTGCCTTCACTCTTCTGTTTCCAAGGTGATCTATATCATCAATTGTGCCCCTGCCATCCTTTAGCTCCATTAAATACTTTAAAACATTTAAAATATCGTCCGGCATCAAAACTCTATTGTCAAGGCTTTCATTTAGATTCAACTTGTTATTTATTTTGAGCCTTCCGACCTCGGACAAATCATACCTGTCTGAATTAAAAAACATATTTTCAAAATAGGATGTTGCCGACACGCTATTCGGCGGCTCCCCAGGTCTCATTCTCCTATAAATATCGATAACTGCATCATCCTTAGAATTAACCTTATCCGATAAGATAGTATCCATAATAGATGAAGAAACGTTAACATTATCAATAAAATATACACTAAATTCATTTATACCCAGACTCGCAAAGGTTTCTAAAAGTTCAGATGTTATGGATTGAACCGATTTAGCGATAACATCTCCGTTCTCCTTGATGTCTTTAGCAAGATATTTTCCGATAACTTCGGATTCATCACAAGGTAAAAATTCTATACCTGCTTCTTCAAGCTTGCTTACCAAACGCTTGTTTATCCTTCTACTCTTCTTTACTAAAATTTCGTTTGTTTTTGGGTTAATTATATCTTCATACGCCCGTGCCTGAGAAAGAAATTCTTTGGGCATTTTCCTGAAACATTTCCCGTCTATAAACCTAATTATTTCATGCTGATAAAAGCTATTCAGAATATCATCTCGCGAATACCCTGCAGCCTTAAGTAAAATGGTCGCTGGAAACTTCCTTTTTCTGTCTATTCTCGCAAAAACCATATCCCTCTGATCGAATTCAAAATCAAGCCACGATCCCCTGTAAGGTATAACCCTTGCCGTGTAAAATGGCCTTTCTTGTGTATGGCTTCTTATCTTGTCACTGTCGTAAAAAACCCCCGGAGACCTCTGCAACTGACTGACTATTACCCTCTCTATGCCGTTAATAACAAATGATCCATTTTTAGTCATCAGAGGCACTTCGCCAAAATATATCTCTTGTTCCTTAATATCCTTAATTTCTCTCTGCTCACTCTCGCTGTTTAAATCGGCATTAATATCAAATGTCGCCAGATCAAAAAGGACCTTCAGCGATGCGCTATAAGTCAAGCCCTTCTGTTTGCACTCAGTAACACTGTATTTAGGCTCACCAATAGTATAGCTCTTAAATTCCAAAGAAAAACTTTTACTTAATCCCTCTATAGGAAAAACTGATTTAAAAACCCCTTGCAAGCCATTATTTGTCCTTTGATCTTGGGGGACGTTTTTTTGTAAAAATCTTTCATAAGAGTTTCGTTGAACTTCAAGAAGATTGGACGTATTTATAATCCTTCTAATCTTAGAAAAATTCTTTCTTAAGATTATAGGAACGCCGCCTTCCGAATTAAATTGCAATTTTATTTTTGCCATTTATGATTTAAACTCCCGTATTTCCTGCTTAAATATAATATATTATTTATTTGTTTATTTAACCTCTACTTTTGCGCCGACTTCCTCTAGCTTTGCTTTCGTTTTATCGGCATCTTCCTTGCTAACAGCAGTTTTTACAGGTTTAGGTGCACCGTCAACGAGATCCTTTGCCTCTTTTAATCCTAGACTTGTCAGCTCTCTTACAGCTTTAATAACCTGAATTTTATTTGGGCCTGTATTTTCCAGGATAACGTCAAATTCAGTCTTTTCCTCTGCTTTAGTGCCGGCTGCTTCTACTGCCGGAGCGGCCATTGCAAACTGCTCTGCCTTTACTCCAAATTTTTCTTCTACTGCTTTAATTAGATCGTTCAATTCAATTACAGAAACATTCTCAATATAATTTAATACATCATCCTTAGTTATAGCCATTGTTACTCCTCCGATATTTAATAAAATATAAGTTTAAAATTAAGTAAATACAATTATTAACATTTATAACAAACCAAATCTACGAAATGGATTTTTCAGCTTCCACGGCCTTAAGAGTTCTTATAAAGCTTACAATAGGCGCTCTAAGTGCTAAGATAAGACGTATTTCCGGAAATTTCACGGTAAAAATAAATCTTGATATTAGAACTTCTTTAGAAGGCAATGTTGCAAGAACGGTAATTGCGGCAACATCTAATATCGCCTGATAGTATCCGGCCTTAATTTCGATATTGGTAGGATTCTCCTTCGCAAACTTTACTAGCGCCTTGGCGCTAGTCATTGGATCATTAGTAAAAACGAAGAAATTAGGCCCTTCAAGATGATCGGCAATAGCCTCGGCATATGTTTGCTTAAAGGCTATTCGGCTTAAAGTATTCTTGACAATTTTAAGAAGAGCGCCGTGCTTGCGCATTTCTTTTCTTAAAAGATTAAATTTTTCAACACTGAGCCCGTAATGCTTACTTATAAGCAAGCCTTGATTATCGCCAAGACTCTGTTTTAAAGACTCAATCTCCTGAGTTTTTTTTTCTTTTTTCATTCTCTCTCCCCTCCTTTCTTTTAAATTTTCTCTTACAATTTACAATCTTTGCCAACACAAGAACATAAGAGCAACTTAAAAGAAAATATGGTCGGTAACGCTCTTTTTGCCTATGGCAGGATTTACAAACCTACCGTCATTGACAAACTTAAAATCATAGATTAACTAATCATGTCATGCTTTTAGTTTCTGAGCTTAGCGGTATCCAAACCAAAACAAGGTCCCATTGTAGACGACAGGGAGATTTTTTTGATATATGTTCCTTTACTAGAAACAGGCTTGAGCCTATTAACGGTTTCAATAAGTGCCATAAAATTATCCTTTAGCTTAGATGTGCCAAACGAAACCTTACCCAAGGATGCGTGCAGAATGCCATTTTTTTCTGCCTTAAACTCTATTTTGCCGGCCTTAAGCTCTTTCACGGCCTTTCCTACATCAAAAGTTACCGTCCCAACCTTTGGGTTTGGCATTAAGCCTCTTGGTCCTAATATTTTACCGAGTTTGCCGACATTTGCCATGATGTCCGGGGTAGCTACGACTTTATTAAAATCCATAAATCCTTGTTGCACTTTGGCTATCATATCTTCCTGTCCAACATAATCTGCTCCGGCAGTCAACGCCTCTCTCTCCTTTTCTCCTTTGGCAAAAACAAGAACCTTGATATTCTTTCCTGTTCCGTGTGGTAAAAGAACCGCACCCCTAACCTGTTGATCATTTTTCTTTGTATCTATGCCGAGATTTATCGCAACATCAATCGACTCGTCAAATTTTGTATAATGTGAATCTACGATGGAATCAAACGCCTCATCCAACGTATAATTTTCATTTTTATTAGTATCTAACTTCTTTAAAACCTCTAAATATTTTTTACCTCTCTGCGCCATTATTGAATATCCTCCTTTAATCTATGACATCTATGCCCATACTCCTAGCCGTCCCTTCGATAATTTTAATTGCCTCGCTTATCTCGTTTGCGTTAAGATCTGGCATTTTAGTTTTTGCAATTTCTTCCACTTTAATCCGATTTAATGTCGCAACCTTATTTTTATTTGGCTCATTAGACCCTTTTTCTATGCCTGCCGCTTGTTTTAGCAAAACGGAAGCAGGAGGCGTCTTTAAAACGAAATCGAATGATCTGTCGGCATATATAGTAAGAACAACCGGTATAACGGTACCTGCCTGCGATTTTGTTCGATCGTTGAATTGTTTGCAAAACTCCATTATATTAACCCCATGTTGACCCAGTGCAGGTCCGATAGGGGGGGAGGGGCTAGCCTTTCCGCCTATGATTTGTAATTTAACCAAAGCTTGAACTTTCTTCACAGCCATAACATTTTTCCTCTGTTATTTAACCTTAATGTTCACGTAACGATTAACTATAATTTCACAATACTAAACAAAATATAGACTCATAGTGTTAATTCCTTTCAACCTGCGTAAAATCCAACTCTACAGGTGTAGCCCTGCCGAAAATAGAAACAAGGACTTCAAGTTTGCTCTTGTCCGGCTTTATATCATCTATTATCCCGTTAAAACTTGAAAATGGTCCTTCCGTTATTTTAACGCTATCACCCTTAGAGAACTCAATTCTTGCCTTTGGTCTTTTGATCCCTTCGGTAATCTGAGCGACAATTTTTTCCATATCGGACTCATCAACAGCAACGGGATGTAATTGATCGCCAACAAACCCCGTGACCTTAGGTGTCCCCTTTAGCAAATGCCATGAGTCGGTATTTACATTCATTTTAACAAAGATATAACCGGGGAAGAACTTTCTCTTAACCTTTCTTTTTCCCCCTTTCATATTTTTTTCGATAACATCTTCCTTAGGCACGATGATATCTCCAAAATACATCTTAAATCCACTTGATGTAATCCTTTCCTCGAGAGCAAGCTTTACGCGGTCTTCAAAACCTGAGTATGTATGAACCGCATACCATTTTTTGGGAAAACTTTCATCGTTTTCGGTACTTACATCAATATCACATGTATCAGTATCTTCAATTACGCTTTCGTCATCTATCATTTTTGTGTTTTAAAACCTTTTTACCATTTTATAAAATTTAATATATTATAACTTACAGATGAAAAAGATAAGAAAAAACTTTAGCAAAAAGCATATCGACAACGCCAAGAAAGGCAGTAACGATAACTATGAAAATAACAACAATATAAGTCGTTTTCGTAGCCTTATCTTTACTCGGCCACACGATTTTATTTAGCTCCGACCTCACTTCATACAAATACTGCTTAGCTTGTTTTATGAAGGATGCTCCTAAACCAATTACCGTTTTTGCCTGTCCCGAAATAGTGTTTTTTCTCATTTTATTATTAATAATGGCAGGCCAGGAGGGATTCGAACCCCCAACTCTCGGATTTGGAGTCCGACGCTCTAGCCGTTGGAGCTACTGGCCTATTCAAAAAATTATTATTATTTTGTTTCCTTATGCATAGTGTGAGTTTTACAAAACTTGCAATACTTCTTTAATGTTAATTTCTCCGTAACAAGTTTTTTATTTTTAGTAGTTGTATAATTTCTCTGTTTGCACTCGCCACATGCAAGTGTTATTATCTCTCTCATTATTTTCTCTTACCCCTTTTTTCTATTTTACTTACTCTATAACCTCGGTTACGACTCCGGCGCCCACGGTGTGTCCGCCTTCTCTGATAGCAAATCTTA
>VAOX01022016.1_pt1 | contig 15422 bp, 12 predicted proteins | sample 3393891 | NCBI WGS metagenome assembly VAOX01 (sample SAMN08290429, study PRJNA428436) | hydrothermal vent metagenome | isolation source: Deep-sea hydrothermal vent chimney | place: Indian Ocean: Southwest Indian Ridge | depth 2822 m m | reverse complement strand
TACGGGGTTTTTTGTGCTTGGTTATATTTAGCTTTTTCTATAAAATGCCGATATATTCGGTAACGAGTAAATATGCTGCGGTGATTTCATGGCAAAGAGGTGCTTTTATGCAGATTGCCACATTTCGTCGTTGCTCATCTCGCCATGAATCCTATATTTAGTACAGCATTTATTTTTCTATCGTTTATAATCAAAGGCTTATACACTATAGTAATATGCGTTGACTTGGAAAAATGCTAGGCTTAAGCTATAGTTACTGCATGTTTGTAAAGAATTTTCGAGCTATATTTAGGTAAGTTATTGAAAAATAAGAAAATACACCTAAATATGGCTGTTGCGTTGAGGGACGCTATATGAAGTGGAGAGGTCATATGCTGCGTAAGGTAGCCATTTTAGTTATATCAGCGGGTCTGACATTATCGCCTTTGGCGGTTCAGGCATTAGGCTTTGGGGGAATTAAACTTAATTCATCCTTAAATGAAAAACTGAGCGCAGATGTTGGGTTGTTATCTGCGACTGCAAACGATATTCAGAGCTTGACTATCAAACTTGCTACGAAAGAAGCTTTTTTACGTTCGGGTATCGATCGTACTGCTTTACTCAATAAACTTAAATTTAAAGTTAAGCAACGCTCGAATGGTGATTATTATATTCATGTCACCACAACCCAAACAGTACGTGAGCCTTTCATGAATTTCCTTCTGGAAATGAACTGGAAAAATGGTCGTATGCTTCGTGAATATACGATGCTGATCGATCCTCCTGGTCGAGCCCCCCAACAGGTTGTAGAAAGAGCCCCTGTTGTTGCGGAAACGATTGCGCCAGAACCAGAACCCGTTATCGAAGAGCCCGTTGCTGAAATTGAAGTAGAAGAACCTATTATTGAAAGTACACCTTTTGTTGAACCGGTTACTGAACCTGAATACACGCCAGAACCTGTCGAAGTTGTAGCAGAAGAAGAAAGCGTTGTTATTGATGAGCCTCTTGAAGAGTTTAATCCAGAGGCTGTTACTGAGGCGGATGAGGTTCCAGTTATAGAAGATGTTGCTGAAATTGAACCCATTGCTGAACCTGAAGCAATTGTTGATGTTGAGCCTGTTGCCGAAAGTGAATCATCAGTCGATGTTTTTGAAGAAGAATCATCAGATCAACTATGGCCTAGTATTCCTTTAGCAGCATTTGATCAATCTGACGACGTAAGTGATGAACCGCTTGCTAGTGAGAGTGAAGTTGAAGTTGCTTCAGTAGACTCTGAAGGCGAAATGGGTGATTTAGATTACGGTATTATTAAGAAAGGTGACAACCTTTGGAATATTGCAGAGAAACTTCGTGAAGGTGATGAAAGTGTCAGCGTCCATCAAGTGATGATGGCTTTATTGCAAAGCAATCCCGATGCCTTTATTGATAATAATGTCCATCGCTTAAAGGTAGGGCACGTTTTACGCATTGATGATCCTTCTGTATTGACAAGTTTATCGCGCAAAGAAGCTGCGAACGCTTTCGTAGAACAAACGGACGCATGGAATAATTATCGCCAGCAAGTTGCTGAAACCACGGGTGTACAGCCGATTATGGCCGGTGAAAGTCCTGTACAAGATGATCTTGTGATGAGCGATAGCACGGGTGAACTTACTCTTGCTGCACCAGATGGTGAAAACTTAACGACAGGCGGTGGAGCAAACGAAGAAAGCTTAAGTAATGATTTAGCAACCATGCAAGCCCAGTTGCGCCAAGCGAAATCAGATTCGGGAACAATGCGTACGCGTAATGTTGAGTTAAATAATAAACTTCAATCTCTTGAAGATCAGCTTAACCGTTTACAACGCTCGCTCTCGGTTAAAGATGATGAATTAGCCGCATTGCAACAACAGCTTTCAAGTTTAAATCAAACACCTGAAGTTCCTGTAACAGAGCCTGTAGCTGTTGCACCAGAAGAAACACAAGTTGTTGAAGAAGTAGCAGCCGTTGCACCTGAAGTTGTAGAACCAGAAGTGGTTCAAGAGCCAGCGGTAGCAGAGCCAGTAAAACCTGAAGTATCCCCGGTTGATTTAGCTGAAGAAATTGCAGAACGTGAACGTGTTGCAGATGAAGGTATTATGGCAACAGTAATGGGTGTTATTGCTTCAATTGCAGCTGTTTTTGCAGGACTTAATTTGGGTGGGAATACGTTGCTCTTTATTGGGGCGCCAATTCTTCTCGTTTTATTAATTATCGTTATTATTGTTGTTAAGCGTCGTCGTCAAGGTGACAACTTTCAGGAAAGTATTTTAACCGGTACAGCCAGTGCTTCAGCGGCAGATATCGGCGATGCAGCAAGTGGGGACTCGACTACTTTCTCTGAAGAATCTTCCTTCTTAAGTGACTTTGCTATGAGCGGTGCAAGTGCGATTGAAGCGGATGATAGTGAGGTTGATCCTTTAACTGAAGCGGATGTCTTTATGGCATATGGTCGATATGAAGCTGCAGAAGAAAGGCTTAATGAAGCAATTCAAAGTGAACCAAGCCGCATGGAACTTCGTGCGAAGTTAATTGAGTTGTATCACGCAACACAAAATAAAACTGCATTTGAATCTGCAGCAGAAGATTTTTATGCCAGCCTAGGTGGCAACGAAGCTGAAAGCCCATTATGGACAAAAGTTGTTGGCATGGGAGCAGAAATTGCACCAGAAAATCCTTTGTTTAATCAAACGGGTAATTTTGCTGCAAGTGATGTTCCGGTAACAAGTGAAGTTCCTGCAATTGATGATCCCGGCATGGGAATGACAGACAGTCAAGTTATGGACATTGGTTTAGAAACGGGTGTTTTTGCTGCCGCAGATTTATCGACTACATCAGACTCATCTGATGATCTAGATTTCAATCTCGATCTTGGAGAGACGGATGATAGTGCTACTGATTCGGGAATGGACTTTAATTTAGATATTGGCGGAGATGAGCCAGCAGTTACTGAAGAGGCTGTGGAAGATCTCGATTTTAATTTAGATATGGGAACAGCTGAATCAGATTCAACAGAAGACGTTGGATTAGATTTTAATTTAGATATGGGAACATCGGATGCAGCAGAAGAACCTGCTGTGGACTTAGACTTTAATCTTGATGCGGACACATCGAACTCTACTGCTGATTCAGGCTTAGATTTTAATTTAGATATTGGCGGTGATGAGACTGAGGATGCAGGTTTAGATTTAAACCTTGATGCTTCTGATACGGCTGATGCCGATATTGGCGGTGGTGATGAAGTGGGAACAAAACTTGATCTTGCTAAAGCCTATATTGATATGGGTGATCCAGAAGGTGCACGTAGCATTTTGGATGAGGTAATGGATGAGGGAAGCAGTACACAAAAAGAAGAAGCGCAATCGTTATTGGGACAAATTGCGTAAAGCTAGACTTTAGGTTATTAAGTTTTTAAAACTTAGTACTTAATTAAGCCACACCATTTTGGTGTGGCTTTCTTGTTTTTAACTTTTGTATAAATGAGCATGTATTAGAAAACACTATGAGAATAGCATTAGGCATAGAATATGATGGTCGCGCATTTTGTGGATGGCAATTCCAAGATCATTCACCTTCTGTTCAAGCAGAGGTTGAAAAAGCGTTAAGTAAAGTCGCTAATCATTTTGTGCGCGTTGTTTGTGCAGGACGAACGGATACCGGAGTTCATGCCACAGAACAAATTATCCATTTTGATACAGAAGTAACTCGTGAAACCTACCAATGGGTGAAAGGGGTTAATGCTAACTTGCCTGAAAGTATCACCATATTATGGGCGCAAGAAGTGAGTGATGATTTTCATGCTCGCTTTAAGGCCTTTCGTCGCGCATATCGTTATGTGATTTTTTCTCGTAATACACGCCCGTCTTATTTAAATGGCTTGGTAAGCTGGGATTACCGAGAGTTTGATGAGCAAAAAATGCAATTAGCAGCAAACTATTTACTAGGAGAGCATGATTTTTCATCGTATCGCGCTTTAGGTTGTCAGGCAAAATCACCAGTACGTACTCTTTATCAGTTTAATGTAACTCGCCAAGGAAACTTTATTTTTCTTGATATAGAAGCCAATGCTTTTTTACATCACATGGTTAGGAATATGGCAGGTGTATTGATGACCATTGGTGCAGGTGAAAAAGCTCCCCATTGGGCGAAAGAGGTCTTAGAGTTACAAGATCGTACTTTAGGTGGTATTACATCGACACCCCATGGTTTGTATCTTATTCGTGTTGATTATCCAGATGAATTTATTTTACCCAAGGTCATTAATCTTCCTTCATTTTGATAAAATATTTACGAGAGACCACGACAATGATTGCAGAAAAAACAAAAGATGATAATAAAAAATATTTTCAGGTGAGCATTTATCCGTCGATAATATTTAGTGTACAAAAGAAAAAGAGTTTAATGCTCTAACTAAATTTTTTCTTATCGAAGCCTGTGGAAAATTTATTGGCTATACACTAACGACAATTCGTATAGAAGAAAATACATTATTGTTAAAAACTCCTTGATAGTGTTTTTTATAAAGTAACAGAAACATTAATAGCTCCAAATTTTATGACATCTTTTTGAGTAGTAAACTCTTTTGTTCTGATCATATTGCTTAGTGAAAAACGAAATTCCCCAAGTTGATATACAATGCCATATTGAAAATCTCCAACAAAGTTTTTTTTGCTAACTCGATGGCTATCAACAAAGGTATTACCATCGAGAAAAATATTTCTGGCAACAGCTCGTCCTTCAAAACCTGCAAAAACATACCATCTGTTGTAATTTCCTCGCCGGAATAGAGATAAACCTGGGAAGCCTGGTCGTATGTTGGGTGGGGCTAAATCAATATTAATGTTATTTCCAAAACGAAACATGACTCCAGTTGCTACGTATGTATAAACATTACCTAATGCTAAATTTATGTGTGGTGTCATACCATAACTGAAAGGACCAATTGAATTTATCTTTCTCCAAAATCGAGTATAGGCAAGCCCTAACGCTAATTCATCATGTAGCTGATTGCTCCAACCATTAGGGCTACCTATACCAATTAAATCATGTACGCCTGTTTGTACTTCTTTTGCTTGAGCGCTCGGCCCAACAATACCAATGGTAGCTTCAATAATATTACCTACATCAACGTTATTTTTTTTTGATACGCTAGAGAGCATTGCCGCACTTATATATAAATATCCTGCATAAGGACGACCATCGCTGACAATGGTTGAGGCATCTGTATTATCCGGGGTAAATATTTTTTGTCCTAATCGATAATTTATCCCATTAACTTTACCATCCGTATCAAAAATCCAAAGAAAATCTGCTATATCTTCAAGAAACTGTTCACGATGGCCTATTAATGTTCGCGAGAATTCAGTGCCATGTGTGTAATAGCGATCCCCTGATTTGGCGAATAGATCATTCTCAAACTGGATGCTCCAATATTCTTCTTTAACCGTTACCATGCCGATTTCTAAAGCATTCACTGAATGAATATTACTTATGACTAGTAGAAGAAAAAGCATGAACCCAAGTTTAATTTTTTTAAAATAACTATTATTTGAAGGAGGTAGGTACATTTTAAGTGACCTCAGGTAGAACGGGAGGAGCCTTAGTGGATGGCAGTTCATCACCTATCCAGCGGTCCATAACTACGCATGCGGTTAAGTCTCCGCTTACATTTACAGTTGTCCTACACATGTCTAGAATTCGATCAACGCCTAAAATAAGAGCGATTCCAGAAGGTGGAACACCAATTCCTTGTAAAATTGTTGCTAGAATGACAATACCTACACCAGGTGTACTTGGAGAACCAATAGATGCCCCAATAGTTGTTGCTGTCAGTAATAATAAATCACTCATAGAAAGATTTATGCCAAATACTTGCGTTAAAAAAACGGCAGCAATAACTTGGTAAAGAGCCGTTCCATCCATATTGACGGTTGCCCCCAAAGGAACAATAAACTGAGCAATTGATTTGCGTACACCGAGTTTTTCATAAGCAGTTTTCATAGATAAAGGCATCACTGCAGCAGAACTTGATGTTGAAAAGGCTAATAATTGCGCTTCACGAATTGCACTTAAAAATTCTTTAGGTGCTTTACCCGAAACAAATTTAACGATTAAAATATAAACAGCTAACAATAAAAATAGACCTAATATTACAGTGCCAACATAAACCGACATGCCCAGTATGGCATCGACACCTATTCGAATGGTAACGTCACAAAGTAATCCAAATACTGCTAGTGGTGCTATAACCATTGCCCAGTTTACAATTTTTAAGGTGACAGCTTGTATGCTCTTGAGCAAATCTAAAATTAATTTACTCTGTCTTTTTTCTAATGCCAGCATCGCTATTCCAATAAAAATAGAATAAATAACAATCGCTAGCATATCTTTGTCGATGAGAGATTTAAAAAGGTTTGAAGGTACCAGTTGTACTATGTGTTGCGGTAGAGCAATATTTGCATGCTCACTAGTGGATGAAGTAACTGTGGCAGGGGTATCTCCAACCATAGATTGTACTAGGTTAGAATCAATATAGTTACCCGGTTTTAATACCATAACTAAACTGATTCCGAGTAATACAGCAATCGTCGTTGTTGTTATAAAGTACAGCGTTATTCTTAAACCAACCTTTTTTAAGAAATTAGAATCGCCTCTAGATGTTATGCCGATAATAATAGAGGATATAACTAAAGGTATAACGACCATTTGTATCATAGCCAAAAATATTTGGCCAGGTAAAGCAATCCATTGAGCCATACCATAGGCGACGGAGTCTGATACTAATGCTGCTCCAGTTGGCGACAACAATAGACCTATAACAACCCCTAATACCATAGCAACTAAGACTTGCATCCAAAGATGAGTGCGTATAAGTAAAGGTTTATTGTTTTTTTCTTTATTTTTCATCTTGGATAATCGTTTATAATGTTACATATATATAATTTTTATGTTTATATTAATGTTCGCATTTAGTTTGAAACTTGCATCAGAAAAATTTGGACGATTACTAAAGCCGATAGAGTCATAATTTGAGAACCCTATACCTTCGATGGGTAAAATAAATCCTTTATCTAACTTTCCATTTGAATTTTCATCATGTAATATATTTACTGCGTAAATTCCTTTAGGTAAATCATGGAAGACAATGATAGATGAGTTTCCAACTATCACATTTGTTTTTTTTCTGTAAAATTTCTCGTAGCCTTCATCTGGAATAGTTCCATCTTTGTTATATATTGAAAACTGAACTATTCCATTAGAGTTTTGTAGCCCATTTACTGTTAGCGTTAAGGAATATGATTTTTCATTATTTGCATGCGTATATAAGGGAGCTCCCATCAATACTGATATTGTAAATAATAGTTTATATTGTATTTTCATTTTTTTTCGATATTTTCAAGAATGCAGCTACTTCTTAGGTAAAAATATTTCAATTAATTTTTTTAAACTTTTGCTAGTTTATTTCTTCCTCTTTCATGCTCAGAACCTCGACCTAATAGATGCGCTATATCATGACCTATAAGCAGTAGGGCAGGTGTTAGCAATAATGTAATGAATGTGGCAAATAAAAGTCCGTAGGCCATTGCCATGGTTAGTGGCATAATCAAACCATCTTTACCGCCAATACCGTAAGCGGTTGGTAGAAGTCCTGCTACTGTTGTAAATGTTGTTAATAACACTGGGCGAAGTCGATCTTTAGCAGCAGAAACTACCGTTCTAACAAGGTTAGAATCATGTTTATCATCAAGTTCAGCATTAACTTCTGTCACCATAATAATTGTATCATTTACAACAACACCAATTAACCCGAGCATTCCCATCGTTGAAAAAAATGATAAAGGCATTCCATGAATATAAAAAGACCAGACCACACCGATAATAGCAAAAGGTATAACGGACATAACAATAAATGATTGACCGAAGGAATTTAACAATAATGCAACAACAAGATATATTGAAACTAAGGCAATCATACCTGCAGTCAGAAAACCACCAAATATTTTTTGTTGTTCTCTGGCTTCACCTGCAAAGGTGACCTTTAGTTGTGGCTGTTGCGACCATTTATTTTTAAAATGTAGAGACACTTTATTCTGCACTATTGATGGGCTTGTTAACATAGGATCTAAGTCGGCACTAATAGTTTCTGTTCGAACCCCTTCAACATGTTTGAATTCAAGTGGTCCACTACCCTTTGCTAATGATAGAACATCACTTAAATTCATAACTTGGCCACGGTTATTTTTAACGGGAATTTTAAATATCATATCTTTGTTATTACGGTATTTTGGATCTACAATAACACGGTATTCTATAGTTTCATCAATACTCGTAGTTGAACTTACTAACATACCATCATAAGTGACTCGTAAGGCCTCAGAAATATCTTTTACTTTTAATCCTACTTCTGCAAGTTTTTTGTAATCTATCTTTACTATAAGTTGATCTTTGCCAGGTTTGTTATCTGTTTCAACATCTAAAACACCGTTAATTTTTTTAATAAAATCCATAATGTCATGGGCAGTATCTTTTCGTAGAATATCATTATTTGTACTGATGCGAATTTCAGCTGGTTTTCCTATTGCTGGACCAACACGTTTTTTATCAAATAGAATGATTTCATTTTTATTCTCTAGAATATGATTACGCATGGATGAAATTATTTGATCTGCTGTACGTTCTCGGTGAGCTTCACCGGTTAAAAATACACTGATAATTCCCCAGTTACTATGTTCACCTCTATTTACTGATGGGGAGGTTGATAGTGTGCCTACACGAGTGGCATATGATTCAAGCTCATTTTTTGGTAATTTTTTCACGTAAGTTTCAATTTCTTTAAGACGGTTTTCAGTAGCAATCAATGAGGCTCCACGTTGCATTTCTAGTTTAATGTAAAAAGTTTCAACACCATCCTGAGGGAAAATTTGAAATTTCATGGTGTTCTTCACTAGAAAAACACTAGAAAACAATATCAACAACATACCTAATAATACAAGATAACGTCTATGAAGAAGAATTTCTAATGATGCAGCATATTGTTTTTCAAGTTTAATTATCCAGTTTGCTTTTCCTTTAGAATGACTTTTTTGTTTTTTTCCAGAGGATAAATGGTGAGGAAGTAAGAAGAAGCTTTCAAATAAGCTAACAATTAATGCAACAATTACAACTGCTGGAATTGCCCATGCAAATTTTCCTGGCATACCGCCAATTGAAAACATAGGACTAAATGCTAATATTGTTGTGATACTTGCAACCATCACTGGTCGCCACATTGATTGAACTCCTTTTAATGATGCATCAAAGTTGGATAATCCTTTTTCTTTGTAATGTGTTATTTTTTCTGCAACAACAATAGCATCATCTACAAGTAAGCCTAGAACAAGCACAAAGCCCGCAAGTGAAATAGCATTAATAGTGACACCAAAATAGGGTAAAATAAGAAAACTGCCTAGCAGTGAAAAAGGTACACTTAATGCCGTCCAGAATGCGGCCTGCCAATTTAATGCCAGCATTAAGATAATAGTTACCAGAGCAAAACCCAGTAGAGCATTACCACCTAGCACCTGTAATCGTAATCGGGTGCGAGCAGATTGGTCGTTTGAATAAGAATAGCCAATACCAGATAGCATTGGTTGGTTAGCCATATATTCTTTTACGCCATCTAATGTTTTAATTATATCTGCATCTTTTTTCTTTCGTATAACAAGGTTCATTCCTGGTTTGCCTTCATTTCTGACAATAAAGTTTTCATCTTTCTCGCGTAGAATTACATTTGCAATATCTTTAATACGTACGACTTGGCCTGAAATATTTGCCCGTAAGATTACATTTTCGACTTCAGTTGGATTATTAAACTTATTTAGACTGATAACCGTTTGTTCATTTAAATATGATTCTAACGTTCCACCTGTAGTTCGTAAATTACGTGACTGAATGGCATAGAGAACTTCAGATAAACTTATTCTTAATTTTTTAGCTTTATCAGGATTAATTTCAATATGCATTTCACGATCAAAGTAGCCAATTTTATCAACACCCGCTACACCGGGAAGAGATTCAATTCCACGTTCATATATAGGAAGTATTTCTCGTAGTTTTTCGTGCTCACCAAAAAGGTTAATTGAAATGATAGGAGTGTCGCTGGTTGAAATAACATCAACTACTGGCAAGCCATCCAGTTCTAACGGTAGTTCTCTTGTTTGATCAACCGCTTGTTTAATATCATTAACGATAACAGTTAATGCTTTAGTGCTTGCGTTTTCATCCGCCTGAATAATGATAGATGAAAAATTTTCACGAGAGGTTGAGGTAACTTCATATAGACCGTTTACTTCTCGAATATTATCCTCAAGTTTTGTAGTAACGTTAAGCTCGACATCTTCAGCAGAGGCTCCGCGGTATATCGTATTAACGGTTACCTTATTGAGATCGACAGAAGGGAAACCTTCTTTTTGTATGGTTAACATTTTATTAATGCCAAACAAGAAAACAGAGATAAAAATCAGTTTTACTAACATTGAACGTTGCAGAAAAAACTGTACAAGGCTATTCATTATTGTTTTTCCTCTTTTAGTTCACTCTCAATTCTGTTCAGTGATGATTGATAAGTTTCAAGGTTTCGATCAAGCAATTCACCAATTTTTAACTTGAGATTAAATTGTTGAGCATATAATCTTTCTCTGTTTAATCTACTTTCAAGATGTGATGTTTGGTCTCTTAATAGCTGAAATAAATCCAATTTTCCAATTTTATATAGGTCTTTTTCTTTTTTTATTTTTTTATGGCTGAAAGCTATCTTTCTATCAACTGATTTAATTGCAATATCTAATTGCTTTGATTGTGCATCTAAATTATCTAAATTAGCTCTAGCATCTATTAATTTTTGTTTAATGTCGTAGTTTATCTTTCTTTTTTGCGCAAGCTGAGAGCGAAAATTACTATCGGCTCTTTTGTTACCAAGAGGGTATTTATATTCAAGCATGATGGAATAGTCATCTTTATTAAGTCTAGAATTGTGTGCGTCATTTAGTGATGAATCAATGCCATGTCGGGTATATCCTAGACTTAAATTTAAATCTGACAATCGGGAATTATTTTTAGCATCGACCAATATGTTTTGTTGTTGTTTAATGGTATTAAGAATATTATTTAATCTAGATAAGGTTTCTAAATAATTACCTTTTCGAAATAGATCTTTTCCGGCCATTATAATAGATGATTTTTTTGGGTTTTTTGGTACAAGATTATTCCTCTTGAAATTATCATCGTTAATCTGATGTTTGATTTTTTTTGTTAAACCTGAATACCGACCAAGAGCTTGTTGCCAGCGTGAAAAATAATCTTCACGAATTTCTTGTGCGCGTAATAATTCATAAGATTCACTTACCTGTCGTTTGACTTTGGTGCGCGTGAGTTTTTCCTGCTCTATAGCTTGATAGTAAACATCTTTAGAAATGCTAACTTCTTGTGAAGTTAAATACCAATCAATATAAAGTGCGGAGAGTTGTGTAATATAGCTTTCTAATATCTCTTTACTGTTTAACTTTGTCAATTTCAGATTAAGTTCACTAAGTTCAATATTTAAACGATCTTGTATGCCATTTTTATTTTTCAATAAAGGTTGTGTTAGTTTAACCGTAAAGCTTGGTTGGTAATATTGGCTGCCTGCTGCTTTAGCTGCAGGAGTCTGGTTTGTATAAAGGTTATTGTAATTTAATAATAATCGGGTGCCTGAATTAGAAAATACTTTATTATATGTTAGATTTAAATTTTTATTATTACTGCTTGTAGGTTCAAATCCATATATTACATTGGGTTCTGTATGGCTAAGACTTAGGCTTGAGCCCAATATGGCATCATTAATTCCTAAACTGGCATCTCGATTAGCTGTAGAAATTTCATCTTCAATAAGTATTTTTTGTACACCGGGATTATTATTAAGTATCATCTTAATAAAATCATCAAGACTTAATTCTTGAGAGTGCACAGAATTGCTTAATAAGAATAACAAAAGAGAAAAAAGTATATGTAAATAGGTTGTTTTATAATACGTTAGACCTGTGAATACATTTCTCATGATTTTCTCGCTTGTTAATTATTTACTTAATGCGCCATTAATTTTATATGTTGAATGGCATACCACACAGTTCTTCATTAAAACTGATAATTGCTCTAGCGCATGTTGCGGATCACCGAGGTCTTTTGCATCTAATGCCAATGCATCAAATTTACGGTGAGTATCAAATCCTAATTTTTTGAATGATAAAGGTAGTTTACCCATCAATGAACCAGGTACTGCTTGTTGTGCAGCCAACCCCACTTCACGAGCCGCTTTAACGACTATTCCCATATCATTTTTTGCTACACCATCTGTAATTTTTTGAACACTGGATAAAAACATACGCATTTCACCTAATACTATATCTCGCTCAGGTTCATCCAGTAAAATTGCCTGACGCCCATCTGTAGAAGGTGCAACCGCTCCAGTTAATATAAATTTGTAGCCCATATATGATGTCAGTACGGCTAGTAGAATTGTTATAGTCCAGCATAATTTACACATTTTAATCTCCAGTTATATTGTGATTGATATTATTACAATGATAAGGGCTCGTTTTATTTCCGATCATTTTTTATAAGTAAAGGCTGTAGAAATTTCCAAATTAGGTCTGCTTCCTTTTCAAGCGGGAAAGAGTACTCATATATTGACCAACGTAAAATTAACCCTTGTATCATGGCCGTTAAGTAGCGTGCAGTTTCATCTGCATTGAGATCGCTGCGAAATATATTTTCCTCAATACCTTCTTTGAGTAAATCAGTAACACGGTTAATATAGCTATTCATTACATTTTGAAGTGCTGTTTTTAATTTTGGTGATTCGAGGTGTAACAAATCTGAAAATAAGACTTTTGGAATTGCTCTATGTTTACTAATAAAACTGAGTTGGCGTTGTAGCAAATGTTGTAGCTTTTCATCTGCAGGGGCATTTGGGTTTGCTCCTTTACTAATTGCTTTAAAAAGATTCTCTGATATCCAGCTTATAACTGCCGCAAAAATTGCCTCACGACTCTTAAAGTGACGAAATACTGTTGGCTGGGCAATGCCAACTCGATCTGCAATAGCTTGAGTTGTGACTTTTTTAATACCTTGTTCGGCAGCGAGATCCATTGTGGCCTGTACAATTTCTTTACGGCGTTCTTCTTGTGGTCTACCCATATCAAATTCCTAAACAAACATAAAAGTGAGTGATTAATTGCTTATTTATAGTTGTCTAACGTTGTTTTGTCAATGCTTAGTTGCATTTATGTTGGACTGAGAATGATTGTAGAAAATATATTTTTATATAACTTATTGATATTAATAGAATTAATATTGATTTTATTAGGGTTTAGCGCGTTACTGTGTTATCGATAGTGAAAAATAATATTCATATATTTTGGCTAAACAGTTTTATATTTATTAGAAAGATACCCAATCGAAGCGGAGGGTGAGAGTTTATTGGTTACATGCTCGCAGATAATACAGGTCGAACAAAAATGCTATTACTTAAAATATCTTAATTTTTGCAGTAAATGGGGTGAATAAACTAAACCCAATAGCGCACCACTAAGAAGTCCTACTGTGTGAGCCATATTTGCGATATTGCCAACAAATCCTAGCCAGCAAATGACAAACCAGATAAGCATCATAATGGCGATATTTTTATCTAAACCTAGTCCAGACCAAGGATTATATTTTCCTTGCACCCAGAGATAAGCCAGTAATCCATAGACAACACCAGACATGCCGCCAAATAAAGGGCCGCCCCAAAAGTATTGAGCAATATTTGAAAGCAGGGAAGTCGTTATAACAAGCACAGCAAAACGTTTAAGGTGTTGGCGTTGTTCAATGGCGCTGCCGAGTTGGTAAAGCCAAATCATATTAAAAAGAATATGAATAATGCCAAAATGAATAAAAATGGGTGTAAATAAACGCCAAATTTCACCAGATGAAATTTCATTTAAGCCTTGAGTATATTCAGAAATAAATAGAAGATGAATAGATGGCAAGTCACGTCCAAAATTAGAAATGAGGGCAGTAATAATACTTGTTGTTATTAATATTGCAGTTAAACGTGTATAACGTAGCCATAATTTTAATTGTTCAAAAATATTCATACTGTTTCTCATGCAGTTATTTTATTGATGTATTGTAAGGGGTACGATGCTTAAAGGACATGCTAAAAATTTATTTATTATCGGGCTGCTCTTAATTGTTGGCTTTTCTCTTCAATTGACGGGAGTGATGGATGCGGCAAAAATATTGTCAGTTGTTAGGGACTATACCGATCGCTGGTGGTTGATTGCTGTTTTAATTATTTTACAAATTATTTTATTTACATTTGCCTTGGCGGGTTCATTAATATTTTGGGTTGTTGCGCCACTTTACCCACCTTTAATCTCAACATTGATTGTTGCTGTAGGGGCAACGCTCGGAGGTATAGGGGCTTATTTTTTCTCTCGTTATGTGACGGATGAATGGGTTAAAAAAATTGAAAATTCATCGGCATATAAAATACTACATAAAGAAGATAATTTTTTTAGTTTGTTTGCCCTAAGAGTTTTCCCTGGCTTCCCTCATTCTCTCGTAAATTATAGCTCGGGTTTTTTGCGGGTTAAGTTAAGTCACTTTATTGCAGCGGCTTTTTTAGGTGTGGGATTTAAGTCGTATATTTATGCTGACATTATTTATAATTTAAGCACTAATGCATCAGTAAAAGATCTATTAAATATTTCAACGCTTGCACCTTTAGTATTATTATCGTTAGTGACGTTGTTAGGTGTTTTTATTAAATATAAATTAAGAAAAAAATAAAGGGGCTATAAAAGCCCCTTTATCAGTTTAAAGATTAAACTATTTTAAAGTAGTGGTACTAAGAGTAACGCTACAATATTCATAATTTTAATCAGTGGGTTAATTGCTGGACCCGCTGTATCTTTATATGGATCACCAACTGTATCACCGGTTACCGCTGCTTTATGTGCATCAGAACCTTTACCACCGTGGTGTCCGTCTTCGATATATTTTTTCGCGTTATCCCAAGCACCACCACCTGTGGTCATAGAAATTGCAACGAAAAGACCTGTGACGATAGTACCAATCAATACACCACCTAATGCTTCTGCGCCTAATGTTAAACCCACAATAATTGGCACAGCCACTGGGAGTAAAGAAGGAATCATCATTTCTTTGATGGCGGCCTTGGTTAGCATGTCTACTGCTTTTGAGTAATCAGGTTTTTCAGAGTAATCCATAATACCTGGTTTCTCTTTAAACTGGCGACGTACTTCGTTAACAATACCACCGGCTGCACGACCTACGGCTTCCATTGCCATTGCACCGAATAAGTAAGGAATCAAGCCACCAATAAATAATCCAATGATAACCAT
>VAOX01034039.1_pt1 | contig 15445 bp, 14 predicted proteins | sample 3393891 | NCBI WGS metagenome assembly VAOX01 (sample SAMN08290429, study PRJNA428436) | hydrothermal vent metagenome | isolation source: Deep-sea hydrothermal vent chimney | place: Indian Ocean: Southwest Indian Ridge | depth 2822 m m | reverse complement strand
TCATAAGAAATTTTCTGAATCTGCTTCGCTTCGGGCACGATATTGGGATCTGTCGTATACACCCCGTCCACATCCGTGTAGATTTCACAAAGGTCTGCTTTCAAAGCCGCCGCCAAGGCCACTGCCGTAGTATCCGAACCCCCACGTCCCAGGGTTGTGACATCCGATCGGTGGTTAATCCCTTGAAAACCCGCCACAACAGGAATGATGCCCTTTGAAAGGGCTTCTTTGAGTCGCTCGGCATCAATGGATCGAATCCGCGCCCGAGTGTGGACGTCATCCGTCAGAATACCCACTTGTCTACCGGTAAAGGACTGTGCAGACAAACCCAGCTCTTGCAGTGCCATTGAAAGCAGGGCGATGGTCACACGCTCTCCGGTTGAAAGTAACATATCCATTTCACGTTGACTCGGTTGCGCGGTGATCTTCCGCGCCATTTGTGTCAAGCGGTCGGTTTCTCCTGTCATTGCAGAGAGGACGACGACAAGGGCATCACCCTGTTTGACACATTGGGCCACACGCCGGGCGACATGACGAATACGATCCAAGTCGCCAACTGAGGTTCCCCCATATTTTTGAACGACAAGCGCCATATTAAAAAAAACCTTATAAAAAATTTACTTACAACATGGAAATAATCGGAACAGTTCTAAAAACCCAGAGCCTTTAAGAGATCGGCTCTATCCTTCACCATTGCTGCGGGTTTTTGAGACGATTGCAGACAAAAATCCGCATCTTTCAAACCATGTCCTGTCAGAGTGCAAACAATTTGATCGCTTTTTTTAAAGAATCCTTGTTTCGACAATTTGGAAAGTCCCGCCACACCCGCAGCCGAAGCAGGTTCACAAAAAATACCTTCAAGGCCAGCAATTTGATGATAGGCCTTAATAATTTCCTCATCGCTCACCATGCTAATCAGTCCTTCTGATTCTTCTGCGGCGACGACGGCTTGTTTCCAGCTCGCGGGATTGCCAATCCGTATAGCCGTTGCAATGGTGCTGGGTTGTTCAACAACATGGCCCAGCACAATGGGTGCAGCACCTGCGGCCTGAAATCCCATCATTTTTGGTAAAGAGACGGTCTTGCCTTCTTTCTGGTATTCCTTGTAGCCCATCCAATAGGCCGTAATATTCCCTGCATTACCGACGGGCAAAAAATGATAATCAGGGGCCGTATCCAGTTGGTCGCAAACCTCGAAAGCGGCTGTTTTTTGCCCCTGCAAACGATAGGGATTGATCGAATTGACCAAGGTAATGGGGTAAGATTTGGAGACTTCGGTCACCAATTTCAGGGCCTCGTCAAAGTTGCCCTCCACTTGGAGGATGCTGGCGTTGTGCATCATGGTTTGTGCCAATTTGCCCAAGGAAATTTTCCCTTTCGGAATCAAGACATAGGCTTTCATGCCACCACGGGCGCTGTATGCCGCTGCGGCCGCAGAAGTATTGCCTGTCGAGGCACAGATGACCTTTTCTGCACCTTCTTCTTTTGCTTTTGAGATCGCAAGTGTCATACCGCGATCCTTAAAAGAACCCGTCGGGTTGAGTCCTTCATATTTGAGGTAGAGCTGAGATTCAATACCCAGCGCTGCCGCCAAACGGGGGGCAGGCAATAAAGGCGTTCCGCCTTCGTGCAGTGTTACAACAGGTGTTTTTTCATTGAGGGGCAAAAAAGCACGATAGGCTTCGATGATGCCGGGCCACTTCATGGCAGGCAAGTTCATGAGGGATCCTCCTCTTCAACACGAATGAGCAAGGTCGAACCCATAATACAGTCCAGCTCCCCGATTTCTGCGAGTGCCGCTTGCAAATCCTGCTCTTTTGCTTTGTGTGTCATCATCACGAGCGGTACACCGCCTTCTATTTTTCGACCTTCTTGAATCATTGAAGAGATACTAATGCCTTTCCCCCCTAAAATTCCTGAAATATTGGCCAAAACACCTGGATGGTCTTTGACCATAAATCTCAGATAATAAAGGGATTCAATTTCTGCCATGGGACGAATGCGAAGCGCCTTCCGCGCCTCCGGCACAAAGGACGCTGAAGGCACACGTCGATGTGCATTGCTCAAAATATTGCGGGCAATTTCGACCAAATCACTCACAACAGCACTGCCTGTGGGCAAACTGCCCGCACCCTGACCGTAAAACAAGAGGCCTCCCACGGTTTCACCCTCGACATAAACCGCATTAAAAACACCACTTACTTTTGAGAGCAGGGTCTCTTTCGAGATCATGGTGGGATGCACACGTGCTTCAATTTCACCCTCCACAATTTTTGTAATGGCTAAGAGTTTAATGTCGTAACCCAATTCCCCCGCAAAAGCAATGTCGATAGGGCTGACGCGCTCGATGCCTTCGGTGTAAATTTCCTTCAAATTGACAGGCGTACCAAAAGCCAAACTGCTTAAAATTGCCAACTTATGTGCAGAATCGCCCCCCCCGATATCAAGCGTGGGGTCGGCTTCTGCAAAACCCAAGTCCTGCGCTTCTTTTAAGACCTCAGAAAAATCGCCGCCTTCATCCCGCATTTTTGTCAGAATATAGTTGCAGGTGCCGTTTACGATGCCGTAAATGGATTTAAGTTTCTCAGCAGCCAGGCCTTCTTTCATCTCTCGAATAATCGGAATACCACCGCAAACGGCGGCTTCAAAACCCACATCAACACCTTGAGTGGCAGCGGCCTCAAAAATGGACTCGCCATATTCTGCGACCAATGCCTTGTTTGCTGTCACGACATGTTTTTTTTGTGCTATGGCCTCTAGAATAAAGTCTTTGGCATGCGTCGTCCCGCCAATTAGCTCAACCACAATATCGATATCAGGATGTTCTAGTACCTCCGAAACATCCTGGGTCAAGACCCCATCGGGCAGGGAAATGCCACGATTTCGTTCAATATCGCGGTCGGCAATTTTAACAATCTCAAGACGTGCACCGATGCGCCGTTCCAATAAATCCTGCTGATCCTGTAATATCTTGACCGCACCCGTGGCAACCGTGCCAAAGCCGACAAAGCCAATTTTGATGGACTGCTTCATGCTTTTTTAATTTCCTTTGAGAGCGCCCGTTTAATGCCTTGAATGGCCTGACGGGTCCGGTGTTCATTTTCAACCAATGCAAAACGGACGTGGTCGTCCCCGTACTCTCCAAAACCGATACCCGGAGAAACAGCAACCTTGGCTTCTTTTAGAAGATGTCTGGTAAAGGCCATAGACCCTTCCTTTTTAAAAGGCTCTGGAATTTCTCCCCAGACAAACATCGTGGCTTTTGGCTTTTCAACCTTCCAGCCAATGCGATTAAGTCCATCCACCAGGACATTGCGCCGGTTTTGGTAGAGTGCAACCATATCGGTCACACAATCCTGTGGACCGTTTAAGGCAATAATCGAGGCGATTTGAATGGGCTGGAAAATACCATAGTCGAGATAACTTTTCAGCTTGGTCAGCGCCGCGATAATTTCTGGATTTCCGACACAAAAACCCACACGCCAGCCTGGCATATTGTAACTTTTTGAAAGGGACAGTAACTCAACACCCACATCTTTTCCTCCCGAAACCTGCAATAAGCTTGGTGCTTGATAGCCATCAAAAACAAGATCTGCGTAGGCCAAATCATGCACGACAATCAGGTTGTTTTCTTTTGCGAAGGCTACAATTTTTTCAAAAAAATCAAGATCAACCACTTGGGTCGTCGGGTTGTGTGGGAAATTAAGAATCAGCATTTTAGGACGTGGCCAGGATTGTTTTGTGGCACTCGCCATGTCTTCAAAAAAATCTCGGTCGGGACGCATGGGAATCGAGCGCAGTTCCGCCCCGGCAATGATGACCCCATAGGTGTGAATGGGATAAGTCGGACTTGGGGCCATCACGATATCCCCCGGCCCCACGAGGGCGAGCGCTAAATGTGCGATGCCCTCTTTCGAGCCGATGGTCGCAATGGCCTCAGATTCGGGATCCAATTCAACTTGATACCTGCGTTTGTACCAATTGGTAATCGCAAGCCTTAATTTTGTAATCCCTTTGGATGCCGAATAACGATGATTCCGAGGGTTTTTAATGGCCTCAATCGCCTTATCAACGATGTGTTGCGGGGTCGGTTGATCCGGATTACCCATCCCAAAATCAATGATATCTTCCCCGCGACGACGCGCCGCGATCTTCAGGGCATTGACCTCATTGAAAACATAAGGGGGAAGCCGTTTGATCCGTGGAAACTCGTGCACGATACGCTCCAAAGCTTTAAAAAATAAGTAAAATTTTAATTCTATTTAAAAGCACAGAACTTGTCAATCTACAGGCTGGCGTGACTCAACTTCTAGAAGAATCCCAAGTTTTCGCATTATCTTCCCCAGGTGGGCCTAGCCGACTCCCCAGGCGGCTGTATATGAGGTTGCATTCAGAGAGGGATCTCTATAAAATGGAAGCGTTTAACTTTACAAAACTGAGTCTATGCTGATCGTAATAGCACTCCAGTCACAGAGGACACTATTTATGGAACAAGCAGTAAATCAAGTCACCACACCAAAATCTGATCCTGCCGAAGTAAAGCAGATCGTTGATTACCCCACACTCATCCTGCTCAGCATGGTTTGTTTGGTCGCCCTGGTTGGGGTACCACTTTTTGGCTATCTTGTTGGGTACACCACCTTCGATTGGGTACTTTTTGTTGTTTTCTACATCGTAACGGGCCTGGGAATCACGGTCGGTTACCATCGGCTTTTCTCTCACCGCAGTTTTACTTGCAAAACATGGGTCAAGCTTTATTTTCTCATTACAGGCGGGTGGGCGATGGAAAACTCCGCACTCAAATGGTGCTCAGACCACATCCGACACCATGCAAAAACGGACACAGACGAAGACCCCTATAACGCAAAACGCGGCTTTTGGTACAGCCACGTCGTTTGGATTTTCAAGAAAGATCCTTCTGGAAACCTTCCAATTCGAGAAAAATATAAAACCGCCCTTCGCAAAGACAAGTGGATTATGTGGCAGAGCAACAACTATCTGCTCGTTGTGCTGAGTGGCATTGCCTTGCCCGTCCTGCTCGGTTTCATACACCGTGGATGGACAGGAGCAGCTTCCGCTTTTTTACTCGCGGGTGTACTTCGACTTTTCCTTGTTTTGAATTCAACCTTTTTTATCAACTCAATCTGCCATATCTGGGGATCACAACCCTATGGTGATGCCAATACCAGCCGCGACAATTGGTGGATTTCCCTCATCACTTTTGGAGAGGGCTATCACAACTACCATCATAACTTTCCACGCGACTATCGTAATGGGCCAAAATGGTATAACTTCGATCCTTCCAAATGGCTTATTTTTAGTCTTTTTTTGATTGGATCAGCCAAAAAGGCATAAGAGGGGCACGCTGAAAAAATAATCCCTTGTTTCTTCAGCGTGATCCCTCGCTCCTTATGATCTTAAGAAAATCAAACGTGTTCTCATGATTAAGCCTTGACGACCCATCAAAACATGCATCCCATTTATCTCGACTATATCGCCGCTTCCCCGCTTTTGCCGGAAGTTCAAACTGCGATGGCCCCTTTTTTTTCAGAATTTTTTGGAAATCCACAGAGCCGTCATGGCTTTGGGACGACACCGCGTCAAGCCATCGAAGATGCGCGCAAACAAGTCGCATCACTGATTGGCTGTGCAGCCCGGGAAATCGTCTTTACCGCATCGGGCAGTGAAGCAAACAACCTGGCAATACAGGGCTTGCTCGCAGCCTATGCCAAGCGCGGACGACATATCATTACCACAGAAATTGAGCACTACTCTGTGGCTCACCCCATCAAATACCTGGAACAAACAGGTTATTCTGTCACTTGGCTACCCGTAGATCGAGAGGGACGCGTCTCGGCACAAGCCGTCGCAGACGCCATCTGCGACGACACGGTATTGGTTTCAATTGCCCACGCCAATAACGAAGTCGGAACCCTCCAGTCTTTAGCAGAAATCGCAGAGATCACAACAAAAACAGGGGTCTTTTTCCACACCGATGCCGTCGCCACCATCGGCGTCATCCCTTTTGACTGCAATACCCTTTCTGTCGATTTAGCCGCTTTGTCCGCCCAGTCCTTTTCTGGGCCAAAGGGGATTGGCGCACTTTTTTTGAGACGCGGCACACGCATCCACCCCTTAATTGCGGGCGGGATCCAAGAGGAAGGACGACGGGCAGGCACAGAAAATGTCGCAGGCATCGTTGGCATGGGCATCGCCGCAAGTGCCGCGCATGCACGCATGGCGAAGGAAGTGCCACGCTTGAGGGCGCTGAAAGCGCAACTGATCACTGGACTCTTAGCTCAAGTCCCCTTTATGCATCTAACCGGAGCAAAACAAAACAGGCTCCCCCATATCGCGAGTTTTGCGGTCGAATATTTGGATGGATCGGCCTTGATCAAATCTCTGGAGCAACACAGTATATTCGCTGCCAGCGGCTCTTCTTGTAGTACAGACGCTCTGAAAATTTCGCCTGTTTTAACCGCAATGGGCTTGCCCGGCAATGTTGCCCAGGGTGGGATTGTTTTTAGTTTTGGCTTGCAGACCACGACAGCAGAGATTGAACAGGTCATTTCTGTTTTTCCAGCTTGCGTTTCGCGCATCCGTCAAGTCTCTCCGCTCTTTGCCGAGCGGCTTGCAGAAACGGCGAAAACATGACAAAAGCAGACTTTAGCCTCAATACCTTGGGCATGTTTTGCCCAATTCCCGTTATTTTGACTTCAAAAAAAATGAAGGAGATGGTCTCAGGTCAGATTATCGAAGTCCTTTCTGACGACCCCGGCATCAAAAAAGACATGCCCGTTTGGTGCAAAAATACAGGGAATACGCTGCTTTCGCTCAACGAAACCGATGGCGTAATTACGATCTATTTGTGCAAAAAAACCCAAGGAACCTCTGATTAAGTTACGACAGAAGCACAACAAAGGGCCTCAAAAATCCGTGTTTTTCGCGAGAAGAACCGACATGGAAGCCTCATTGTTATTTGTAACAGCGATGTCCATCCGCCCATCTTGATTAAAATCCCCCGTCACAATATAAAAGGGTGCTTTCCCTGTATAGAGGTTCAAGGGAGGATGATTGAAACGTCCATCTTTTTTTCCTGTCAGATAGGAAATATTACTGCTGCGGGTATTCGTCACCACCAAGTCCAGCAGTGTATCTCCATTAAAATCATGCGCAATCACAGAAGTCGGGCCCCCATCTGCGCCAAAATCGCTGACCTTTTCAAAACCTTTGCCTTCGGCATTTGAAACAAACAAGGTCAGCGAATCACCCATGCCATTTACGGCCAGAAGATCGGGATAGCTGTCTTTGTTGAAATCCGCTGTAATTACAGCCAATGGGTTCATGCCCGTACGGTAATGTGTCCCCTCAACAAAATTGCCGTCGCCTTTTCCCCAAAAGAACAAGAGGTCACTGCTCGGCGTACCATTGTTTGCCGTTAAAAGATCAATCAAACCGTTTCCATTAAAATCCCCTGAAATAATATCCGTGGGAATTGCACCCGTATCTATTTCTTTCTTTCTCTTGAATCGACCTGAGCCATCACCCAGTAGAATCAGCAGATAATCGAAACGAGAAACAATCGCGATATCTAAATGACCGTCCCCATTAAAATCATTTACGGTTGCAGATTGCGGTGAACGTTTTGTTTTAATCCGCATACTTTTCATAAAGTTTCCCCCGCCCCGATTGAGCAAAATGACGATGTTATCACCACCATTGTTCACAACCCCCAGATCTATTTTTTGATCTCCATTGAAATCTCCCGCAACAACCCATCTGGGCTGGTTTCCGGTTTTGAGGGTTCGGATATTGGGAAAACTGCCATCGTTTTTTCCGAACAGGATTGAAATATTGTTGTCCTGTGAATTGGCAATAATGATGTCTACCTCCCCATCCGCATTAAGATCGGCTGTAATCATATGAGAGGGACTTTCACCCACAGCATAATTGACGGGTTCACGAAAAGGATTGGAAGGCGGCTCGGTATTGATGCAAGCGGAAAGAAAGACCCATGGCATTGAGAGTAAAAAAAAAGTACGCAACATCTCATCATTCTACGGAGTTTTTATGTCATGTCAATTCATAAACAAAACGAAGAAACCTTAAAAGGCTTGTCCAGGCAATTTATTGAAATTTAGCCCACGGACGAGTATGATCCAGAAAAATTGACCCGATGTGGCACCAACAAATGAGGGAAGCGTTCATCTTATTTGAATTTTTAAAAGGGCAAAAATGGCACTTCAGGGACTCCGACATCTTGCACTGCGTGTGAGTGATCTTTCACGCTCTCGTCATTTTTATGAAGACTTGCTTGGCATGCAGATCGTTTGGCAACCCGATGATTCTAGCCTTTATCTTTCTTCAGGTTGTGACAATCTCGCCCTGCATCAAATTGCAGCGGGAGAAACGCTCGACTTAAAAGGACAAAGCCTTGATCACTTGGGTTTTATTGCTGAAAACGAAGCGGATGTTGATGCCATTTTTGAAACGGCGAAAACCGCCCATGTGCCCATTGTCAAACCCGTCAAACGACATCGCGACCACGCCTACTCTTTCTACATGGCCGACCCGGACGGCAATGTCATCCAAATTCTTTATGAACCCAATATCAGCCCCTTGAAGTTACGATAATCCTTAAATCTCTTTACTTGTTCAGTTTTCGGTAGTCGTAAAAAAAGGGCCGTGTTATATTCCAAAAAACATGGGAAATGGGCGGCTGGTGACAACCACACAAAAATTAAAACCCGTATTTCTTGAGCAGACCCTGAGCTTTCAGGAAAAATATGATGCGAGTTGGAAAAGAAAATACGCACTTTGAAGGTCTTTTTTTCACTGGGGTAAAGACAACGAGGATTTTTTGCCGACCCACTTGCAGGGCAAGAAAACCCCTACGGAGAGACACATTTCTACAAAGAACAAGCCATTGTTTTAGGCAAGCCCAAAGCGATTCGGGCGGTCGCCTCAGCCAATGGACACAACCGTATCGGCATTATCATTCCCTGTCACCGGATTGTGGGATCAGATGGCAGCTTGAAGAGTCACGGTGGTGGACTTCATCGTAAACAGTGGTTGCTGGATTTTGAAAAAAAACATTCAGGATAAACAAATTAACTGAAAGAAAGCTCTGATTAAAACAGGTTAATCCCCCGTGTAACGACTCACACCGCCAAAGGTTCCAAACCATTTGTGTCCATCAGGGTCAATGGCAATGGCAAAAACATAGTCGCCCAAGAGACCCTCATTTTTCGTAAAATTTGTAAAATGCTGACCATCAAAACGACTCACGCCTTTGTTCGTCCCGATCCACATAATGCCCGAAGCATCCACTTCAATGGCATTGATAATATTTCCGGCCAATCCGTCTTTTGTCGTGAAGTTAAGAAAGGTTTTGCCATCAAAACGAGACAAACCACTGCCCCAGGTGCCAAACCACTTATAACCCTTTGGCCCAATAGCAGACGAAACGACATAATTGGGATTCGTTTCTTGATTTTCGCGGCCACTTTGCAAGTGGTGGTCTTCGTCTTCAGTATAAGGCGCTTCTTTTTTTGGACGCTCTAAGACCTGAGTCATCGAGGCCCCAAGTCCATCTTGATGTGTCCAGGACTGCCAAGTCGTCCCGTCAAAACGGTTAATGCCACCTTCAGTGCCAAACCAGAGCACACCTGAGGCCTCTCTTTCGAGGGTATAGACCCATTTATCGACCAAACCATCATCCATTGTGTAGGTCAAAAAACCCTCTTTTTTAGAATGGCTGGCCCCTTTCCAGGTTGCAACCCACATGGAGCCATCCGGTTCAAAAAGCAAGTCATAAACCCAGAGATCCCCCAGACCTTCTTTTGGGCCATAAGCCGTCCAATTCGCGCCATAGCTTTTCTGCCCATAGCCGTAAGGGGTAAAAACCTCCCAGGTCCGTCCATCAAAACGGGCAAGACCGCCCCCATAAGTCCCAATCCAGACATTACCTTTTTTATCTGGCGTAATCGAAACAATCACATTTGAAAGCAGTCCGGATTTTTTGACATTAAATACAGTAGGCTCTTCTTTTTTGCGATCAAAACGGATCAGACCATTGGAGGTGCCGATCCAGAGGATATTTCCTTCTGCGGCCAAACCCCTAATCACAACATCTCCAATCGACCAGCTTGTCCATTTAGGATTTGGGATGTCCAATAAAGGCGGGGGGACTTGAGCAAGAGCCAAAGATTTCAGGACTATAAAAATAAACGTCGCACTGAAAATGATCTGCTTGGATAAAATTTTCAAAACGCTCCCCATTTGAGTTTTTGGCGGAGAACTTCGTAATAACTGCGATTGGGTGAAAGAATCATCCTCAGCCGTTTTTCAGCCGCTGTAATGTGCACAACATCATTGGATCGCAAAGAAAAGACCTCTTGACCATCGAACATCACAATCGGCCCTTCCTCCGTACTTTTTAAGGTAACACAGACCTGTGCGTCGCTTCGCACAAGCAAAGGACGGTTGGTCAACATGTGTGGTGAAATCGGGGTCAACAACATGGCATCCACTGAAGGGTGAACAATGGGTCCGCCCGAGGAAAGGGAATAGGCCGTTGAACCCGTTGCACTTGAAATGATCAGTCCATCCGCCCGAATCGCTGTGACAAATTGAGAATCAATAGTGATTTCAAGCTGAAGAAGTTTTGAAAGTGCCCCTTTATGGATCGTCACATCGTTCAAAACCGTAGGCTGAGCATAATCGACATTCTCACGCGAAACAAAACTGGTGAGGGTTTGGCGATGATCTTCTTCAAAACCATCTTCAAAAATCCGTTTTAAATTGCTATAGAGCTCATCAAGTGTCACTTCGGTTAAAAAACCAAGACTGCCTAGATTAACCCCTAAAATAGGGGTATCTCGCCCTGCAACCTGTCGCGCTGCCGAAAGGAAGGTGCCATCGCCCCCGAGTACAATCAGGAGATCCAGCGGGGGAGGGGGGTTCTGATCACCACGTTTCAGCAAAACAACGGTCTTGTCCTGGGCAACAAGCCACTGACTTAGATCATCAAGTGTCTCTTTGCCTTGAGGGTGTTCGGGTCTGAGGGCGATGCCGATTTGTTTCATAGGCAATCAGTGATTGTAAGTGAGGCGCGACGACATGGGGGCTGATTTTAACCATCCCCCATTTTTTTGTCAACGCAGACGAAATCAGGATTTTGTTTGCCTTCTCATCTTACTCAGGGAAAGACGCTATTGCAGATCAAGGATTCACTTGTCTTCGTTTAAAAAGAGATGCTAGAGTGACCTTCTTCTTTAGATGGGATCTTTCAAGATGTTAAAAAAAATACATCGTTTTCTCGTTGTTTCGGGTGCGATTTTGTTTGTGCTCGGCATCATTCGGCTCTACCGTGTTATTCGGATGCACGAAGAAGACCCGCTTTTTGCGCCCCATTTATTGGGCGCGTCTCTTTCCGCTTGGATTGCTTATTCTCTGCTTAAAATCGGTTTGAAAAAGCGTGAATTTAACCGAAAAAGGGCAATTCGCCTCATCCGCTCCGGCTCAATCTTACTGGGCATCTGGGGCTACCGCTTTTTCCTGTTTCTGAAAAACCCGAACGGCATCAACGGGACACCCTTGCAAATCTATTTGGCCCCGCTCTATGTGGTCGTTGGCACTATCGTCATGTGTCTCGGCTTAAAAATCAGTCGCATGCTTCGAAAACAAGTACGCGAAAATGGCACATCATTTTCGGAAGAAGTGGTCCGCTAAAGCCCCCTGCACCCACTTTTCCCCAAAGGTTCGGCCATGGGACAAAATTAGAGTGAAACACCACCCAAGAGCTGATCATTTATTTTAAAAATAGAAACAATTATGATACCGTCTTGAACGTGGGTGGGGGTTCGCCCTGAAAAACATTGCTTTTCTACTAAAATCAATTAAAATTACGGAATCATCCTTGTCTTTTTATGGATAAGGAAACCCTTCAATAAACATGCGTCTCCATTCTCTCTGAGTCGTCAAGAGGATTTTTACTTGAATACCCCGCTCTACCTTTCTATTGCCGTTCCTGTCTACAACGAAGAAGACTCCGTCCGTTTGCTTTATGAAAAAATTCGCATCGTCTGTGAATCGATCAACAAAGCCTACGAAATCATTTTTGTGGACGACGGCAGTTCAGACCGCACGCCTAAAATCTTGCGAGAAATTCAAGACGCCGACCCTCATTTTAGAAGCGTTCAATTCCGAAAAAATTACGGGCAGACCGCCGCAATGGCCGCAGGCTTCGATGCCGCCCGTGGGGAGCGCGTTGTGAGCATGGACGGAGATCTTCAAAATGACCCCTCGGACATCCCTATGTTATTAAATAAAATGGACGAAGGGTATGATGTGGTCTGCGGCTGGCGTAAAAATCGACAGGATAAATTTTGGTCACGCCGGTTTCCATCAATCATTGCCAACTGGATCATCGGTCGGGTCACGGGGGTCAGAATCCATGATAACGGCTGCTCATTAAAAGCCTATCGCGCTCCCATTATAAAAAATGTCTTTCTCTATGGAGAAATGCATCGATTTATTCCCGCCATGACCACACTCACCGGAGCAAGGGTGACCGAAGTCGTCGTCAAACATCACGCGCGTCAATTTGGAGAAAGCAAATACGGGATTAGCCGCGTTTGGCGTGTCATCCTCGATATTATTACCGTCAAAATGATTATTGGTTTTGCGTCTAAACCGCTCCGATGGTTTGGATTTTTTTCCTTCCCGTTTATCATTGCAGGCTTTGCCTCACTTTTTGCGGTGGGAAACTTCCTCGTAGTCGAAAGCGTTGAAAGTTGGTTGGGCCTGACGGTTGAAAGCTGGTTGGTCATGACGACCGTAGGCCTTTTATTCTTTTTTCTCAGTACCCACCTCATTGCACTGGGCATTATCGGAGAACTTTCAATGAAAACGGGAGATTTTAGACCCAGCAAGGGACTAGGCCCTAAGATTGAAACCCTTCGATCCAATACAAGGAAGGCCACACCATGATCCAGAAAGAAGAGGCCGCCACGCTAAAAGCACCCGCTCAGAAAACTTACGATTTTTCAGTCGTAGTACCCATTTGTGAACGCCACGATAATTTAAAAGAACTCTATCGACAATACGCAAAAATACTCACAGAAAAAGAGAAACTTTTCGAGTTTATTTTTATTGTGGACGGCACACACCCAGAAGCACTTGAAGACTTAACACACCTGATGCAATCCCACGCTGATATTAAGGTGATCGTACTCAATCGAAGTTTTGGCGAAGCCACGGCCCTTTCGGTCGGATTTGAACAAACAAGCGCGGCAAATATCATCACTTTAGCCGCCTATTTTCAGGTTGTGCCCGAAGAGCTTTCGAAAATCCTTGATGTTTTTGAAGAAAAGGGAGATGACCTCGTAATCACGCGGCGTTTCCCCCGAATTGATTCATTTTTAAATCGCCTGCAGTCTCGTGTATTTCACCTCTTGATGCGCCTCTTGACTGGCGCAAAATATCACGATGTCAGCTGTGGCCTTCGTATCATGCGCCGGAAAGTTGCAGAAGAAGTCCATCTTTACGGTGACCTTCATCGTTTTTTGCCCCTGCTCGCCTATCAAAAAGGATTCAGCGTTATTGAAACCCCTGTTCGGCAAAACACGCAGGATACAAAAAGTAGAATACAAAACCCCGGAGTTTACTTACGCAGACTGCTGGACATCCTCACGCTATTTTTCCTGTTTAAATTCACACGGAAACCCCTTCGTTTTTTTGGTTTGGTCGGCTCCTCCCTTTTTGGCACAGGTGCGCTTATTACGATCTATCTGGCCATCTACCGTTTTATGGGGCTGGGCGGTATTGCGGGACGCCCCCTGCTCGTTTTAGGGGTATTGCTGATGGTCCTGGGGGTTCAGCTTTTTTCAATTGGTCTACTCGGGGAAATCATTATTTTCACACACGCCTCTGAAACCAAGGACTACCAAGTCAAAGAAATTCTGGAATAATTATGCCCGTAAACTTATGCCTCTCCTCACAAAATACCGAAAAACGCTGGGATGATTTTGTCATACAAAGTACAAACGCGGGCCATTGTCATCTCAGTGGGTGGCAACATGTCATCTCAAAAAGCTATGGGCATCAGCCCTTGTATCTTTGGGACGAAAATGATGGCATCGTCAACGGCATTCTTCCCCTTATTTCCATGCGAAACCTGCGATTTTCCCGATCCCTTGTTTCGCTTCCTTTCTTAGATGACGGAGGCATTTGCGCCGAGAGACACAGCGTAAAAGAAGGTTTGTATAAAAAAGCACTGGCCCTAGCGAGTGCGGCCCAGATTGATTCACTTGATTTTAGGCATCGCCACTCAAGCGGGCTTGATCTTCCCGCGCATGGAGAAAAGGTCACACTGGTTCTCAAACTCACCTTAGACCCTGATGTCTTGTGGAAGGGCTTTAATGCCAAACTTAGAAACCAAATCCGAAAACCCCAAAAATCGGGGCTGACGGCCTCTTGGCACGGCTTGGAGGGGCTCAAGGATTTTTACGATGTTTTTGCAATCAACATGAAAGCCCTGGGTTCTCCTGTGCACGGCCTAAAGTTTTTTACTGAAATTTTAAAGACCTTCAAAGAAAGTGCTAAAATCATTCTCGTGAAAAAAGAGGGAAAAACAATCGGCGGAGGGATTTGCCTTTATTTCAAAGATACGGTTCAAATCCCTTGGGCCTCCTCCTTAAAATCTCATATCAAGCTTTGCCCAAACAACCTGCTCTACTGGGAAACCATTCGCTGGGCGTCTGAAGCGGGCTATGAACGTTTTGATTTTGGTCGCTCGTCCCCCGGAAGCGGAACCTACCGTTTTAAAACACAGTGGGGGGCCGAGGCCGAGCCATTGCACTGGGGCTATTATTCAAAAAAAGGGAACAAACAAGGGGCCATGATTCAAACCGATGATGCACGCTACAATCTTGTCACCCAGGCCTGGCGCAAACTCCCACTGCCCCTGACAAAACTCATCGGGCCATTGATTCGGAGGCGTTTGAGCAATTGAGGATCCATCCCAAAATGAAAATCATGCATGTGGTCGGCGCACGACCTAATTTTATGAAGGTTTCTCCCATTATCCGCGAAATGGCTGAACATCAAGAAATCGAGCAGACACTCGTTCATACCGGACAACACTATGACGAAAAAATGTCCCAGATTTTTTTTGATGAACTGGGCATGTGCAAACCCGATATTGATCTGGAAGTGGGTTCTGGATCACATGCCCAACAAACAGCACGTATTATGTCGGCTTTCGAACCCGTTCTACTTCAAGACCGTCCGGATCTGCTCATTGTCCCTGGCGATGTCAACTCCACCTTGGCCTGTAGTTTGACGGCCAGTAAACTCCATATTCCCATTGCCCACCTTGAAGCAGGGCTTCGCAGTTTTGATCGCACAATGCCTGAAGAGATCAATCGACTCATGACAGACG
>VAOX01036392.1_pt1 | contig 15462 bp, 12 predicted proteins | sample 3393891 | NCBI WGS metagenome assembly VAOX01 (sample SAMN08290429, study PRJNA428436) | hydrothermal vent metagenome | isolation source: Deep-sea hydrothermal vent chimney | place: Indian Ocean: Southwest Indian Ridge | depth 2822 m m | reverse complement strand
TGTGAAGTCACCTTATTGGTGATGAGCACTTTTTTCATATAGCTATACGAATCAAGAAGTTGTGCATACTTTCGTGACTCAACTGATTTTTCTAGGGTAAACCAGCCGTGGCTAAAGCCACGCTGTATATCGCAAGGTATTCTGACACACAGGGCAAAACGCCTATAGCCATAATCCAGTTAATCTGTTGACTAGTTTAAGTTTTTCTAATTTCCTCAGGCTCATCACCAATAAGGTGATCACGTATTGGGTAGTTTCCGCTTCTTTATCTGCTCCACTGGTCAGGTGCTGGCCTGTTTCCGGGTATGCAGTCCAGGAACCCAATGCCCCCTGTTTAGTGACCTGCCTGCACGAAACATCAGCCATAAAAACAGCAGCGGAAAAATAATCGTCTGTACAACAAATACAACAATCATATTAATCACCTGCTGACTAATTTCTGCACCAGATTGCTTTAATGCATCAATTTGCTTTTCAATATCCAGGCTCTGGTGTGCTTTATTTAACCAGTGGTCCACCTTATCCAGCAGACTTTTCTGCCCCGGACTATCAGTACCCCGAGTATGAGCCGAGTGATTAATGATTTTAATTTCATCCGATGCCTGCTCAAGCATCGCCTGCGACTGTTCATATCCGGGCTGTAAAAATGTCAGATATAAACCTTCAGCAGATACCGCAATCAGGGGTATGGAGAATCGAATAAATATCAATATGACAAAGGTTTTTTGTGCAATTTTCAGATAATCCAGGCTTTCCTGGCCCGGTTTTTTATAAGTCCAGATCAACACCACCCAAAGCGCACTCAACATCGAAAGTAGCCATGAAATCAGCGGCGTAGATGTTATTTCAAGGAACAGCCGTTGAACACCCAGTGAAACGCTACTAATAAGCACAATCTGAGAAAAACGCTCAATCAGATCATTAACTGGATCCAGTATCTGCCCGGGTGTAAAGGTCACGCCAATACCCGCAGGTGAGACCGCAACTTCAGTGCCCTGCACCACTGAAATAATACCATTCAGGCTGCGACTAACAGCATAGGTAACCAGCGTCCTTTTTATTCCCTGCTCAGTATAATTCTCAGCTACATTATCAAGCCAGCTGTTATGTGGTAGAAAAATCAAAACCACTAAAAACAGCGTTATGCCTGCTTTTTTTAGTGCCTGCGAATTAAACTCTGTAAACATTACTTATCGGTAACGGGTGGAGTAAAACGTAAAATCAGATACCCCATAATACCCGCACTGAATGAGCCAATCAAAACCGCCAGCTTATCCGCGGACTGGTATAAAGTATCATCCTCAAAAGCCAGTGAATCAACAAATAAACTCATGGTAAAACCAATACCCGTTAAAACTGAAACACCATATAACTTGAGCCAGCTGGTATTTTCTGGAAGTACCGCCAACTTTAGCTTTATTGCAAGCCAGCTAAAACCAAATACGCCAACCTGTTTACCCACAAATAACCCCAGCATAATACCCAGCGGCACGCCTCCCCACATTGCATCCAGAGAAATTTGACTCAGGTCTACACCCGCATTCACGAAAGCAAACAATGGCAGTATAAAAAAGACGACCCAGTAATGCAGATCGTGCTCAATCTCTTTTGATGGTGAAAACTCAACCCCCTTACTATCTTTTGCCTTTAGAGGAATAATGAACGCCAGCACCACACCGGCCAGTGTGGCGTGTACACCTGACTTTAAAACACTCACCCAGAGTAGCGCACCCACAATAAAATAAGCCGCTTTTCTTGCTACACCCAGTCTGTTCATGATAATGAGAATCACAATTGAAATAGCGGCAATAGATATAGACAGTACAGACAACTCTACGGTATAAAATAATGCGATAATAACAATTGCACCCAGATCATCAATAATCGCCAGCGCCATTAAAAATATTTTTAATGATACAGGAACACGGTTACCCAACATTGCCAATATACCCAGTGCAAAGGCAATATCAGTCGCAGTAGGTATTGCCCAACCACGCATACCCTGCTCATTATTAATATTAAACGCTACATAAACCAGCGCAGGCACAACCATACCGCCTACCGCAGCAATGGCCGGCAATGATATTTTAGACAGGGAAGAAAGATGCCCTTCAAGAAACTCTCTCTTCACTTCCAGGCCTATCAGTAGAAAAAACACCGCCATTAATCCATCGTTAATCCACAGTAGCAGGGGTTTTGCAATATGCAGCTCTGCAAACCGAACTTCAACAGGTGTATGTAAAAAAGCAGTGTATATACCTGAAAGAGGTGAATTCACAAGTAGCAGGGCTACAATAGTGACGCCGATTAATATTAAGCCCGCTGACGACTCTTTCTTTAAAAACTCTTCCAGAAAATTCATTCTATTTTTATTCCTCTGTGAAACATTCTGTATGCTCCATCAGATAATGTTTTATTATCGTGAATTAATCAGTCGGCGCGAAAAAGCTGCGCAAGCTATTGATCTGGCTGGTGATGAGCGCTTTTTCATATCACTATGCGAACCAGAAGATTGTGCAGACTTTCGTGAATCCACTCATTTTTCCAGGATGATGCTTCTGCACCTCTACTAACCTGCATTAAACTGTAGCTGCGAAGCCATGCCAGATCCATCGTATTTGATGCCAGTACCTGAAAACAGGCATTCAACACTATGCCATGACCGAATATTGATACGCCATATAGCTTTCCTCGATTTTATAATCAGTATAACAATTATCTCTATCATACATTTCAGCTTTATGTTGTTCGATAGTATCTGAATGCACCCTGTAAATACCTTTTTTAATTCTAAATATAAATTTGGTATGCGTTGAGCTGTATTGACCCGTTTCGATCACCGCAGCAGGTAAAAACGAGTTAATATAATCCGTTTTGATATCACTAAAATACCTTTTGAAATCCTTAAGTGTCACAATCACACCATACTCATCTGCCTTACCCAGTTCCCCAGCACATATTGCATCTAAAAAACGTAATTTCAATGTCATCTTTCTGCACCTGTTTATTACTGTTATTAAAGGGCACCTCTATTAATTGCCGGTTAGCTCTGGCACATGACTGTAGATTATACTTCGCCCCTGAACAATAACTATTGACCCTGTAGCGATATACTTCAGGCCACGCAAAGGGCACAATCAATTAATAGAAATGCCCTGAAGCTTAAACTCGGGTTCATCAGTTAACCGCATAAAAGTGCTGTAAATATATGAAAATATTAAATATTCGCACATACAGCAGGTTCACGCTCCTTATGCATCCTGCAATCACGACATTAGTGCATCCATGCACATTAGCCTCGAAGGACGGGGCCATTCACTCCTTTTTTTATTATGCCAACCACATTTCCAGAAGCACACTTTAAGGCGTTCAACTGATTGATTCAGGTTAAAATACCCCTGAAACTTTAACTTGCTATCGCGAGCTTAACGCGCCACGGACACATTAGGTGAGCTTTAAAGTAAGATATGCTTCTCTTATATCAATAAACTGCTGGCTATCCCCACCTCTATCAGGGTGATTTCCTGCAACCAGCCGCCTGTAGGCACTCAGTATCTCGCCCTGGCTGGCGGATGATGTTAGTCCAAGTTTTTTAAACGCTTCACAACGCTTATCTTTTGCGCACTGACTCTCATTGCATTCCGCAAAACGTCTCCAGAACCCTATTAATAAACGATCTACATCATCCTTGTCAACCGAATTAAAGTTATCCCAGTCAAGATAGTACTCGGCCAGTGATTGAACATACGCCATGTTTTCCGGCTCATTCTCTACATTAGTTATCATTTCCTGACTTTTAGCAGCATTATCCTGCAATATAGCGACTTTAAGTGATGATATAAATAAATAATACCCCGATCCTGTGAGATCCGCCTGCAACTGGTACAGTGCATTCATTACAATGAAATTTTTACGAAACACCCTGACATTAAAATCATCATCCACGCCATCAGTACCACCAGGATCATAACCAGATGATTCTAATTGCTGCATCAGATCATAGAGACTCAAATCAGTATCAGTATTTTTTAATATACTTAACACCTGAAAACACAACACGTCACTTGAGTACATTGCTCAGCCTGAATGTCTGGTGGCACAAGGCATCAAATTTTTCTGAACGCCAGTTGCTTACCTGAGCACCCAGTATGCGAACATTTTTATGCCGTGCAGCATACTTTTCTACCACCTGCGCACTAATGCTAAAACGCCCATCACTGACCAGTAATACATCTGCATTCAACCAGTCACTGCACTTCAGTTTTTCACTTACTTTGTGCAGCACGGCACTGATATCCGTTGCGCCATTAAAAGAAAGCTTTAAAAAATCGATCACCGACTGCCATCCGTTATTCAACGTTAATTCATACTCCGCTATCTGATGCTCATCACTAAAGCAATATAAATAACACCTCCTATTTTCAATGCCAGCCACTCGCATTGCCTCAAGGGCAATCGCTTTTGCAATTCGCTCAGCTTTACCCTGCATAGATGCTGAAGTATCAACGCACAAAATCATTGGGCCATGAAGCTTCATTGAATAACTCGATTTTTTATCCGCAACAGAACCGCTATCTTTAAACTCGGGTGTATGCGTTGATAATACACCTCTAAAATGATAATTGAGTAGCTGGCTTTCAGCGCGGCGAGCATGCCATAATTTTTTAAGACGCGGATGACCCAGCAATACCAGCTCAGAAGGTAACATTCGGCACAGGTCATCACCATAACATATACCTGTAACACTGCTCAGCGAATGCTCATCTGGAAGCGACTCATATTGATCAGCCCCACTGACGGCATACTGGCTTAATCCAGCTTTATCAGTTTTGTTAATATTTTTTGACAAATTTCTGCCCAACAGCTGAATAACTGACTGTAACTGCTTCGACGATTTTATCAGCTCATGTGCCTCTAAAAGTCGCTTAACATCCATTAACGACGCTACACCATTACTTAAACCCTCACCAATATTACGTTGAAGCATATATCGCCTGTTAAGCGCGTGCATTGAGTCGGATATTTTTAATGACGGTTCATTCTGCAAATAAACATCTGCCAACGACAGGTTCAGCCCCATACCCGCATGACCGGTACCCTGTGCCTGCGCTGTATACGCCTCATTTAAATCTTTCAAAATCGCTAAAATAACCTCATCTGCTACTTCTGGCTGGTTCCTTGTTGTGCGCAATAATTCAGGACGTATAAGCTGTTGATATAGACAGCTCGAAAGCTCATCACCAGGCCAGGCAGTAAGATCCTGTTGCACCAGTTCTCCAGCAGATATAAGAAAGTTGCGTATTTTTAATACCGCAGCACACCTTTGTTGCAGGTTCTGTTGCGAGCGACTGGAAATATTATTAGCATCAGAACGCCGATAGCGATGCGTTATTAAAGGAACATAGAGCTTTTCGGGAATATCATCAAGGTAATCGAGTTGTTTATGATGAGTTAATAACATATGTTCTCTATGTCAGTATCATGACTTCATAGACAAATTCGCATTTATCTCTTTTAGTTTTATCAATCGCTGCTGAAATTCGGCCAATACTGGCATTTTAAGGTTAATGGTATGCATTGAATCCTCTAACATTCCACTGCCAAGCCATATATTATGATCTAAAACTGTTTTAAGCTCAGTGCAAATAGCTTCAAAACCCGCGCAAACACCATTAACATCATTTATCGTCTGCTCAATTTCTACAAGTTGAGCGGAGACAAGCTCACGGGGAAAATAAAATGCTTCTACCACCGGTTCAAAAATTTGCCTTCTAAGCAGTTTATTCTGCGTGTTATTAATGTAGTTTTGCACATCAATCCAGTGGCCATCAATATGTGTCTGCTTATAATCTTTATCAAAAAAAGTTGCTTCAAGCTCTTCCAGAGTATAGCCTTTATCCTGATTTGTTCTATCAGGCTGATCCGGTGGTGCCAGATATAACGCTTCACCTTTACGCTCTGCAAAACTCACAGATTCATGTTGCGTTGTAAGTTTGCCAGACAGATCAGTGTAAAGATACTCGCCCTGTTCACTGGTTTTATGGGTTACTTTTTTACTGTCCTCTGCCAGCTGAAACTCCCTGGCCTCTACCAGCTTCTGAATACGCAACTCAGCAGAAACCACATCAAGATTAAGTGCATCAATAAACCAGTTTTTTAACAGCACCTGCTGCTCAGGAGACTGCCACATGATATGCATCATTAAAGTACAGTCCCATACACTGATCCGATTCTGCCCACTGGTGTATGCGCACACCTGCAAAAGCTTTAATGTCTGTCGCCATCGCCTGTCAGAAATATATATCGACTGACTCTGTAAGTAGCGTCTTAGATCCTGCATAATTTCCAGACTTCTATCTTCAAGAACAACAGCGGCTGATCTATGCTGAATATTCTCAATATCCTTTGCATCAAGCAATCCAAGTGTTGATTTACACTTCTGAGTGTTATCCATCGATAACTTCAAAAGTGCTTCAAAACCACCATCACTCACAGGTAGTACCTGATAGCGCACCAGAAAACGATCATATAATGCATCAAGCCCGGACTCTTCCGGCATCTCATTACTGGCCGCGATAACACAGATCAATGGTACCTTAACGCGCTCATTTCCATTATCAAATTCACGTTCATTGAGCAGGGTAAGTAATGAATTAAGAATTGCGCTGTTTGATTTGAATATTTCATCAATAAATGCAACGCTGGCCTGAGGCAAATACCCCTGTGTGAGACGCTGATAACGATCATCTTCCAGTGCTTTGATGGATAATGGGCCAAACAGTTCTTCAGGTACAGTAAAGCGCGTTAGTAGACGTTCAAAATAGTGGGTAGTGGAAAAAACCTGATGAAGTTTACGGGCCAGCTCGCTCTTTGCAGTGCCAGGTGGGCCAAGTAACAATAAATGCTCACCGCTTAAAGCCGCCAGCAATGCAAGACGAGCAGGCATAGCGCGTTCAATAAGCCCGGATTCAAGGTGGTGTATTAAATCTAAAAGGCGTTTTCTCATAAGCGGGTTAACTCAGGCTATAAACACACCTTTGTGTCTAATGTTCACCTTTGGGCTTGCGCACACCCGCCAGACGATTGCCCTGCTTTTGCGGCCCCCCTAATGGGAAAATTTTATGCAGATAACGGGTGTTTGCTTTTTCCTTACCCCAGGTTTTTTTAAAGTGTTTTATCATATCCCGCACAGGTGCCTGAACATTATTACGCTCATAATACTCTCGAATATAGTTGATAATTTCCCAGTGCTCACTGTTCAGCTCCAGACCTTCTTCTTCAGCACGAACTGTAACAAAATTTTCAGTCCATTCATCCAGGTCAAGTAAATAACCCTCACCATCTAGCAATATTTCCTTACCGTCTACTGTAGTTGTTTTTGTCTGCATATTTGGGTAATAAATTTTACCTGCCATCATTCGCTCCTGGAATTACATATTTAATCATTAATGCGTATCCGCAATTACGCCTGCCTGAGGCATCTGCCGTGCAAGCCCTGACTCACGCGCATGTTCTTCAAACCCCTGATTCTTCCAGAAAAAGGCACCGGGCATCGTCGTGGGCACAACCAGCACATAAAAAAGCGCACGTCCAATTATCGCCATTACAGCGCTACTAATTACAAGCACGCCCCACACAATCAGACTGATTGCCCCGGCACCGCTAAAAGCAAGTACTGTTGCCAGCATTATGCTAAGTAAAAGTAGCGTGTTTCTTAGTATGTAAGTTTTTCCAAAGGTTGTCACCTGCTCATAGTATGAAACAGCTCCTTCACGACCCTTAACATTTAAATCCCTGGCATGAAAAATATGGCCTGTGCCCTCTATTACAAGACCCGCAAGCATCAACATCGCAGTAAATTGTAATAAAGATCCTGGCGTAAGCGTCTGGGTGTTATATAAAAACACCGGCACAAATACAACTGCGATAATAAGCGCTCCCAGAGTCAGCATATTACCAAAAAAGGCCGTGAGAACCTGCCAGTGATTCCAGAATGGACGTGCTTCAATACGATATATTTTATGCATAAAGTATATCGCAATCGGGCCAGATATCAGTGCTACATAACCTGAAATATTCGCCACCTGATGCAAAAGTGGCATATCCGTTACCAGAGCTGCAATCACAAGGGCCAGAAAATGCAGCCCCAGACTGTTAAAGAACACTGCGATACCTGCGACTTCCCGGCTAACCGGTGAATATTTCAGATTATTAAACGCGCGATAAAAACGATGGGGTTTTCCCAGATGCATTGTAGAAAGAAACAGCGCCAGCATTTCAAATACCAGCATAGCAAAAATCATCGGCAGGTAAGCCGATGAGGCGACAACATTTTGCATCACCTCGATACCCGCCAGATTGCCCACAAACATCATTAGAAAAGCACCGATGACCGCCTGAGATATCAACGTAAAGATCACCAGCGGGTCTTCTCTGGAACGCAATTTTGAAAAACTCCAGTGTCGTTTAACACCTTTTTTCCGATCTACAACTGGCTCATAATGATTTGTTTTTCGATTCTTATGGTATTTCACCGACATGCTGTCGGTGCGTGACATCTCATCAGGTAAGGATTTTGTTTGCTGAAAACGGATATTCGGATTCGTAATATCAGTGCGAGGAAATCCGGGGATTTCAGTTTTTGCCTGTTCTCTGTTTTCAGGCATAGTATCGATCACACCAAAATTGAGTGCATTACCCAGGCACGCACTTACACAGGCCGGTTTTAGCCCCACCTCAAGACGATCTATACACATATTACACTTGCTGACCTCGCCTTTAACCGGATCAAGCTGAGGCGCATTGTATGGACAAACCCAGGTGCAGTAACCACATCCAAAACAAATATCGGGATCCTGCAACACGGCACCATACTCCGCATATTTGGTATAAGCACGGGTCGGACAGCCTTTTAGACACACCGGATCATCACAGTGATTACAGGCCATTGAAATATTAATGCGTTTATAATCCGGGTATGTTCCACCCTCAACATAGCCAACTGAACGAAAAGCAATATGCGCCGGGTTATCATTTTTTTCGCTACAGGCCGCTTCACAGGAATGGCAACCAATGCAGTTATCGGCAGTAAAATGAAAACCGTGCTGTTTATAACGATCAGGGTTTTCAACCACGCTTGAATCGCCATTAATATTCAGGCTTTTCCCACGCAGCTCACTGCTTTTATCCACTGTCTGGATATTATTGCCATAACTGTTTTTTTCATTTTCAGCCTGGTTATTCAGGCCAGATTTTAAAAGCGCGTATTCGGGTTCGTCGTTTCTAAGCTGGAACATCAATTAATAATCTCTTGCTTCTAAGTTGCGTTGTGCCGCTTCATTCTGATCTACCCGTTCGATACGCACCGCATTTTGTTTAAATGCCGGTTGTCTTGAATGCGGATCAAGCAAACCCAGTGTTAATCGATTTACACAATCATGGAAATGAAAAGGGATAAAAACCATATCTCTCGGTATACGCTGAGTGAGCTGCACCATCACCACCGCATCTCCACGCCGGGATATAACCCGCACATAAGACTGGTGCCCAATCCCCTGCGCTGCTGCTGAATCCGGGTTCATTTCCATATAAGGTGTTGGTGAGTATTTATTCATATTACCCATTTTACCTGTGCGCGTACGTGTATGAAAATGCTCAACCACACGTCCGGAATTTAACCAGAAGGGGTAATCTGAATCAGGCCGTTCATTGTTATCTACAAAGGGCAAAGCAACGATTTTTGCTTTGCCATCGGGATAGGGGAATTTACCATCGGCATAAAGGCGCTGAGTGCCTGTTTCATCCCCTTCGCGACAGGGCCATTGCAGGCCACGATTTTTCTCGATTTTCTCGTAGCTCATACCCGAAATATCAAGGTTTCGGTCTGCACCTCTGGAAAGCACTTTCATCTCTTCAAACATATCTTCTGCATTTTCTGAAAAGTGCATTTTTAAGCCATTTTCAAAGCGTTTTGCAAGATGGCTAAAAATCCATAAGTCAGGTTTTGAATCACCATAGGGTTTAGCGACATTGGTTACCCGGTTAACGCGGCGTTCTGTATTGGTAAAGCAGCCATTTTTTTCCGCCCAGATTGCAGCGGGTAAAAACATGTGCGCAAATTCAGTTGTTTCAACATCGGAATAAGCATCCTGCACGACCAGAAAATCCAGTTTTTCAAGCGTTTTACGAATCCGCGATGTGTTGGGCATTGATGTCATTGGGTTTGTGCCAATGAGCCACAGACCTTTAATCTGTCCGGTTTCAATAGCCGGGAAAATATCCGTTTGCAGCATACCACGCTGCTTTGGCAGAAACTCCGGGTCGATCCCCCAGTAATCTGCAATTTCTTTTCGGTGCTCCGCATTTTCAAGCACACGATGCCCGGGCAGCCCTGAGCAGGAAGACCATTCACGTGTACCCATGGCATTGCTCTGACCTGTAATTGACAGGCTGGTACCACCCGGTTTGCCAATATTGCCAGTAATTAAATTCAGGTTATTTATACCCACCACACCATCAGAACCATGTGTGCTCTGGTTAATGCCCATTGTCCAGATAGACATGGCCTGGCCAGCTTTCGCATAAAGTCGCGCAACATGGCGTATCGTGTCTTCATCTATGCCACAAATTTTAGACGCTGAAGCCGGATCGTACTCTTCTACTACGGCTTTAAATTCCTCAACACCATTGGTATGCTTTTCGATATAATCCAGATCGGCAAGGTCTTCATCAATAATAACGTGGGCCAGTGAATTCAATAACACCAGATCAGTGCCAGGATTAATAGCCAGATGCATATCCGCAAACTGCGCCAGCATCGTAACCCGTGGATCAACTACAATCAGAGGAAACTTGCGCTTTTCCATCGCTTCTTTTAAGCGCCAGTAAATAATGGGGTGCTGTTCAGGCAGATTAGAGCCAAAGGCAATTAAACAGTCGGTTTTTTCAAAATCTTCATAACAGCCTGGCGGGCCATCAGCTCCAAATGAACGTTTATAGCCCGACACCGCAGAAGCCATGCACAGCGTTGTGTTACCATCATAGTTATTCGTACCAATTGCACCACGGGTGAGTTTACCCAGTGCATAAAACTCTTCGGTTAATATCTGCCCGGTGGAAACAATTGCAAATGCATCACGGCCGTGCTCAGACTGAATTTTTTTAATATTACCCGCCATTGCATCAAGCGCAGAATCCCAGTCTGTTTGCTGATACTCATCTAGCGTAGAGTTACGTACCAGTGGTTTTTTTCCGCGACCTTCTGTTTTAAATAGCTCGTGTTCAAATATGCCTTTAATACACAGTTTACCCCGGTTAACATCCGCGCCACCTACACCGCGTGAAGACACCGCCTCGCCCTGCCCATTAATACCCACTTCGATGGAGCAACCCGTAGAGCAATAACCACAGGTGGTATATTTCCATTCAACCACGCCTTTATCGGCAATTTTAATCAGGTTTTTTTTGTTACGGCCAAACAGCATCAGGATCTCCGGGTAAATTCATTCAATGATGCATCAGAGGGTTATTTCCCCTGCTGCCCCCATTGCGATAAAAAACTACTTAATTTCTATAAAGATATTTCCGCTCTCGACTTTCGTCGCATAATGTCCTGTGCAGCCTTCATCCGGGCTCAGTGCTTCGCCATTGTTTAAATCAATTTTCCAGTTATGCAATGGGCAGGTAACCGATGTACCATGAACAATGCCCTGTGATAGTTTCCCCTGCTTATGCGGGCAACTATCATTAACTGCAAATACCTCATTGCTCTTATTTCGAAACACTGCAATCTCAGTGTCTCCGTTTTTAACAACCCGCGCACCCAGAACCGGAATATCTTCTAATGCACCCACTTCGATCCAATTTGACATAACTTTTACCTTAACCTTAATACTTTATTTTCGGATATTATATTCAGATATTATATTCAGATATTATTTCTGAAATAATATCCGCTACTGCCGCTTAGCTTACCGCTGCATTAACCGATAACTTTTAATGGGGTGAACTCATGCGCATCAACACCGTTAGTTGAACGTTCCGTCCACGGATCATCCTGCGACCGGGTCACTTCCTGCGAATATTTAAAGCGCTCCGCCAGCTCCCTGCGTTTTTTCGCATCGTCAACGAGGTTTTCTTTTATGTGGGTAAAACCAATTCGCTCTATCCAGGGAGCCGTTCGTTCAAGATAACGCGCCTCTTCCCGGTAAATCTGACAAAAAGCAGCCGCGTATTCCAGCACCTCCTCTTCAGTATCAACCCGCGTTAAAAGATCCGTTGCACGCACCTTGATACCACCATTACCGCCAATATGCAGCTCATAGCCGGAATCTACACAAACAACGCCAAAATCTTTAATCGTCGCTTCTGCACAGTTACGTGGGCAACCCGATGCAGCCATCTTGAATTTGTGCGGCATCCATGATCCCCAGCTTAGCTTTTCCAGTTTAATGCCAATACCCGTAGAGTCCTGTGTACCAAAACGGCACCACTCTTTACCGACACAGGTTTTAACCGTGCGCAGTGCTTTGCCATAGGCATGACCGGAAACCAGGCCTTCATCATTCAGATCTTTCCAGATTAACGGCAACTCGTCTTTTTTAATGCCGTATAAACCAATACGCTGGCCACCGGTAACGTGTACGGTATCGAGATTAAACTTATCAGCAACATCGGCAATTGCACGCAACTCTTTCGGCGTGGTCATCCCCCCCCACATACGCGGAATCACTGAATAAGTACCGTCTTTCTGAATATTGGCATGGGCACGCTCATTAATAAAACGCGACTGATAATCATCCTGTGCCTCTTTGGGCCAGGTACTGATCAGGTAGTAGTTAATTGCTGTGCGACAGGCGGCACAGCCATCTTCTGTTCTCCAGCCCAGTTTTTTATACACATCGGCAACGGCGGTTATTTTCTGAGTGCGTATCTGTTCACGCACATGGTCATGTGTATGCTCGGTGCAGGCGCATAGCGGCTTCGCTTCAGGTGTTGCATAATCACTGCCAAGAGTAACTTCCAGCAATTGCTCAACCAGCCCTGTACAGGAACCGCATGAAGAAGAGGCTTTGGTATGAGCACGTACCTCCTCCAGTGTAAACAAACCCTGCTCCGTAATGGCCTTAACCACAACCCCTTTGGAAATACCGTTGCAACCACAGATCTCTGCATCGTCAGACATATTAGCAACAACATTACCACCATGGCCCGAATCCCCGAGGTGCCCCTGACCAAACATTAACGCATCACGAATATCACTGATACTGGTTTCTTCTCGAATAAGCTGGAAGTACCAGGCACCATCAATGGTGTCACCAAACAGTACAGCGCCGAGAATTTTTTCATCTTTAATCACAATTTTTTTATAAACACCACGGCTGGCATCACGCACCACAATATCTTCAGTGGTGTCATCCCCCATAAAGTCCCCCGCCGAGAACAGATCAATGCCAGTCACTTTTAGTTTTGTTGAAGTTACCGAACCTTCATAAAGACCAATGCCCAGCTCAGCCAGGTGATTGGCGCAAACTTTTGCCATTTCAAACAATGGAGCCACAAGGCCATATGTCTGACCTCGGTGCTCAACACACTCACCAATCGCATATATTTTAGGGTCATAGGTTTGCAGCGTATCGTTAACCACAATACCGCGTTCACAATGCAGGCCAATCTTTTTACCCAGCACTATATTGGGTCGGATACCCACCGCCATTACAACCAGATCAGCATCCAGCTCTGAGCCGTCCTCAAAGAGAACCTTTTCTACCTTGCCATTGCCTTTTATTTCAGTAGTCGATGCCCTCATTTTGAAGGTCATGCCCTGGGCTTCCAGCGATTTTTTTAACATTTCGCCGGAAACATCATCCATCTGGCGCTCCATTAACCAGTCCATTAAATGGATAACTGTAACATTCATGCCCTGCTTCATTAATCCATTAGCCGCTTCAAGCCCCAGCAACCCACCCCCGATCACCACGGCATTCTTTTTAGATTTTGCCACGTCCAGCATGTTATCCACATCTTTAATATCGCGAAAGCCGATAACGCCGGGCAAATCATGTCCTGGAATGGGAATAATAAAGGGCTCAGACCCCGTAGCAATCAGCAGACGATCATACTCAGAGCAGCTACCATCTTCAGCTATTACCTTACAGGCCTTGCGGTCAACGTTTGTTACTTTCACCCCTTTATGCAGCACTACATTGTTATCTTTATACCATTGATCATCATTGAGCATAATTTCATCAATGACTTTTTCACCACATAATACCGGAGACAACAGAATACGATTATAATTACCATAAGGCTCCGCACCGAAAACGGTAATTTCATATTTATCAGGGGCAAGCTCCAGAAGCTCTTCAACAGTACGCATACCTGCCATACCATTACCAATAACTACTAGTTTTTCTTTCATGTACCTGGACTCCAAAACGGGCCGAATTCAAATTTAATATTAATTTAATACTCTATATCATAACTTAAGCATAATATGTGCCAAAATAGAAAAATGACTTATATCTATTTGATTTATAAATGTTTAAAATATATACACACATCAATATTATGCCATAAGAACAACACCAACTGCACCATCTCAGTGCACCGCACTAGTTTACAGCATTTCGACAGATACTTATATAGCCCACAGGGGCGACCCTGTGGTCACCCCTGTCCAGGGATGGAAGAATGTTGAGAGAGAGAACTGTAGGAGACAGCAGAAAAAGCAGCCACAGGGGCAGATAGCACGCGCCCTGATCAGCTCATGTTTTGCGGGTCATCAGCAAATACTATAACGAAATCCAGGCCAGAATTCAGGCATTAGCCCTCAGGTATATAAAACTCTGTTTGCGTGCCTACACCGGCCTGATCATCATAAATTTTAAACTCGTGAGTACCAATACGTATCTGATCCCCGTGCTGAAGGCGTTTTTCCTTAATAAGCTCGCTATTTACATAGGTCCCATTAGTGCTTTTCAGGTCTTTAATCACAATATCAAATATTGCATCCATATAAGGACTGCGCTTAACATCTATGGTGGCATGACAGGCGCTCACCGAACCATCGTCAAGTTGCAGACTATTTCCCGGCCCTCGTCCAATCGAAAATCCACCTTCCTGCATATCAAGCTCAGAAACCACGACACCATTCAGGATATGCTTAAATTTAATCAATGTTTGTTACCTTCTAAAACCGGCTCATTTAAAATTGTACGAATTATCCTCGATTATAGCGACTAATAACAGCAATTACCTCAGTCCATCCCTGGTTTCAGCTTTTTTATGATAATCGCTGGTAGAACTAATGCAGAGAACTACTGAATATATTACGATAGACACCTTGCCTGACAACACCCCGATAATCCTAGATTAATCAGTTGGCGCGAAAAAGATGTGCAAGTTATTGATTTGGATAGCGTAATGAAAAAATGTGAAGTCACCTTATTGGTGATAAGCACT
>VAOX01048218.1_pt1 | contig 15479 bp, 18 predicted proteins | sample 3393891 | NCBI WGS metagenome assembly VAOX01 (sample SAMN08290429, study PRJNA428436) | hydrothermal vent metagenome | isolation source: Deep-sea hydrothermal vent chimney | place: Indian Ocean: Southwest Indian Ridge | depth 2822 m m | reverse complement strand
GAAACTTCTCTGCGCTGTCGCCGTTGAGCAGAGCATACTTTGCACCGTAATGAGCACGATCATCAACCACCATTCCGGCATCGATCCCAGCCTGCGCAGTACGGTTCAAGGTGGCCACCTGATAGGTGTAATGTTGGCGGTTGTTCGCATCCGCATAGTTCACCGGAGTGACGCTTCCTTCGGCGACCAGGACAGACCAGAACAGCTTGAGCCGGCGACTGGTTTCCACGGCCAGCGTGGGATCGTTCATATTGGGATCGGTGGCCGGACCCACCTCATCCAGGTAACAGTCCACGTACACCGCATCTGTCCGCGCAGCCGCGGGGGTAGTGAGCGCGGATCCCGGCGTTGGCTGACCTGAATACGTGGTGTCGGACTCCAGCAGCAGCATGATGCCGTCCACATACAGGCGCCCGGCGCCTGGCAGCGTGCCGTCGCCTCCTTTGATCGTGAGGTCGTTGGCGGCTCCAGTACCCACGATCTGGAATCCGGCGTTCGACGAACCATCCCCAAAGCTGTCTCGGATAAATCGGCGCAGCAACATAAACTGAATTTCTTGCGACAAATTGAATTCGTCGTCGAGTACGGGTTTCCCCTGCTCCTTCATCATCTGAAAGTATTGCAGCGCCTCGTCGTAGCTGAATCGGCTGTAATCTCCGGCCCAGTCTGTCCCTCTCAGCATGTTTGTCCTCCGGTAAGTTTACGTACCTGCTCGGCGTGTCTGTCCATGGCGGCGCGATGTTGTCGCAACGCGACGGAGTGCGATTCGATATGTGTGCTCAACGATGCGGCCTGCTTGCACATAACCTCATACATGGCGTGATTCTCGCTCATCATGACGCGCACCATCGCCTTGTATCGAGTTTCCTTGCACGCATTGCTCATCATTATGATCGGAGCCTGCATGGCCGCCATGTAGGAAAGTCCCAGATTGAGCAGGATAAATGGATAGGCGTCGAACGACGATACGTGAAGAAAATCAGGGAAAATCCAGCTGTTCAGAATCACCCATCCAGCGAACAGCAAATTGAACGAGATGACAAATATCCAGCTGCCCCCAAACGTGGAGATCATGTCAGAGACACGCTCTCCAAATGTCATGGGCGCAGGCATCGTCACTGCGTAGGTCGTGCTATCCATACCTCATGATGGCGTCACGACCTGAGTGTAGGCACTTGTCGCCGGGCCTACCTCCATAGGCCCGTTGGTCACATCGGCCACGTCATTGGTGACAAACACAGCTCCCGGCTCGAAATACAGGGCGACCGTTCCCGCCATCCTGGACGCTCGAATAACGGATTGAATAGCCTCCAAATCGGGGGCCGGGATCGCAGCAGAACCGAGCAGTACCGCGAATGCGCAGACCAGGGGATTATTGTTCGCTGGATTGCCCCACAAGGGATAGCCGAATGGACCCGCAGTGATGCCCAAGCTACTCAATAACTGTCCATTGTTGCTGCTTGAGTCGCGTGGACCGGCCACGTAGGCCGAGCTGTTTGTGACCTGAGCGAATATATGGACACCCTGGCTCAGGTAACCCGATGGATTCGTTGTCAGGAAATTCGTCTGCGCCCACGGCAGATCGACCACCCGCACCCGATACCCCGTATGGACGGATACGAGGTTTTCAATCGCCTTGTTGTTGCAGCGCAACGTGAAGGGAGCACCCTCGATGCGCTGCGCGTACGCTGGATCGGATTCAACTCCGTTTCGAGCAATACCAAAATACGATCCCCATTCATCCAGCCAGGGCGTAGCGGCCGAGTCAATATCCATCTGATCGAGCGCCTGCACCACCATGGATTCGGCCTGCGCAGTTTCCCAGCCCACCGCATCTGTCTCCACCCAGAGCGTCGACCCGTACGCATATAGCGTGTCTCCATTCATCTCACTGGCATTTCCGGTACCGTCCATGAGCACAACAGCCGAATAGGCGCCTGCGGTTCCGGGACCAGCCGATACCGCATAGCCTGACTGAGCGGAGATATACTCGGACAGGGCGTCTAGGTCGAACAGTGGAAGGAAAATGGACAGCGGGCGCCCGCTGCCTCCTGCGGTCTGCGTGGTCAGAGTAAAGTCGGAGATCGTCCACTGCATCGCGCCATCATATGAAATTGTCAGCGCCAAAAAAGCACGTGCATCCTGTGCAAATGGCGAGTTCAGCGCATTGCGCAACGTCTGGCCTACGGTGCTTTTTATCGGAACTGGAAAGCTCACGCCATCGATGGTGACACTGAGGCCGGACACCGAAGGCGTCGTTGCTCCGGAGGCCGCAAGGGAAACGAGCACATATACCGTACAGCCACTGAGCGACTGTCCATAGAATGGAGCGAGAAGATCCCCCCCATTCTGTACCGGAATCCATGTGTGTCCGCCATCGATGGAGGAAAACACATCGATCCGGGTGCCGGATGGTGCACTTTCGATCCAGGTGATCGTGCCACCGAGGTAATAACCGCTACCCACACCGATAGGTGCGCTCTTCCAGGAACCGTGACTGACGGTAGCGGTGTCAACCGTTAGCGAGTTCCCCGTCGTCAGCAATGCACCGTCCGGTATGATCGTACCCACTGACAGGTCACAGGAACGAGTCAATGTATACCTGGCGTTGGCCAGTGATTCCCACAGAGTTTGGCCGGGACGGGTGCTCACTCTTATGTGATCGCACTATTGCCGGCGAGCAGCTTTACGCCCACCGCGACCGCAGTGTTGGCGGCGGGCGCAGTCAGCACAAAGTCAGATACTCCGGGCACCTCCATCGCCCGCTCGATGGCTTTGCTGAGGATGAAGTTCGCATTGATCTGCAACCCACTGATATAGTCACCGATGGTAGTCCTTATCTGTGCTGCCACGCCGGGCAACGTATAGCCAGCGGCCAAGGTAACGGTGCCCGTCACCGACACATACTGTTCGGTGCTCGCCTTGACGGTGACGATGATTCCCGCTCCCTTGTAGCCCGGTACTGCGTTGCCCTCGGTATCGTAGTATCCGTCCAGGATATGCTGTGCGCTGGACACGAGCTCGGCGGATGCGCTACTCACGCCATTGTAGATATACACATCGACGTATCCCAGCGGTTTACTGGAGTCTCGCTCGTAAGGTTCGTCCACGTGGTAGGACTTGACGTATTCGACGATCTGTCCTGTTGTGTCCACAACTTGCGCGGTGCTCGCCCCATAACCGATACCTGACACGTGGCTACGCGCAATGGAATCAACATAGCTCATGAACCGATTTTTGCGTGCTACTCCAGTTTCTGTGTCGCGCCCTGAAATCACAGCCTGGTCGTTAATGACGCTGACCCCCGAGATCGTAGATACCAGTCGTGTGATCGTTTGCGCCGCAACGTTCCCCACGCTGCCCGATACATCCGCAACGGCTATCGCCATTACGGCTGTTTGCGGACTGGCAATCACCGCATCTGCCGATGTTGCATACCGAATGGTACTGCCGGGCACCTGCGCTGTGGTCCCGGCGGGGATCACCACCGGAGTAGCGCCCGTGACGGTGACCACGCTGAAACGCAAATTAGCGACGGCCGGAGTCGCGGGCAATATTCCGAACCCAAAGGGAGGGTACAACGCCGCAGGAATCGCCTAGCGCAATCCATTGAACATCTGCTGGTAGAGCTCGTCTATCTCTATCGCTGGCGCCTCCAGCAATGTACGCGCTACCCCTCCGACACGAAAATCTGTGATCTTGGTGGTGGTGGCGCGCACATGATTCACCATGGATGCGACGATGGACCTGAAATCCTTGACCTGGAACATTACGTAGTCACCTCAAGCGAGGACCCCAGCACGGGCTGGACATTCACTGCGATGGACAGCGTAGTGCCCGCGATGGTAGTCGTTGTCGACAGTACGGAGTCGATACGGTCGTCACGGAGCAGGGATCGCTGCACGAGCGCCCCCACAGCGAGTCTGTTCGGCCCAGCGCCTTGGGCTATCAGAGCCTCCAGCGGGACGCCGTAGATGGAGTGAAACTCCAGCTCACCTGACGGGGTATTCAGTCGGTTACGTACGGCTTGCAACAAGTTGGGCAGCCCACTCACCGTACTCAGGTCGCCGTCCTGCACACTGAAGTCGCCGTCGGCAAGGTTCACATCGGATCCATAGACGACGGCAGGATCCTGGGTGGACACCGCCGTTGCCGACGGAACGCGGATAGTCGCTCCAGCCTGCAATACGCCGGCTGTCACCTGCGCCGGGTCGTCCGTCAGATAGGGATAGTGAAGACTGTTGAGATAAATCAGTTCGTACCAGCGCTCCGCATCGCGCAGCTCACGTGTAGCGACCGATTGGAGCGTATCGCCCATCACAGTCTGCACTTGCCGATAATTCGGTAGCGGTTGGTAAAGTGGATTGCTCACGTGACGTGCATCCCGGAATTTATCGCTGCCAGATGTGTCCCCACGCTGTAGCTATCTGTAGTCAACACGTCCGCACCCAGGCTCATGAGTGAATGGGCTGCGGCGTCGGAAATCGCAACGTTGGGAGGCGTAGAGGTAAACATGGCCATGAACGGGTTGCTGAACTGATACGGAGATAGCGGTCTTCCGCCGCCCGTGCTGGAACAGTTCGAGGCGCCAAACAGACCGTCCAGGCTCGGTATCTGGGTTGCGAGACCGAATCCGTTGAGCAGCGTGCAATACGCTTCGTGAAAATTTCCCGCAATCTTCATGATCGTATACAGCGCATTCTGCTCCACTCCGTACACCGTGGCCAGAGCCCAGAATGCGTTTGATCCGGCCTGCTCCAAGGACAGCGCCGCAGCCAGTAGCGGCGCAGTAGCCGAGTCGAACGCCCCCGACACCTGTTTTCCGACGGCCAGCACCTCACTGAGCACAGAGTCACTGAGGCCAACGAAATCGTTGACTACGCCCGCCAAGTCGCCGAAGATTCCGCCGGCCCCCGCCAGCGCAGACATCTGCGAGGTGAGATTGGCATTCAGGGCCGTAACCGATGCGCTATAGCGGCTGTAGGGGTTATTCGTGAGCGTCGCCTGATGCACCGGGTCCGCCTTATAGCCGTTCTCATACATCGTGCTGACCGCGCTGACGTGCCCCAACACCTCAAGCTGGATGTTGTACACGCTCAGCAGCGGACGCGTCTTTGAGCGTTTGAGCATAAAAGACTTGGGAATCACCACATCGGCGTTCCCGTCCAGCGCATCCGAGAATTGCAGCTCTATCGTGGCCGGATCGTTCCCGGCCGCCGCCGCCGCCGCGCGGTGGGCATACCACGCCTTGAAAATCTTGTCGTGCAGCTCAACGAACAGCTCCGCGCCGTCCTGTTTGCGGTTACCGTGCCAGCCCGTCGTGCCAGAAAGCTCAATACTGGTGATGCCCTCTCCGAAATCGTCGGCCCAGGCCCCCCCCAGGGTTTGATGGACCAGCACCCGAGACGGCTCACGTCGGCTCAATTCTTCCGGGCGGATCACCAGGTCGATCTGCTTCAGGACCGTGTTCTGAGCGGCGTCGTAGAGAACGAACCCGATGGGATTCTGTCCGGCTTTTTGTGAGGCAGGCGTCATGCCATCATAATGGCGTCACGACCCAGCACACGGCACGGTATACAGGAACTACCGGATGGCTGTATGCTGTCCTTAAATCACGACCTAACTCATTGGAGAAATAAATGAAAAAAGCACTGTTTATCGGGATTCCAGTAGTCCTGTTCCTTTTGGTGGCCGTGCCCCTATACCTGAATAACTTGAATCAGAACGCGAATTCTCCAACCAACGCATCGGGGAGTCGAGATTCGACCTCTACAATTCGGGGCAAGAGACCGCTTATTTATTGGAGCGATGATCGCCATACTCCTCACTTCCAGGGCACCTTTCAGCTCTGCAACACCACTCAGTATGCCGGCCCGACCGTATTGGCCATTGCTATTGTAGATGGAGATCACCATGTGATCGCACGACAGACCCAAACGATCGATACACTTCCCATTGGAACCTGTCAGCCCATCCAAGTAATGACAAACCCGGAATCTTATATTAACAATCCAGCGCCCGGCGGATTTACATACTACATCTACAATGGCGGACAGAATCATCCCATCGCCAGCGGTACCGTCGTCAAGGCAACCGATCCGGACACACAGGGGATAGCACAATGAAAACCGCAAAGTTTGCCGCTGCAACGCTGTTCGCTCTACTGTTCGCTCTTCCAGCCATGGCCCAAACATGGTACATGGGAACCGCCACTGGAGTAGCGTGCAGCAACACGTATTACGTGTTCAAGGTACACGACTCAAAGCACCCGCAACGATTATTCGATAGGATACAACTTACGTGTAACGTCAGTCTGTACAACATCGACGCCACCAATTGTCAAGGGTGCACTTACCTGAAAAAGATACTGGTGCGCATCATCCCGATGAGCGCCCATGGCCACATCAGAAATCGATACACTATCGGCTCAATGTCTCAGATTCTGGTGGGGATCCCATTCAACAATTCGAGAATCGTTCCAACCGTGTTATACATGAGGTGGTCTGATCTTGGAAAGCGCCATTTCGGTTCCCCAAAAGAATGGGTCACTGCGGATAACAAATACTACCAATAACGCCTACATCTGCTGCGCCGGGGGCCCGACCGAATCGCCGGCGGAATCCGTCTGGGTGTGCCCGTTGTACACGGTACGCATCTGGCTCATGGAGCCCGTAACATCGGATATTGAGCCTGAACAAGCAATATCGCCCGCTACTGTCAGGCTCCCGGTGCACGCCGTTTCCGGAGCATCCGCGGTAATCTTGGTAGCGGCCTTCACGGTCGCCGCACCGCCAGCCGTGACATCTATATCACCACCGGCCTGTGCCGTGATCTTGCCCGATGCTTGCAGCGTCGCATCGCCCTGCGTGGTGAGCCCAACATCGCCCGTAATCGTTCCTGTGAGCTTGCCCGTAGCAATCAGAGACACATTACCGTTGGGATCCATCTCCAGGTCAGCCTGTGTCTTTCCGCCATTTGCCACGACAAGCCTGACATAGGGCTTAGTGTCCGTATTTTTACTGATTTTCCACTTTTTATCTGCATCCTCCCCCGTCAAGTCCTTATGATCGGGCGTAATACCGATGCGCAGGAACGTACCCGATGGATGGTAGAGTTCGACATTCCCCTCCGCGTCCACTGTGGTGTACACGTCCGAAGCATGGCGCTGCACCCTGAAATTGTGCGCCTCGAACAGGAGCTGGCACACCTGGGGCTTGAGTGCACCCATGACGACCGGCAGACTTCCGAGCATCATGAGCACTACGATAAGGTCCCGATCCTTGCTCATCTGCGGCTGCTCATCCGTCGGTACCGGCGTCGGGTCCGGGATGTCCGCGGTACCCGTATTGGTCGTGTTCGCGATGGAACCCATAGCCTGGACCCGTTGGAGGATCGCTCCTGTGTCGAGTCGCATCAGGTCTACCGAGTTATCTCCGGGATGTACAGCCGTAACCTTCGCGAGCGTGATGTTGTTAAGTTCCATAGACTCCGTGCCCGTTCTCTGCCCATGATGGAGAGCGCCCAGCAACCAAACGCTTAATCTGGCCATCTCCGCGGATAACATCGGCGGTCGTCTTGTAAGATGCGAACGGAGAAAACGAATCGGTCACGGCCGCCATATAGTAGCTTGACGTGTAATCTCCTCCGTGATCTAGCTCCAGGTATTTTCCGGGCACTACGTTCTCGTTCCCCATCATTTCAATCGTGCCCTCTTCATAGAGCACGTTATCTCGATCCAGAGCCACCAGCTCGGAACGGCGCTGCGCCACCCACTTGGCGCTGGAGATGTCTGCATGCGCCTGCTCCAATTCCGGCAAGCTCACGCCGGAGTTCCCGAGCGCCGTCGGATTCATGTACGTCTGCGCCATCATCTTGCGGATACCGTAGATATTGGGATCTGAGTTCACAGCCTCAGACCCCTGTAGAAAATAGTCCTTCTTTTTGGAATACGCTGCATACCTGATACCGGTCTCGCTGTTAAGGATGTAATTCGGAGGCCAGACCCAGAAATAGTTTGCCACATTCCGATCCGACACCCCGACATCCTTTTTTACCACATCTGCGAGACTTACCTTCACGGAACCCGGATCCTGTGCGCCATTGATCATGCCGCCATGGGTGTCTCGGTAGGGCAGCGGCCGGAACACCAGATACGTCCCATCCGCTCGATCCTGCACGAACAGTTCGTTCCAGGTGAGATCGGCCTGCGAGCGCATGAGCCCCCACAGCGTGCCCTGATAGGACTGGATCTGATACGGCGCGATTGACCCCACCTGTACGCTGAAGTCCGGTTTGAGGCCCAGTGGGATCGGCGCGTACGAATCGGCCTTGAGCTTGGAAAAATTCGGAAGAATAATATGATCCATCGCAGCCTGCATAAAGGCGTTTGCCGAGAACGTCTCGTAGGGCATATCCTCATTCGCGTAGAGCTTGAATGCGGTGAGCAGGTCTTTGCCTATTCCGTACTGCTCGCCATAATAAATCTGGAACTGGGCGAGCAGTTTGCCCACATCCTGACCACTCACGGTCAGAATACGCATAGGCCGTCCGTCCTCGCCCATCGTCTGCGACTGTTGCACAGAGGTCACAAAACCGCGCATCTTGATCGGCGGCCGTCCGCCTCGGAACTGAGTCACAAAGCGCCCCATTCGGATCTCCACATAGTCCATGGGCGAAATCAGGCTATAGAGCGAGTCCAGCGTATTCGGATCGGTGCGATCCGCAAATGACAGCGTGAATGAGCCTGCTTCCTCGCGTACATCCTTGCGCACGCTCACGTTTCCGGCATCGCCCAGGTAGGGCGTGAGATCCACCGGCCCTATCGTGTCCCGGGTGGTATTCGCAACCTTGGTCAGCATGACGCTGAGCGCCGGGCGATAGCTGTGGATGGTCGTCCTAGCCACCGGCGTGACTCGTCTGGACGTTATTCGGCATCGGAACATGGCCGCGCAGGGCCTTCGTTGTCACCTTCCACCCTGGCAGTAAACTCACATACGTGTACAAGGTGATCTCTTTCTTGTGTAGTTCTTCCTCCAGTCTCTTTCCCGCATCTGGAATCAAGCCATGGTTCTCGAACGCATGCAGCGCGGAACCATTAGGGCCATGCGTCCACACGTAATGCAGCAGATCGACCACGGAGTGATTTATTTCAGCTCCGAGTGCTGATCCATAGCCCCAGTCGGTAACAGCGGCCTCTTTAATGGCGCCTATGGGATCGTGAGTCATCTTGTAAACCGTCTTTTGTGCAGCAGTGTTCGGAACCAGATACTTCAAAATACCGGCTGCCGAGTCACGTATCTTATTCATCGGCTTGACTAGCTGGTGTCCAACTTTTGTCAGCGTGGTATCCAGGTTAGCGATAGACTGCAAAGTTTGGTATCCGACGGTGTTCGTGCGTCCGGAATGGGAGGCGACCCCCGCTAGAGCTTTTCTCATATTATCGGGAGTTAGCGCGTGTTTAAGCGAATTCCGATCCGTTGAGGACAAGTCCCCTGCTTTCAGGTACTTTGACTTCATGGCCTCCAGTTGCTTGGGGCTGTCGGTCGCGATTTTGGACAATTCTTCTATCCCGGTGGGATTAACATTTTTCAGGTTGATCTTGTATTTCTTGAGCATATCCCCCAGCGCGGAGAAATGCGTCGACTTGAGTCCCAACAGATCCTTTGCGCTGAGTGCAGAAATACCAAAGAGGCGGCCCACGGCATCGTATTCCTGCGCGCTGGGGGCACCGGGAAACATGCGTTTGAAGAAGTGCTTGATGTTCTCGAAATTTGTCTCTTTTGACCCGGGCCCTGTCATCCCGAATATCTGTTTGCGTGTGGCAAACAATCCGCCTTCTTCCAGCATTCGCGTCTGGAACGGGCCCAGGGTTCGGCCGTGCTGATTGAGCGCTTGATACAAAAAGTTCTGGCCCGCGGGTCCTGCTCCTCCGCCCTGAATGACAGATTGATTCATGCGCCCAATCAGAGCGGCCCCCATCTCTCCGCGCAACCCGGGATGATCCGACCGGTTCATCGCCGAGAACAATTTCCCGAAGCCCACGATATTAGGAAAATCGGGATTCGTGCGCTCGGAACTTTGAATGTATCCCAGCATGGAACTCATGACCTGGCTGGACTGGGAGAACATGTGGCTGCTGGAGATCGTCTCGGCGAAAATCAAGGCCAGCCGGCGCGCATCGGGGCCATGGGGCCCGGCCATAAACCGAGCGCGCCCGAACAGGCTGCCGGATTCCTCTGGCGCCAGTCCGAAGCTGCGCCCGAACCCGATTGCTGTACGCGCACCTGAGATAGCCGCGCTCTGGCTTTGCGCCGCGCTCAATCGAGCATAGCTGCTGGTGAACTTCACCATCTCGATAGAGTTGACGGCGAGACCGCGCGTGGCGTGTTCCAGGTTGGCTCGGAAGCGTAGGAATGAATCTGTAGTGGTGCCCAGAGCGCGTTGTAGCGGATCGAGCGTCTCGGCCTCCGTCTGGGCCATGCGTATGCTCTTGGTTGCCAGGACGGCCACTCCGCCGAGCCCGGCCAGCCCCAAAGCCTTTTTCAAGAAGCCCGATCCCGCACTCAGCAGAGAGGCCCCTCCGCGCCGAATATGGGCGCCTGCCCCAACTTCGCCCCCGCCGCCGCCGCCGCCGCTTTCATTCAGCGGTGCCTCAAAAGCAGTCCCGCGCATGGCCGCACGCGAAACAATGCGGTAATGCGCGGCCGCTTCACGCGGGTTCGGGTACTGGCGTGTATGGTTCTTGTCCCAGTCCCAGAAGCTTGAGTATCCACCTTTGCGCAGCGCAGAACCGGTCTCTCCACGAGCGTGCTGTTTGATGTCGGAGAAATTTTGGTCGATTATCCCAATCTGCTGCGACAGTTTTTTCTGTCCCATGTTTCCGAGATCGATCTTGCTCAGTTGCTTGGCGTCCATGCCAGCCTTGCGCAAGGCCTGCGAAAGCCGATCCACCGCATTGACGGCAGAGGATGCATCCGCAGAAATTGGAACTCTAACGCTCATCGTTGCATCTCGCTCGCGCCCTTGTCGTCTATCAGCGTCTCGAACTCATCACCCTCGGACTCTACCTGGCACAGGACTGCGTCCAAATCGAAGTCGGCATCCTCCGACTCCTCGACGATACCCTTTCCCTCGCGCAGCATGTCATCGTATTCGTAGGCCCAGCGCTCGACCAGAATATCCTCGTGTGTGAGCGCCAAAAACCTCGGATCAGTCGGTGCCAGGTTGTACCGGCGCCTGATCCACAGCTCCGGGCCGCCCGCCAGTGCTCGCGCCTTGCGCTTCGCCCTGTGTGCCAGGGCCTTTGCGAAAGGAGTATTCGGCCCCCACTATCGCGTCGTACACAGATCTCATCTGTGCATAGCTGGCCTCATCCATCGGGTCCAGCGTATCCACGTCCCAGCTCTCTGGAGCGGTCTGTATCACCACGCGCAGCGTGGCCACCATCGTTGCCAGATTTACCAGGAACAACGAGGGCTTGTCCTGCCCGCGCGTGATCTCCGAATAGCCGGCGGCTATCTCCAGCTCATCGGACATCGTGCGGGTGCGAATTCCAAACTTTCCAACACCCGCAACCTTAATCTCGAAGTTCTTTTCCTTCACTTTCGGTTCTCCCGTTCAGTATGTGTGTCTCGATCACCCGGATGAGCGTTGGACGCCCGTCACGGTAAACTATTTGGACCTCTCCCCACATGCGCCTGCGCGCTGCATCACGCAGCGCCTGGGTCACCTCGTTTCGAGAGATCTCGGTCATCAGATTTCGGTTCCGGAAACATCGAGACAGTTGAAAGTGGCGCTACTCATTACGATGGCATGCTTTGTGACCTCGGTATCGCCCGATGCGTAACTGCATCCCATGTACTTGCGCACGACAGCGCCGCTGTCCTTGGACTGCTCAACGATGTCGAACACGTTGCCCTGGAGCACTGCGTCGGCATTTTCCGGTATGATTCCCTGGTTGCGCAGGTTCTTCTTGATCAGCACCATGGATTGGATGCTGAGCACGTAGTGTGCCATCGTCGGGACCCACTCCTGCACGTGAATGTCTCCGATCCCCGAGGAGGGTGCGGGCGCGTAATCGTCGTTTGCACGCACCGATTGGAGCAACCCAACCTCTTGCCCATCGAGCAGCACGACCAGTCGGTTACCCGAGTACGTGCGTATATTTCGCTTTGCCATATCACTTGTCCTCTGTGTTACTTAACGCCCCCACTGGTGATCAGCCGAGTAAGCGGCCTAAAGACGCCGCCCCTGGCCCCGGGACCCTCACGGTGCCGTCATATGAGGTGGCATTGATCGTGACCAGGATGTAGCTCATTGGCTCGACCGGAGAGCACTCGAAACTTATGTTGACCGCCGTCCCATTGGCCACTCCCTTCACGTTGCGGAACGGCGGACTGGCCGCATCACCGACCAGCACGCCGGGTCCCGTGGGCGGGGGCACCGAGAGTTCGCGCAATACCGTATCGGCTCTGCTCACGGCGTGTTGAATTCCCATCGGGCCACCTCGGGCGCCGACTTCGGGTTCCTCGATTGCCCGCACCTGGCGTGCCACGTAATCCAGCGCATCTCCCACGCTCAGCTGCGTCTTGTCATAGGCGCCCGGCCCCTGCCAGGTACTGACCGCATCGGACACCACGAATCCACGCTTGTTTTTCACTACGGGAATAACGCCGCCCCGGATGAGTACGTCCGTATCGCCAGGAGAATAGAATACAAAGTCGAGACCCACGATGTTGAGCCGCTTGTTTGTCATCGACTCACCCGGGCCCAGCGCGGCAAAGCCGGAGGCGATTAGCGTAGCGACCATCCAGCCCGGGAACTTGACAAGTTTACCCGCAAGATTGTATCGGTAGCACGAGGGAGCGGCATAACCCACCCGGTCGCTGTTCAGCACCTGAGCCATCGTCAGCACCTGTGCCTTGACACCCGTCGGTTGGAGACCGCCTCCAGCAATGGGAATAATGTTCGGAATGCCGCCTATGATCGCCCGTCGTTCGCCCTGCGCGACGGTGCTCATGTACTCCACATGAGCCTGCGCGAGCAGGAACACCGAACCGGAACTGGCGGGCGCCGCGAGAGGCGCGATCCATTGGCAATCGACCTGTTGCAGCGCGGTAAACGCATCCTGCCAATCGGAGTTCATGGCCGCCGGCACGCTACCACCGGCGAGAGGTGTCGAGGCGATCATCGCGGGAGCATCTCCTCCCCACTGCTGCACCGCGGTGAGGATCGGGTTCCCTATGGAGTCGGTCAGAGAGTTGAAATAATCGACGAGCGCGGCGGTGTTCGCGTACAAATAGACCGGCGTGGTCAACGCTGCTGCCGCCAGCATGTCGAGCGTAGGCAGAGGGGACGATCCAGGGAGAATCGCGGTAGCAGAAAAGTCGGCGACTGCATTGATCGCGCCCACTAGGTCGGCTACGGTCACAAGCGTCGAGAGAGGTATCGTCGCAACCGTAATACCACCAGCAGACAGCGTGATTATTTTAGTAGACGGCAACGGAGAAAAACTTACTACAGCAGTCACAGCCACTGTCGGAGTGAGCCCTATTCCGGAATACCCCACCCAACACGCGGCCATGCCCACGTTATCCCGGGTGTACGTTTTGGCATTGATGCGCACCGCGGCCAGGTAAGCCCCGGGATTCGGGTAACTGACGGCCAATGTTCCGCTGGCCGGTTGCAGTTCGACGCTGATCGTGTTCGCGATGGCTCCATACTGCACAGAGGTCAGCATGATGGAAGTGTTTGGCGTGGCATCCTGAAGCGGCAACGTGGCCTGAGTCGCGGGGTCTACGCGCACTGCCCAGACTTCGGACGGGCCGCCCGTATCGGGGCTGGGGCTGAATGCCGCGACAACGGCCTCGGCCAGATCCCCGCTGACCAGCGTCTTCATCGCATCGGCTGGATTAGTGAACCGCAGCCCCGTTTTTGGGGTCCCTCCGGCGCAGCTACCCACAATCGCAACCACGTCGGTTGCCGTGAGTTGGTCATTTTGCAGACCGGTGTCGTTTACCGCCGTCTGCACGCTGGGCGTGATTATCTCGCGTCCATCAAAAAATACACCTGTCATGTCCTACTCCTCAATTCGCCGGTTGGGTAAGAAAATCGGAGAGTCGCTTGGCAAACTGCTCCTCGGTGTCCCGGAGATGGCCCGCAATCGTCTCCAACTTGAAAAAAGCGCCCACCGTCTCGGGCCGATTGAATCGCGCCGACTCACGCCGGCAGAACTCACCCAGCGAGAGGGTATGAGGCGCGGGATCCGACTTCGCGTCCGGGGAAAGCTTCTCAGGCGGGGCCTCCTTCGAGGCGGATTCCGGAACGCCGGATTCGTTGGGGGGGTGTCGATTAGCCATACAGTGCTCCGTTTATTTCGATGTCAACCGCAGTGATCTCATCCGTCTCCTCCGATACCGCGGACGGGGCGAGACACATAAATGTCCCGCTAGAGGCATACACCGGGGCCGGGAACTCACTCAAGTGCTCGCTATCTGAGAAGGTGAGATCAGGCATCACAATCCCGTAGCTGTCCCAGATTGTCAGATTCCCGATGATGATGCGCTTGATCGCCTTGCGCAGCGCGATGCGCTCCGCCGGATTCAGGCTCCAAATGACTATGCCAATCCGATACCGAGACAACCATCCTTCGTACTGCTCCCACTTACTTCCGTCCTGCGTGTCCGGATAAAGCTCCTCTCCCAGCGCGCGCTCGGACGAGGATTCGTCGTTCAAGTGTACTGTCACGACCGGCCACGCAGTCCTCTCCCACTGCGGCGGAGCATTAAGCACGTCAATCGCCCCTGTTTTGGATGCGGCTATCGTGTTCCGAGCAATCTCGGAGGCGAGACCGGACCGTATGCGCTCACGCACGATGGACATCACGTCCACGCTCTGATCGACGAGTCCGTAGCCTGGGATTGCGGAACCGATCGACTCTGCTGTGACCGTACCGCTCGCATCCGTGTAGTACGCCATGTAATAGTAGGGAGTGCCATTAACGAGCGCACCGGTATCGGTGTATACCGTGTCGGTAGACGCATCGGCTATTAGAGTCGCAGCCGGATCGGCTGGTCCGGTAAAGCTGGCATCGGTTTTGCGCAATACGCGCCAGGATACGGCGGTCGCAGCGGGTGCGATAAATACACGCAGGGCGTTGCCGGAAGCCAGTGGCTCAATCAGCTGTATCATCCGGTCGCCCCGAGGTACTCTGCAATATCCCGGCTGACCGCACTGCGGAACTGCCGCTCGGCCACTTCAAGAATCTTTTGGCTGGTCGCGCGTGCCGGATACTTGCCCTCAGTGCCCTGCGTAATCCATCCACTGGAATCTTCCGCCATCACCCGGAACGTTAGGTAGGACCCATGGCCTCCGGTGGGATTTTGCATGTGCACCATGCCGGACATATTGCGGAGCTGTCGTCCGCGGGCGCCGGCAGCGCGTAGCGCATCCTGAGTCAATCGGTTTCCCCATCGGTATTT
>VAOX01024585.1_pt1 | contig 15493 bp, 17 predicted proteins | sample 3393891 | NCBI WGS metagenome assembly VAOX01 (sample SAMN08290429, study PRJNA428436) | hydrothermal vent metagenome | isolation source: Deep-sea hydrothermal vent chimney | place: Indian Ocean: Southwest Indian Ridge | depth 2822 m m | reverse complement strand
GGTGTCTACGATGTTAATTCGGTAATCATTCCATTTAACCGCCGTATTCTTAGAGAGAATCGTGATGCCACGCTCTTTTTCCAAATCATTGGAATCCATAACGCATATTTCAGCTTCACCACGCGTTTCAAGCGTGCCTGACTGAAGTAATAGTTTGTCAACTAGGGTGGTCTTGCCATGATCAACATGGGCAATAATGGCGACGTTACGCAGATTCTCAATCACTAGGGTATTACTCCGGAAATGCAAAAGGTGCGCATTATATAGCCGAATGGCTTAATTACCCAGTAAATTATGTTAAATATCGCAATTTAATCAAACTTTAATGAAAATGGCGATGTTTAGTTGATAAGTACGTATCCCGACTCTTTTACTTCTATGGGATAAGCTTCATCAAGGATACTCGAGCTTGTCAAAACGTTACTAATACGCTGCTGACATGTTTGTGCGAGCTCTCGTCTGCTGTGTTTTTTTGCTGGAATTTCTTTAAGAAAATCTAGTTGCAAACTGATTTTTCGCTCTACTAATAATCGCCACAAGTGCATTAAAAAATGATCATCATCAACATAGGGGGCAATATCTCGATCGGCCTTACCTTCCCTAAAATAACGAATTGCGATCGGCTGCACCGCACAATTGGCAGTGTATGCCGTTTCAAATAAGCCACTGTGAAATTTATTTACGCCTACGCCTGTCGTGGTGGTACCTTCAGGGAAAAAAATAGTTTTACGCCCTAAATTTAAAACATTCACTAAATTATTTAATGTTTCATGCATTGAAAACAGACTGCCACGTTTAATAAATACCGTACCAGAAAATTTTGCCAACACACCAACGATAGGCCAATGCTTTAAATCTAACTTTGAAACAAATGTAACAGGGGTTACTGCAGCAATCGCGACAATATCTAACCATGAAATATGATTTGCCACTAATATTGTAGAATCTGCTGCGACCTCACCCTTTACATGAATATTTAGATTTAATATGCGACAACCTTGTTGCATCCAACGTTGTGTTGCTTGCGCACCTTGTACCGTATAGAACCATTGTTTGCCCCAGCGTATACGGTAAATAAGGAGTAAGCTTAACCCCAATATAAAATGTAAACCTAACCAAACTAAACGGAGTACTGCGGTAAAATAATTAAACCCTTGCGTTAAAATATTCATATTTTTAATATCCACTTAACCTTGCTGAAAAAAGTGACGCTGGTAACGGTCTGACATTTTTGCACAAGGTAATAAAACAAATACATCGGCAACATTAAATTCAGCATCCCAATGTGGCTCACCACAAATCATCGCGCCTTGACGCAAATAACCTTTTAACAAGGTTGGAATAGAAACACCTTCATCCGCTAACAATTTATTTCTACGCAAAGGGACTAGCGGAGTAACGCGACAATCATTTGGTGAAAAATGTTTTTTGCGTAAAACATGCATAACAGAATTAATATATGCATCACCGCGCGACAAAGAAATGCTGGCGCAACCAATCAAGTAATCCACTTTTTGTTTTACGACAACTTCAGCAATGCCCTGCCATAAAATAGCCAACACTGCACCTTTGCGGCTTTCTGAATCTATACAGGTTCGCCCAACTTCTAAAAAGCGCCCATTGAGTTTCAGAACCAACTCTAAGTCAAATTCTGTTTCTGAATAAAAATAACCTGATTTTTTTGCATCTTCACTAACTAATAATCGTGTTGTTGCAATTACCTTGCCGGAATCATTGTCAAACACCATAAGGTGTTTACAAAATTCATCAAACCGATCCTGATCAAGCCCTTCATCATTTGAAGATAATCTTGCACCCATTTCTTGTGCAAAAACACGATAACGCAAACGTAAGCACTCTTCTATTTCTTGTTTGTTTTCTGCCAATCTCACGCTAAAACGCTTACTGTTACTCGTTTTAGCTTTTTTAACCGCAATATTTGATACTTGTAATGACATAATATTTACCCTTCATTCAATATATAGGGTAAAAATTAGTTGATTAAAATGACGGGGGAATGACACTTATCTTATGTTTTTGTTACAGCCACTATTATTAGTATAAGTTTTATCTTTTAATAAACTCATGTTTTATCTGTTATAGCCGCTAAAGTTAGTTACTCCATAATCGAAGAAGAACCATGATGACAGATAAAAATGAGCAAAATTGGTCTCAAATTAGAGAAACTATTTTAATGGTGAATGTTGCGGTAGCGCGTATCGAACATGCCATGCTTGAAGGCAATGATTCCTTCACATCATTAAGCCAGTCTTTTATTGAAACAATAAACTCTGCTAATAGTATTTCTGATACGGTCGAGGAATTAGATGATTCGCCGATTAAGACAAAAATTAAAAGCCACTGCGAGACCATCAGCCAACAAGTAGATCATTCTATTGTTTCATTTCAGTTTTACGACAAATTAAGCCAACGCATGGTGCTTGTTTCAAAAACACTCGCGTTGTTAAACGAAGTATTAAAAGATAAAACAAAAATGAATAATAAAGATGAGTGGGGAAATTTGCAGCAGATGATTCGTTCAAAATACACGCTTGATGCAGACCAAGAAATGTTTGATGCCGTTTTAAAGGGCGCACCTATCGAAGAGGCACTTAAAATTGCCGTGAAAAAAACAACCGAAAATGATGTTGAGTTTTTCTAAATTTTATTCCGTACCATGAACAAGGTGCTCTAAACGATAACCTTGATGGTAAATAGAACTTAAACGCCACCCTTTTTCTGGATCAATATTGAGTTTTTTGCGAATACGGCTCATATGCGTATCCACTGTTCGTGTATTCAGCCCTAAGTCATACCCCCAAACGGCAGATAAAATATGATCACGAGATAATAAACGCCCGACATTTTTAAACAAAAACTGCACGAGCTTAAACTCTTTCTCGGTTAACTTTACCGTTTCACCATCAATTCTTACATCTCTGGCAGTAGAATCAATTCGATACGGTGCAAGCTCAATAACTTCATCATCAAGGTGAGGGTTTGTACGGCGTGCCACAGCATTGATACGCGCCACCATTTCTTTATGGCGCACCGGCTTGGTAATGTAATCATCGGCACCTAAAGTGAGAATTTTGGCAATATCGTCTTCGGTGGCTTTTTGGGTAACAAAAATGACGGGGACATCAATTTCTTCGTGGCTTTTAATCCAATTTAGGGTTTGTTCACCATCAAACTCCGGCATGATCCAATCGAGCAGGACAATATCAAAATTCTTTCCTCGAATAGCTTTTATAAAATCCTGACCACTGGAGTAATGTGTACATTCATGGTTCTCTTCTTCGAGCCATAACATCATCAACGCGGCAATATCAGGATCGTCATCTACGATGGCGATGTGCATACTATTTTTAATCCCTTTATTTCAAAAAACAAAATATTCGTAATCAAACAAATAACGATAACTAATTACAACGTGCTATATTTATTATGGTTGTATATATTGTTATGCCAAATTTTGAACTGCTTGGCAATACTCTTTAATGATTTACCCTTACTAATTCATATTTATGGGATTTCTGCTATATTTTCCACCCAAATTAACCACTTTCACTTAAATTAATGCCTAAAAGAGTAATTATGTTGTATCGATCAATTTTTATTATTTTAGTTGGAATGAGTCTAATATCTTGCTCATCTATCATATCTTCTGCCACAAATAAAATGGCGAGCAATTTATCGACCGCCATAACGAATAATGATGACCTTGAAACGGTAAAAACCGGTGCGCCAGCTTATTTACTGATGCTAGATAGCTTTATTGAAGGTGATCCAAACGACAGTAAAATGCTGCTTTCTGCTGCAAAGCTTTACAGCGCTTATGCTGGTGTTTTTGTCAAAGATGAGCCTCGCGCAAAACGTCTCACACAGAAAGCCTTAGATTTTTCTTTTCGCGCTTACTGTTTAAGCTTTGTTGATGTTGTAGAGGATTGTAATCTTAAAAAAATGAAGTTTACTGACTTTAAAACACATATTGATGAGTTTGATAAAGAACACATCGACTTATTATTCACCTTAGGCACAAGTTGGGCGGGATGGATACAAAGCCGTAGCGGTGACTGGAACGCCGCAGCAGATTTACCTCGAGTAACAAAGATTATCACGCATGTTATTGCCTTAGATGAAAAATACCAATCAGGGCAAGCTCAACTTTACATGGGCGTATTGAATACCTTGTTGCCCCCTTCATTAGGCGGGAAGCCTAAAATTGGGCAACAACACTTTAAAAAAGCCATTGAATATTCTCAAGGTAAAAATCTAATGGCTAAAGTTCTCTATGCTGAAAAATATGCACGCTTAGTTTTTGACCAAAATTTACACGACACATTATTAAACCAAGTCTTAAAAGCTGAACCTCGACGACGTGGCTTTACCTTAACCAACATGCTTGCTCAACGACAAGCAAAAAAATTACTCAAAAGTAGTCAAGATTATTTTTAAATAGCCGAATATACACAATAGATGCATCGTTTACACACCATTGCTATAATGCTGGCAACGGGAGCAATTATGAAAGCCACTATTATCCGCACATTATTTTTAAGCCTAATTTTTTTTAGTACCGCAAGTTCGGCGGCGATTATTAAAATTGCCACGCTGTCTCCTGATGGCACCGCGCTAATGAAAAAAATGCGCTTTGCTGCAAAAGAAATCGCAAAACAAACAGATCAGCGAGTTAAAATTAAATTCTACCCCGGCGGTGTTATGGGTGATGAAAATGCCATTCTTAAAAAAATGCGCATTAACCAATTGCAAGGAGCCGCCATTAGTAGCGGTGCATTAACGCGTTATTATAAAGACACCAGTATTTATGGCATGCCTTTTCTTTTTAATTCTCAAGAAGAAATGATGTATGTGCGTAAACACATGGACAAACTCATCATTAAAGGCTTGAAGAAAAAAGGATTTATTTCCTTTGGTTTAGCCGAGTCCGGCTTTGTTTATTTTTTATCAAACAAACCTATCTATACGATTGCTGATCTTAGAAAAGAAAAGTTCTGGGTTCCTGACAATACATCGGCACGCAATACGGTAAATTTATTTTCACTCAAACCTATCCCCTTACCTTTCGGTGATGTATTGGCAGGATTACAAACAAACTTAATTAATACTATTGCCTCATCCCCCATTGCTGCCATCGCATTGCAATGGCACACCCAAGTTAAATATTTAACGGATATGCCCGTCTTATATAGCTGGGGCACATTAATTATTAGCAAAAGAGCAATAAAGAAATTAAATAAGCAAGATCAAAAAACTGTGCAACAAATTATGTCTCGGACATTTAAAGATATCGATCAACAAAATCAAAAAGATAATCTTTCTGCATTAACCGCATTAAAAAACCAGGGCATTACCTTTATTAAACCGACAGCAAAGCAATTTTTAGAATGGAAGAACATTGCAGTGAAGGGAAATAAAAAGCTAATTGAAAAAGGCTATAACAGTAAAGAAATGTACCAGCGTGTATTAAAACATATTGCTGAATTTCGAAAATAACAACTTCAAATTATAAGACAACATCAACGTGACAAAATTTTTATTCCGCATTTATCATGCATTACTTGCGACTGAAACATTTTTATTATTGTTTTTTTTATTCGCCGCAATTTTTCTTGCGTCAACACAAATTTTCTTACGTAATTTTTTTGACTCGGGTATTTTTTGGGCTGATTCTGCATTACGTGTTCTGGTTTTATGGATAGGCATGATCGGCGCTATGTTTGCCAGTCGTCACAAAGAACATATTCGTATTGATGTGTTATCACATTACCTTCCCGTTAATATAAGAAACAACATATGGCGTGTTACTGAACTTATAACAGCAGGTGTATGCGGCGTGGTTGTTTTTTATAGCATTGAATTCATTCAATACGAATATGAAGACGGCCTCATGGCATTTGCGAACGTGCCTGTCTGGTTATGTGAAGCGATTATCCCTGTGGCATTTTCTGTTATGGCTTTACGTTATTTAGTTTTTGCCTTTATGCCGAGCTATCTATTAAATCCTGAGCCCAGTGATATTAATCCACCGAGTGAATTTACCTGATGGATAATTTAACATGAGCCTTGGTTTATTAATTCCTGTCATCCTTATACTTGCTTTATTTGGTATGCCCCTATTCGCTGTTATTTTATCTTTAGCGTTGGTTGGCTTTTATTCTTCAGGTATCGACCTTTCTGTAATTTCTATCGAAATTTATCGCTTAACCAATACTCCTTTATTACTTGCATTACCTTTATTTACTTTAGCCGGTTATTTGCTTAGCCACGGCAACACCTCACAACGACTAGTACGCTTGTCTCGCGCATTTTTAGGCTGGATGCCAGGCGAACTTGTTGTTGTCAGCTTATTTGCTTGTGCATTATTTACTGCTTTTACCGGTGCTACAGGTATTACTATTGTTGCGCTTGGTGCATTACTTTACCCCGCTTTAAAACAAGATGGCTACAGTAAAAAATTTAGTCTTGGCTTAGTCACAACATCAGGAAGCTTAGGCTTATTACTACCGCCTTCTTTACCTTTAATTATTTATGCCGTCATTGTGCAGCAAATGAATCTCGAGCAATCGGTCACGGTTACCGAGCTCTTCCTTGCCGGCTTATACCCTAGCCTCTTAATGATATTTTTAATTGTAATGTGGAGCGCATGGAATAATCGAAACCTTGTTTCAGATAAAACGCCTTTTGATAAAAGTGAAGCATGGGCAGCATTTAAAGCTGCAAGTTGGGAAATCCCTTTACCCTTTTTAGTATTAGGTGGAATTTACGGTGGCATTTTTGCCGTATCAGAAGCCGCAGCGATTACTGCTTTATATATTTTAATTGTACAAATATTTATTTACAAAGAAACGAAACTTTCTGAGCTTCCTGATATTGCAAAAGAATCTATGCTGGTGGTTGGAGGCATACTTTTAATCTTAGGTGTGTCGCTCGCCTTAACTAATTATTTAATTGATGCTGAAATACCGACACAGTTATTTGCATGGGTAAAACAACATATTCATAGCCCCCTCACTTTTTTACTTTTCTTAAATCTTTTCTTACTTATCCTTGGCGCGATACTAGATATATTTTCTGCGCTTGTGATTATGGTGCCACTTATAGTGCCATTAGCAATTGGTTACGGTATTGATCCTGTACATCTTGGTATTATTTTTTTAGCAAACATGCAACTTGGTTACTTTACACCACCGGTTGGTATGAATTTATTTATCGCCAGCTATCGTTTCAATCGACCCATTACAGATATCTACAAAGCGACGATACCTTTCTTTTTTGTCTTGCTTGTCGCTGTACTCATTATTACTTATTGGCCTGCACTTTCACTCGCACTCGTGCGTTAAAGCAATGCTAAATAAATCTGCAACACCTTGTTTTTGTGGTTCGCAACAAAACTTTGAATTGTGCTGCAATAAATTTATTACTAAACAAGCTCAACCTGAAACAGCCGAACAACTGATGCGCTCACGTTACAGCGCCTATATTTTAAAAAATGAAAGCTACTTATTAAACAGCTGGCATGAAACAACACGACCTGAATCACTTGAACTAACAAATGACTCAACGCAATGGATGGGATTAAAAATTATTGATACAGCAGATAATACCGTTGAATTCGTTGCTTACTTTACTCAAGACACTCTTAATAGAGATAAAATTTATGCTTTAACCGAAACAAGTCATTTCGTTAAAGAAAATATCTGGCAATATATTGAGGGGGAAAGTGTAAAAACCGTTCAACTTACCAAAAATATGCCTTGCCCTTGCCAAAGCGGGAAGAAATTTAAACGTTGCTGCGGTGAAAAATTATTAGTTTAGTAATATACGCTAAATATAATCACTAATAATGCGGTGGTGGAGCTTCTTTCTCTTCTGTTCCTACAGCTGATTCTGCAACACTGGCTATTCGCAAACTTAGCAATCGAATTTCTTCACGAAGTTGATCGAGCTGTTGCTGTTGATCAGTAATCACTTCGTTCAACTCATTGATTGTTTCATCTTGAAAGGCGAGCTTACTTTCGAGATCAATAATTTTATTTTCCATTACGATCTCAACTTAATTATTTTATTGCTCTACGTTGTTTAACTGCATCTGCTAAATTATTTAACAACACAACACTGTCATCCCAATTAATACAGGCATCGGTAACACTTTGTCCGTAAACAAGGTTTTTACCTTCTTCAACATTTTGCCTGCCTGCTACAAGATGGCTTTCTATCATCACACCCATAATATTCTCATCACCTTGAGAAACTTGTTGAGCAATAACGCCGGCAACATTTACTTGTTTTTGATGATCTTTTTGGCTATTAGCATGGCTACAATCCACCATTAAGCGAGGTTGTACACCGGCAGCGTTAAGTTCTTGTATCGCAAGTTTTACATGCGCCTCATCATAGTTTGGTTCTTTGCCACCACGTAAAATAATATGGCAATCATCATTGCCGGTTGTTGCAAAAATAGCCGAGTAACCTTCTTTTGTTAGTGATAAAAAATTATGTGGGCGACTTGCTGCACCAATCGCATCAATCGCAACTTTTAGAGTGCCATCAGTACCATTTTTAAAACCAACAGGGGACGATAAACCCGATGCTAATTCACGATGTACCTGACTTTCTGTTGTACGCGCACCAATAGCACCCCAACTGATCAAGTCTGCAATATATTGTGGTGTAATTAAATCTAAGAATTCTGTTGCCGCAGGTACATCCATATCATTCAAGTCGGCCAATAAACAACGCGCAAGGTGCAAGCCTTTATTTATTTCATAACTTTCATCAAGATTAGGATCGTTAATCAATCCTTTCCAACCCACTGTCGTTCGCGGTTTTTCAAAATAAACCCGCATCACGATCAACAAATCATCGGCTAACTCATGGCGTATTTCTTTTAAGCGTGATGCATATTCACGTGCTGCATCCGGATCATGAATGGAACACGGGCCAATAATGACAAGTAAACGATCATCTTTGCCATTTAAAATATTATGAATAGCAGTGCGCGTATCAAAAATTAATTTGCTCGCAGATTCTGAAATAGTACAGTCTTTATGTAATTGTTCTGGTGAAATAACTTCGTTCATCGCGGTGATACGCAAGTCATCTGTTTTATACTTCATACTCATTTTTTTTCTACTTAGTTAAATGTTTATTCATAAATACGGCTGCACGTTGCACAGCATCTTTTGAAGCTAAGTCATCGGCAAAGGTTCGCACGGTTTCGGGTCGAAAATCGAAACCTCGCCCCACGCCAGGATAAATAATAACACGCGCATCACGCCCTTTCTTACGCAAGGAATTAATTCCTGTTTCAATGACACGACGACGTTGGTATTGCTCTTCATCACCAATAAAAACCAACATGGGGATTTTCATTTGATCAACTTCTGGCGCATAACCATACACCTGTGCAGGTTCGGGTGCATTCGGATCTTGCAAATGCGGATAGTATGAAACATAACACGCCACATCTTTAATTTGTCGTTTGAACGTTGTCGCCACTTTTAAGGTGTAATAACCGCCTCGTGTATGTGAATACAAACAGGCTTTTTTGCTGCTGATATCCTTTCGTTTGAGCAATACATCAAGCCCTTTGTTTACATCTTTTTCTAATTCATAATCATGTTCTATCGGATGTGTACCGAGAAAATGAGCTTTATAAATATCCGGCGCTAAAACCACAAAACCACGAGCCGCCACCCTTTTTGCATGACGCTGCACTAATTCATCAAGCCCACGGCGACCATGCTGGAATAAAACTGCAGGAAACTTGCCTTTAGTCTTAGGACGCACCACCATCACAGGCACATCAACACCGTTGCTGTCGTAAGTGCTCCACTCTACTTTCACATCATAATTTTTAGGCGTTGTAATTTTACCTTCGTTCCACCAGGCATTACTCCACCACCAACTATTGTCCTGCTTTTCTTCATGTGCATTGACTGGCAACACAATAAAGTAAGTGCTAACTATGAAGATAGACAAAGTAAAAATAGAATGTGCTTTTCGCATATTTGCCTCGTAAAAATACACCTAACTAAAATTAGTGCGCTATTTTACTCTAGCTTTTAATGAAATGCCTAATAATTCGGGGTAACAACATGTTAAGACGAAGATTTTGTGGGAATTTAGTGAGATATTAAGCAGAACAAGCAACAAGGTTGCTAATTTTGTCTAAAAAAAGATTTTCGTTGATAGGTTTAGAGAAAAAACCACTTAAACCATAAGATTTAGCGTTTTTAGCGCTTATTTTTTCACTATAGCCGGTAATTAATAATATTGGTAAATTGGGACGGACTTTTAAAATAGATTGAGCAATTTCAACGCCAGTCAAACCAGGCATAACCTGATCGGTTACGATTAAGTCAAACTCATCAGGATGGTCACTCACATAATTAAGCGCAGCAACAGGCTCATTTAGCACTTTAACATGATAGTTTTCTGCTTCTAATAGTGCGCCGATATACTCTGAAACGAGTTCATCATCATCAACGACTAATATATGATGTGGTTGCCCAGACTGCTTTGACAAAATATCTACCTAAATAATTGAAATAAACTGTACTGATTTCATTTAGTTTATACCAAATTTTCTAGATGATCTTTACCCTAAATACAGAATTTACATTATTTATCTTTTACTTATAGCTTAATTAAAGTGCGTGAATTTAGGTTTAATGCTCTTTTTTAGAGCGTTGCTTTTTTTTCGCCTTCTTTTTAGTCGAATTTAGCCGATGCTCGCCCGTATATTTAGTGACAAAAGATTTTGAACGCGATGTTTTTTTACTCTCGTCCTTATCAAATGTTCCTCTGGGTTGAAAAGAAGGAATAAGATGCCGTTTGCCGTTACCAATTAAATCGGCGCGACCAAGTTCTTTTAGCGCATCACGTAATAAAGGCCAATTACGTGGATCGTGATAACGTAAAAAAGCTTTATGTAAACGTCTAACTTTTAAATTTTTTGCGACAACTAAATCTTCACTGCTGTGTGTTACACGTTTAAGTGGATTTTTTCCTGAGTAATACATCGCACTTGCCGTTGCCATGGGTGAAGGAATAAAGGTTTGCACTTGATCGGCACGGAAACCATTTTTCTTTAACCAGATAGCAAGGTTCATCATATCTTCATTGGTTGTTCCCGGATGTGCCGCAATAAAATAAGGAATGAGATATTGTTCTTTGCCTGCTTTTTTTGTCGCCGCTTCAAACATTTCTTTAAAACGATCATACGTACCAATACCCGGCTTCATCATTTTTGATAAGGTGTTTTCTTCTGTGTGTTCCGGTGCAATTTTTAAATATCCACCGACATGATGCGCCACTAACTCTTCAACATACTCTGGAGATTCAACGGCTAAATCATAACGCACCCCTGAACCTATCAAGACTTTTTTAATCCCCGGTAACTTTCTTGCACGCTTATATAAAGAGACTAGCGGTGAATGATCTGTGCCTAAATTTTGACAAATTCCAGGGTAAACACAAGAAGGTTTACGACAAGCTGCTTCAATTTCTCGGCTCTTGCAAGCAAGGCGATACATGTTTGCGGTAGGGCCACCAAGGTCAGAAATAATGCCGGTAAAACCGGGTACACTATCTCGAATCGTTTCTATTTCTTGAATAATAGAATCTTCTGATCGGTTTTGAATAATACGTCCTTCATGTTCAGTGATCGAACAAAAAGTGCAACCACCAAAACAACCTCGTTGAATGGCAATTGAAAAACGAATCATTTCATAAGCGGGAATTTTTTTATCACCATACATCGTATGTGGCTGCCGTGTATAAGGCAGCTCATACAAACGATCCATTTCTTTTGTCGTTAATGGAAGAGGTGGCGGGTTTAACCAAATATCACGTTTTCCGTAGCGTTGTACGAGAGGCCGCGCATTACCGGGGTTTGTTTCTAAATGTAAGATACGTGAAGTATGTGCATAATAAACTTTATCGTTAATCACTTGTTCATAAGAAGGCAAACGAATATACCCGTTGGCACGATCTGTTTTTTCAAGGTCTTTCTTTTTTAATTGCGGTTGAAAATCAACGAGTGTTTCTGTTGTATTGTCATTAGCTGTCTCATTATTTTCTGATGCATAAGTATACGGGTTTTTAGGCGCATCCACTTTACCCGGCTCATCAATGTGTGTTGAATCAATCTCATGCCAATTTTCAGGAATATTTTTACGAATAAAACCTGTACCGCGAATATCGGTTAAGTCTTCTATGGTTTCATTCGCTGCCAAACGATGTGCAATTTCAACTACCTGACGTTCGCCATTACCGAACACCAGCATATCTGCTTTGGAATCCATCAAGATAGAACGTTTTACTTTGTCTGACCAATAATCATAATGCGCGATACGCCTTAAAGAAGCTTCAATACCACCAATCACAATCGGCACATCATTAAATGCTTCGCGTGCACGTTGCGCATACACCACCACAGAATGATCTGGACGTTTACCGCCTTCATCACCCGCAGTATAGGCATCATCGGAACGGATACGTCGATCAGCAGTATAACGATTGATCATCGAGTCCATATTGCCAGCAGTAACACCAAAATATAAATTAGGTTTGCCTAAAATTTTAAAGGCTTCGGCACTTTTCCAGTCTGGTTGAGAAATGATACCTACCCGAAAACCTTGTGACTCAAGCAAACGTCCAATTAATGCCATTCCAAAGCTAGGGTGATCGACATAGGCATCACCGGTAACAAGAATAATGTCACAACTGTCCCAGCCTAAATCGTCCATTTCTTCTTTTGACATAGGCAAAATCGTAGCCGTACCAAACCGTTTGGCCCAGAACTGTCGATAAGAAAAAAGGTTTTTTGCAGATTCCATGATGTTTTGAAGGGGTAATTGATAAAGATAACAACTTCTATTATAGCCTAATCTTTGCCATGAAAGTGTAAAAAGCCCGTCATAAAGCTGCAATATCACAGGACTACATTAATCACAGTATTCATTAAGGAGGAAAACTCATGGCTCGCTATAAAATTAAAAGTATAGAAAAAGTCGCAGCACCGGAAGGCGCAACAAATTCAAGATGGTATAAATTTATAATAGGAAATGATAAAAACACCATCACAAATTTACGAGCAGGTTCTGAAAAAGAAATACGCAAATTTGCTTCTGACTCAATAAAAAGACTAAATGAAAAATATCTCACCCATATTAAATTTAAAACACATAAACCTGTTCAAGAAAATATGTTGGCTCACTATAATTACTAAAATATTTTAATATATTCATAAAACTGTCACAAAATAATTGCAAAATAATCCTACTACTTAACGAAGAGGTTATTATGCAAAAAAAAGAAACACCCGAAACACCAATGGAATTGTGGCGTTGGAAAATGATACGTAAAGTTGCGAACTATATAAATGAGCCTGATGATGTAACCATGTCAGAACTCAAAGCAATGATAGAAAGCTATCGCACGTTTTATGATATTAGAAGTTACATTGAAAGATAATGTCATCTCAAATCAAATTTATTGCTACGCCCATGCAAACAATCATTTTTTGCTAACGTACCAATATAATCATCAAAAGTAGGGAGTAAAAACCCCTCCTCGTTTTTCTTACGCATCTGTATTTCCAACACATTATCTATTACTGCAGAATATATTTTCATCACACGTGCTTTTCGTAGTGATTTAAGTTCAGCTGCAATATCATTATTGTTTGAACAGACTAAAGCATAAAACATTAACATCACATTCCTAGAATTAATATCTAGCATGCCTAACGCACCATAAACATGATGCTGTGGTGGAAAAACAGGGGCAATCATTCTTACTAGTTGCGTTAATGTTTTTGTTTTTATTTCTAATTTGGTATTATTTTGATCTGCCAATAATAGAGTAATAAAATCTAACAAAGGCATGATTTTTAATTTTATGCGCCCAACATAATTTGAAAGTTTAGCAAAATATTTTTCTGGGGAAAGAAGATAAGCACTTACTAACCAATATAAACGTGTTTTTTCATTAAGATTTTCATCATGTTCTAATGCGTTCTCACAAACAATTAAAAAATGATTTAGATCACTGTATTTAAATGCTACATGCAAGAGTTGTGTTAATGTTTTTTCTTTACACTTAATCCAATTTTCTAACAAAAGTAAGGTGCTATATTTCATTATATAACTATTTGCTTTATCCCCTAATACGAGGCTTTTACCTGGCAAAAACATCGCATTATTTTTAAGCATTGCTTTCCAATACTGTGAAATAGCTGGGGTTATTTTATCAATATGTTCTGTTAATAAATAATCAAACCAAATATTATTAAAACCAGATTGATTTGAAAAATGAAAGGCAACGGCTTTTTCGATAATATGTTGTTCTAGTAAGCCAATAGCACTTATCGAATTTTTTGCTAATAAATCTAAGCCTGCAAGAATAACGTAACCTTCTGCATATTCTTTTTTTTCAGCCATCGCATGGCCAATTTCTTCTGCTGAGGGTAAATTATTTCGTTTTAAGCTTGCTAAAAAACCTTTAAATATTGCCTCTGAAAGTTGAGTATTGGAAAGTAACCTGACTTTATCTTTTGCTGCCAAATCATGATCAATAACATAAAACAAACCTAGATAAGCTTTAGCAAAAGGAATTAATACTCGAATATTTTCTGCACTTGTTATTGAATCTAGCTGTGAAAGAAACTGCTCATCATTTTCGGTGCGTATTTGCTCAAAATTCAAATCAAATTAACCTGTTTGTTATATTTCAAAAATCTATGGCGCAATTATTACATAAATAAATTTATACTGTTCTTACCTTAGCTATAATTACAAGCGGTAACTAAGGTAAACTTGCATTATTGACTTAATGTGTATAAAAACCATACTTCAACAGCTTAAAGTGTAAGCTGATTGTATTCGCTAAAAGAGAGTAGAAATGACCACGCCAAAATTAAAATTAATTAGTTTTTCACTTTGCCCTTATGTGCAACGCGCCATTATTATTTTAAATGAAAAAAATATTCCCTATGATATAGAATATATTGATCTTTCTGCTCCCCCGCCTTGGTTTTATGACATTTCACCTTTAGAAAAGGTACCTGTTTTACTGGTTGATGAAAAACCTCTTTTTGAATCTATGGTGATTTGTGACTATATTGACGAAATTACGCCTAATTCAGTTTATCCAACAGATGCATTTGATAAAGCGCTAAACCGTTCATGGATAGAATTTGGCAATGAAATATTAAGCACCACATTTGACTTTATGAACACAGATGATGAGAAAAAATTTAAGCATGGCATCAATGTATTAACCGACCGTTTTGAAATACTTGAAGATGAATTTAGTGGCGAAGAATATTTTAATGGTGCTCATTTTTCTATGATTGATGCCGTTTTTGCACCGATTTTTCGTTACCATAAACGTATTTTTGAGTATAAGGACTATGGAATTTTTGAAGATGCCGTTAATATAAAGGCATGGGGCGATCGATTAT
>VAOX01031962.1_pt1 | contig 15494 bp, 14 predicted proteins | sample 3393891 | NCBI WGS metagenome assembly VAOX01 (sample SAMN08290429, study PRJNA428436) | hydrothermal vent metagenome | isolation source: Deep-sea hydrothermal vent chimney | place: Indian Ocean: Southwest Indian Ridge | depth 2822 m m | reverse complement strand
GTTGCAGAACAGTTCAGTGTTTTTTCTAAGCAAGCGACGATTTCAGATAAAAAAGTGTTAACGTTTAAACAAGAATAATAAACTATAAAATAACCGATATGCTATAAATTGAGCATATCGATCCAATTTAGACTAAATTTCTGTGTTATTAGAATAAGTTAGCATAATGAGTTGTTATGACTCAAGATGTCCTTGGTATCTAATATTGTGTGATTTTAAAATAAATAATTAAAAAAGACTAAATCTATCTGCATTCTGTGCCGATTACTTATAGAATCCCTAGATTCTATATTTGGGGATTAATCATGAGAAAAATTGAATTTAAAATACTGGATAAACGCATTGGGCATGAAATTCCATTGCCGGAGCATGCGACCAGCGGCTCGGCGGGGATGGACTTACGAGCCTGTTTGGACACGGTAACACTAATAGCTCCAGGAGAGACCATTCTTATTCCTACTGGTGTTGCAATTCATATAGCAGACCCCAATTTGGCCGCAGTGATTTTGCCGCGTTCAGGGTTAGGGCATAAGAATGGTATTGTATTAGGGAATTTAGTGGGGTTGATTGATTCGGATTATCAAGGTCCGCTTTTTGTGTCTTGCTGGAACCGAAGTAAAACCCCGTTTTCGATTGAGGTTGGGGCCAGAATTGCACAATTAGTATTTGTACCCATAGAACAAGTTAAACTTGATTTAGTTGAAGATTTTGATGTCAGCGAGCGAGCGAGCGGTGGTTTTGGTCATACTGGGACGAAGTAACTTATTATAATATGATTTTCACATAGAAATTTTACGTATAGAATTATTACATTCAGGATTAGTACATTGGCACGAAAACGGAAAAGTAGGCGTCGTAATACACGTGTAAAAGGACAAAGCATAAAAACAATTAGCGTTTATGCATTTTTGTGTTTTGTAGTAACATTAGTTTTTAGTAATTATATTAGTCAGTATGGTTTACTCTATGAAGCTATTGACTATAGAAGTAAATATCACGCAACAAAATCCAAAGCAACGTCTAGCTTGTTTGAAAACAAAACAACTCGTTATGTTCATATATTAGCGATGTTGGCTAATGACAAGTCAATTCAAGCATTAATAGTCAAGCGACAGTGGCAAAAAGTTCGTCAGCTAGAAAAAAAATTATTGTCGGAAATTTCAAATGCAACCAGTATCAGTTTTTTACCAAGGGGCTATGACGTTTTAAATAATAAAATCAAACCAAATATAACGTATGCTTGTATAGACTTGGTACATAAGGCTGAAAAAAACTTAAGCCATTCTTTATTTGAGTTTCACGGAATAAATTCAGGGCAAGCACATATTGGCTTAATGTATCCAATCATTAATAGCACAACAACAAAACTTATCGGTACTATTCGTTTAACATTAAAGCCGGAGTTATTACAGCAATGGGTAACAGAAATCAGAGATAATTCGTATGTAGAATTATTACAAGACTCCGGTAATAATGAGTTACTAGAAATTGCAAAAACTGAAAATGTTGAGCTCAAGGTTGGAAAGCCTATAGGAAATGTTGATATTGCAAATACTCGTTGGCATTTAAGAATTTGGTCTGATGTTGCAACTGAGCCTACAATTTTAAATGTTTTCACATTTATTGTTATTATCTGCAGTATTCTTATTGCGGGTATTACTATTTATTTAATTACCCAAAGTTACAGTCGTACACTAAAAATAGATCTTGAAACATTTATGCAGTTCGTTGCTGCAGCCGTAAAAGGTAAACGCGATCATCAATACAAATTACAACTAAAAGAATTTAAAGAAGCGGCACTACTGGTTAATAATTTGGCCGATGATGTACAAATGGGGCGTGAACGTGATGATGATTCAGAAAGTATTGATACTAATGCTGTGATGAATAAAAATGATTTAACAACTAACCCGCTATTTATTCCCGAAGATTCAATGACGGTGGAAGTTCTTGACTCCGATTCGGATATAGTAAAGGCTTCTATGTCCAATCTTGGCCGTAATGTAGATAGTAGTGTCGGAAATAATACAGGAAATAACTCAATGACTAACCCGGGAAACAATTCAGAAAATAAGGCAACATCAACTTTATCGGATTTCTCAGCGTCAATGGATAATGAATTAGCAACTAGTTTACCTAAAGAAATTTTTAAAGCTTATGATATTCGAGGCATTGTTGGTGCGAGTTTAACTGTCGAAAATATTCAATTAATTGGCCGTGCTATCGGTAGTCAAGCAATCTCTAATGGCCAAAGTAAAATTGCCTTTGCACGTGATGGTCGATTATCAGGACCAGAATTAGGAACCGCTTTAGTTAAAGGCTTACGTTCAACCGGTATTAACGTTATTGATATTGGCATGGTACCAACACCATTATTGTATTTTGTTGCAACAACGGCGACCAACGGTACCGGCGTAATGTTAACTGGCAGTCATAATCCCCCCAATTACAATGGCATCAAAATGATGATCGGCGGTGACACATTATCCGGTGATGCGATTCAAGCATTATATAAACGAATTATTGAAAAAGACTTTGTTAGCGGTGAAGGTAGTTATGAAACTGCTAAAGTTAATGACACCTATGTTAAGCGCGTTACCGATGATGTGAAGATGTCGCGCAAGTTAAGAGTTGTTATTGATTGTGGTAATGGCGTCGCAGGAGTAATTGCACCTACTTTATTTCGAAAAATGGGTTGTGATGTTATTGAATTATTTTGTGACGTGGATGGAACATTTCCAAACCATCATCCTGATCCAAGTCAACCCAAAAATTTAGTGCACCTTATTGAGGCGGTTAAAACGCAAAAAGCAGATATCGGTTTTGCATTCGATGGTGATGGCGATCGTCTTGGTGTTATTAGTGGTGATGGAAGTGTAATTTGGCCAGATCGATTACTCATGTTGTTTGCAACGGATATTTTATCACGCAATGCTGGAGCCAAGATTATTTTTGATGTGAAGTGCACCAGTAATTTAACCAAACACATATGGGAAAAAGGCGGTGAACCACTAATGTGGAAAACTGGACATTCATTTATAAAAGCAAAATTAAAAGAAACTGGCGCGTTACTTGCCGGTGAAATGAGTGGTCATATTTTCTTTAAAGAACGTTGGTACGGTTTTGATGATGCCTTGTATTCCGGCGCGCGCTTACTTGAAATATTATCGAAAGATACTCGAAAACCAGCAGTGGTATTAGCTTTGATACCGGATATGGTCAATACACCGGAGTTACATTTGAAAATGACAGAAGGTGAACATCATGAATTTATGGAAAAACTGTATGATACTGCTGATTTTGGCAGTGCTAATATACTGATGATTGATGGCATAAGAGCTGATTTTGATGATGGTTGGGGCTTAGTTCGTGCTTCCAACACTACTCCGACATTAGTATTTCGTTTTGAAGGAAAAGACCAGACCGCAATTGAACGTATTCAAAATCAATTTAGAAAACAAGTGTTAGCTATTGACGCCAATATTAAACTACCTTTTTAACAATTTAAGCAATAGTTAAATGTGTTAATCTCCTTAATTTAACACATTTAATTTATTATCCAGTCTGTTACAATAATATCCATTTAACTTCTATTTTATTATCATCAAATTTATATTTTGTTGCTTTTTTGCTCCGATTTATTGCATTGATATGATGATTAACTATATAGTTCACATATGAGTTTAGATAATAAATCAGCAATGAATATCGCCCATGTTCTTTCCGAGGGCTTACCCTATATTCAACGATTTAAAAATAAAACTATCGTAGTCAAATACGGTGGTAATGCCATGGTTGATGAGAACCTTAAAAAAGGTTTTGCTCGTGATATCGTGTTAATGAAACTGGTCGGTATGAATCCGGTTGTAGTGCATGGTGGAGGGCCACAAATTGCGGAAGTATTAACTAAACTTGGAAAAGAAAGTAAGTTTGTTAATGGCATGCGCGTTACCGATAGCGAAACCATGGATGTAGTCGAAATGGTTTTAGGTGGCCTAGTTAATAAAGATATTGTGAATTTAATCAATCAGCAAGGTGGTCGAGCCGTTGGCTTAACCGGTAAAGACGGTAATTTTATTCGCGCCAAAAAATTACTAATGCCCGGCAACGGCGCATTGGACGCACCAGAATTTAAATCAACGGAAATTATTGATATAGGTCATGTCGGTGAGGTTACTGATATCGATGCGAGTGTTGTTAACATGTTAACACAAGGTGATTTTATTCCGGTGATTGCACCTATAGGTGTAGGTGAAAATGGTGAGTCTTATAATATAAATGCTGATTTGGTTGCGGGTAAAGTGGCATCAACATTAAATGCTGAGAAATTAATTTTATTGACCAATACCCCGGGCATTTTGGATAAAGATGACAAGCTACTAACCGGTTTAACAGCAAAAGAAATTACAAGGTTAATAGATAAAAAAATAATTTACGGTGGAATGTTACCTAAGGTAAAATGTGCATTAGACGCTGTTCAATCTGGAGTGACCACCTCGCACATAATTGATGGTCGAGTTGATCATGCGGTCTTATTAGAAATATTTACCGACGAAGGTGTGGGGACGCTCATGCGCAGTTAGTTAATACGGTAAGATCTAGTAATACAATAAGAATTATAACAATAAAGTTTGAAAATAATGAATAAAAAAATTAGTAGACGCGATCAAATACTTCAAGCACTTGCAAGAGAACTAGAACTTCATCCGGGCGAAAGAATAACTACCGCCGCTTTAGCAAAATCAGTCGGGGTCTCCGAGGCCGCTTTATATCGACATTTTCCAAGTAAGGCCAAAATGTTTGAAGGCCTAATTGAGTTTATTGAAGAATCAATATTTGGCTTAATTAATCGAATTATGCAGGAAGAAAGCCACTCCATTAAGCGTTGTGAAAAAATATTAATTTTAATATTGGGATTTTCTGAACGTAATCCAGGAATCACTCGGATATTAGTTGGTGATGCTTTAATTGGTGAAAATGAACGTCTTAGGGGACGATTAAGCCAATTCTATGATCGAATAGAAACGCAATTACGTCAAATATTGCGTGAAGGTGAAATGAAACATCAAGTATCACCCACTGCACCAATTTCTTCGATTGCAAATATGTTGTTAGCCGTAGTTGAAGGGCGCTTGAATCAATTTGTCCGGAGTACGTTTGAACGTAAGCCGCTAACGATGTGGCAAGATCAGTGGGAGTTGTTACAAGTACATTTTGTATCGTGACTTTTAATTTAGTATTATCTTTTTTGTTGCGCTTTTAAGTAACGAAATCGTTCAAGACTAAATTTATACTTTTTTTTAATTTTAGCTATTTCAGATTGTCGTTTTTTGATATTTTTATTATTGTGTTCAATTTGAGCATCACTAGTTTTAATATCATCGAGCAAGGTCTTTGGTAACTGTTTACCACCACGCTCAAAGTTTCCCGCCTGTTCACGCAAGTTTTGTAGATTAAATTGCACATTCTTATTATTGCTTTGGGTAATCTCTATTAAACTTTGGACAGCAGAAACTTTATTGTCGCGCGCAATGATTAAATCGCGTTCAGTCGTGAAAGTTCTGAGTAATAAACGATCTTTACGCTTACGCTCAGCAATTTTAGCGAGTTGTTTATTATGACGGGCTTGCTCTGCTAATTGTTCTTTGTTTTTTGGCGCGGCAATAATGCGAATGACAACACCATTTTTATTTAAAACTTCAATTCTGCCCTTTCGATACTCATTTGGAACTTGATAGCCGCATTCACGAACGCCTTCAGCCGCTTTCCAGCATTTAATTCCTGCGTTGGCAGGAACTGACATGATTATGGTCGTTACTAGTAACGAAAATTGTGTGGCTTTAGAAAATGGAATCATAAGTTAAAAACTAATAGTAAACTGTTATAGTTTGAGTATAAATTATATATGTAAAGATAGTACCTAGTTTCGTTTCAAAGAGCGTATTTTATTGGATTTTATCATTTTATTTACTATTTCATTATTAGCTAATGCATTTTCAGCATTTGCTGGTGGTGGCGCGGGCCTATTTCAATTACCCGCACTGTTATTTTTAGGCGCAACTTTTAGTTCTGCACTTGCTACACACAAGTTGGCTAGTGTTGCGCTTGGTATCGGCGCCACAATTCGACATTACCGAGAATCCAAACTCAATCGACTCTATATTGCGATGATTCTAGTCAGCGGTTTGCCTGGTGTTTTTATTGGAGCCAATATTGTGTTAGGTATACCGGATCGAATTGCAGAAGTTAGTCTGGGCATACTGACACTTTTTTTAGGGATTTATTCAGTATTTCAGGCTAAATTAGGTCAATTTCAGAAGTTACACGAACTTGATAAATACCGCGTTAGTGTTGGTATGTCAGTGTTAATGCTTATTGGCATATTAAACGGCTCTCTGACCTCGGGAACTGGCTTATTCGTGACTATTTGGTTAGTACGTTGGTTTGGCTTTGATTACAAGAATGCCGTGGCATATACCCTAATATTGGTTGGTTTATTTTGGAATGGTTTTGGGGCATTAACATTGGGATTGCAAACGGCTATTATTTGGGACTGGATCCCGGCATTATTATTGGGTTCCCTTATCGGGGGATATAGTGGCGCTCATTTAAGCATCCGCCAAGGCAATAAGTGGATAAAAGTTGTGTTTGAAATCCTCAGTATTGCCGTGGGGATAACGTTGATTATTGGTTGAATTTAGATCAATAAAAAATGTTAATTAACGCCGTATTGTTCACGGTAAGTTTCGATAGCGTGCAATTGCTGTTTGTTGTCTCCGTGTTTATCGAGGTACTCAATTAAATCGGCTAATCCTATTATATTAATAACCGGAATTTTATAGGTTTGTTCTACTTCCTGGATGGCAGATAATTTATCTTGGCCACGCTCTTGCCTATCCATGGAGATGGTGACACCCGCAACCGTAGCATTTTCATTTTGTATAATGGCAATCGATTCGCGTACGGCGGTTCCAGCTGAGATAACGTCGTCGATAATTAAAATATTACCGTCGAGTGGTGCGCCTACAATGGAGCCGCCTTCACCGTGGGTTTTTGCTTCTTTGCGATTAAAACTGTAATACACATTTTGACCGTGCAGCTCATGTAGCGCTGCAGCACAACTGCAGGCTAATGGAATACCTTTGTATGCCGGGCCAAATATGACATCAAACTTAATTCCGGATTCTACGATAGCTTCAGCATAATAAATGCCTAATTTATGCAATGCTTCACCAGTGTTAAATAGGCCAGTATTAAAAAAATAAGGGCTGTTACGGCCGGATTTTAATGTGAACTCGCCAAACCGAAGCACATTATAGGATAGCGCAAATTCAATAAATTCTTTTTTGTACGTTTGCATAAGGTTAAACCGGGTTACGAAGTGATTGCTAATTTGGTGTATGATACACCGTATTAGAAATTACTGGGTGTAAATAAATGCGAATTATAACTGCTAATGTTAATGGGATTCGAGCCGCGAATAAAAAGGGATTTTTTGAGTGGCTGGCAGCGCAAAAAGCGGATGTCGTTTGCATCCAAGAAACCAAGGCTCAAGAAGATCAACTTGATGATCCGGTGTTTCATCCAGAAGGCTATTTTTGTTATTATTTTGATGCTGTCAAAAAAGGCTATAGTGGTGTTGCACTGTATTGTAAAACAAAACCGGATAAAGTAACGCGAGGGCTAGGTTGGGAGCATTGTGATACTGAAGGTCGCTACATTCAGGCTGATTTTGGTAAGATTAGTATTGCATCGTTATATCTGCCATCGGGATCATCAAGTGAAGAGCGGCATACCAATAAGTTAGATTTTATGTCACGTTTGATGGACGTGCTAAAAGGATTTCGTCGTAAAAAACGCGAGTTTATTATTTGCGGTGATTGGAATATTGTTCATAAAGAAATAGACATTAAAAATTTCAAAGGAAATTTAAAAAACTCTGGCGTAACTCAGGAAGAACGTGACTGGTTAGAAGAGTTGTTTACCACGCGTGGTTATATTGATGCCTTTCGTGAAATTAATAAAAAACCGGATGAATATACCTGGTGGTCTAATCGGGGCCAAGCTCGAGCAAACAATGTTGGTTGGCGTATTGACTACCAAGTGGCAACGCCAATTGTGGGCGTTACCGCGAAAAAAACCTCAACCTATACAGATAATTGGTATTCCGATCATGCACCATTAATTATTGATTACAATTATAAGATTAAATAATATCGAATAGCGTGATGCCTTAGATTCTTGTAAAAAAACTTAAAAAATATGACTGAGCAACTACGAGACATAAAAACAACCGGCAATCATAGTTGGGATGAGGCTTTGCAAACCTATTATAAACCCCAAATTGCAGTCATGTTGTTTTTGGGTTTTTCGGCAGGGCTACCCCTACTGTTAATCTTTTCTTCGTTGTCTATTTGGTTACGGGAAGCCGGTGTTGCTCGAGCTGAAGTAACGTACTTTGCTTTGGGGGCTCTGGCATTTTCGTTTAAATTTATCTGGGCTCCCTTAATCGATAAATTACCGTTACCTATTTTGTTTTCTGTCTTGGGTCGACGGCGCAGTTGGTTACTGGTATCACAACTGGCTATTGCTGGAGCGATTATTTCAATGGCTATGGTTGATCCTGCGTTTGGTTTAAAAGGAATGGCCTTTGCTGTTATCGCATTAGGATTTTCTGCGGCAACACAAGATATCGTGATTGATGCTTATCGTATTGAAGCAGCAGATGCCGATAATCAAGCCGCTATGTCCGCAGTTTATATCGCCGGTTATCGTATTGGTATGGTGGTATCGGGTGCGGGTTCATTAATCATCGCCGCAAAACTGGGTGTTGAGGGTGAGTATCAATATGCTGCTTGGCAACAAACCTACTTTATTATGGCTGGTTTCATGCTTGTTGGTATTATTACTACCTTGCTCATTAAAGAACCGCAAAGTGCTCAAACTGAAAAACACTATCTGCATAGTTTATTAGATTATGTACGATTTATCTTTTTGTTCGCGACTTTTGTTAGTGCCTTTATTATTTGTTATCTATATATAATAGATATTGTTTATAGTGGTTCGATCGCGAGAACTGGTTTTTTCATTGAGTCGTTTCGGCTACTGTTTTCTCTACTATTTGCAGTTATTATTTCGTATAGTTTGGTGTTAATGAAAATCATCAACAAGGAAATGGTTTTTTCAACGTATATTGAACCATTTTATGATTTTTTTATTCGTTATAAAAAAATATTCGTATTTATTTTGTTGTTGGTTGGTTTGTATCGAATTTCTGATATTTTACTCGGTACGTTGGCCAACATATTTTATACCGACTTGGGGTTTACTAAAGAAGAGATTGGCTATACCTCAAAAACGTTTGGTTTGATAATGACAATTGTAGGTGGCTTTACCGGTGGAATTCTGAGTATACGATTTGGTGTTATGCGGATTTTATTATTAGGTGCAATTTTATCGGCAGCGACCAATTTATTGTTTATTTATTTAGCCTACATGGGACACGACTTAGTCGTATTAACCATCGTTATTGCAGCAGATAATTTGAGCGCCGGACTTTCGATGGCGGCATTTGTCGCTTATTTATCAAGTTTAACGAGTTTGTCATTTACTGCCACACAATATGCAATTCTTAGCTCGGTTATGACATTATTGCCTAAAACCTTAAGCGCCTATTCTGGTACGGTGGTTGAAAACGTAGGTTACTCGAGCTTTTTTATTGGTACAACGTTGATTGGAATCCCCGTTATCATTTTAATTTTGTATATTATGAAACAGCAAAAAATAAATCCTGAAACTGAAAACCTTCAAACCGAGAATTTTCGATCGGGTAATCAATAAACGAAAAAGTAATGGTTGATGAATTTACATTATTCAGTGCACTATTAGCCGGTTTATTAGGTGGCGTGCACTGTGCTGGTATGTGTGGCGGTATCGTTAGTGCTTTAAGTATCAATGTGAAATTACCGTCAATTGATTCCAAATTAGATTCCGGATTAGATGCTGGAATAAAATTTGCTCAGCATAAATTTTTTATTGTATTGTTCTATAACATTGGCCGCATTAGTTCTTACACCATCGCCGGTGTTTTAATCGGTGGTGTTGGTTGGTGGTTGTCCAATTGGATATTTATTAATAAAGCGCAACTCATCTTGCAATTTATTGCGGCACTTTTCATGTTGTTACTGGGCTTGTATTTGGCTAACTGGTCGCATTTATTACGTTTTCTTGAGAAACCCGGCAGTGTTATCTGGAAACGCATCGAACCGTACGGTCGTCGCTTTATTCCCATCACAAAAGTTAGAGATGCATTCTTCTTAGGTCTTATCTGGGGCTGGTTACCGTGTGGTCTGGTGTACAGTATGTTGATTTGGTCTATGAGTGCGGGTAGTGCAACCCAAGGTGGTTTACTGATGTTCAGTTTTGGACTGGGCACCTTACCCAATTTATTATTGATGGGAGTGTTTGCACAGCAAGTAACAAAGTGGTTTCAACTCGCGTGGTTACGTTCGATAGCAGGACTCGTGATTATGAGTTTTGCGCTACTCATGTTGTATCGTGCTGCCAATGCTATCTAATTTCAGAGGTATTTCAGTAACATTAAAATCCTCACCCATACCTTACTAATCGGGTGAGGATTTATAGTGTCAATACTGCGATTTTAAATACTTCTAGCGAGTAAAAAATTGTTGGCGAAAAGTAACTTTTAGTGGTCTCTCTTTACCATCAACTTTAATATTAACTGAGAAATCGAGTGTCTCTCTATTGGTAATTGAAAAGTCACTAATATAATAAATGGCTTTTCCTTCCTTTATTTCTTTCATGCTTAGATTTTTAAGTTGACCAGTTAAGTTACTGGCGGTTCCCGATACTGCGGCAGTTACAGCAGCGTTAGAATCGTTTTTTCGTTGGACTGAGATATTGATCATTCCTCGATTTTTACTACGCCTAATCTGATAATGTTTTGCCGTTTCAGCCTGTAGCACATCAGTTGTAAAGGCATTGTAATGCACAACATAATCACCATAATCTTTAAATTTTTCAGCGTAGACATTACTGATCATTGTAAAAAATAATGCTACGGTGAGTGTCAAAATATTTTTCTTAACTATTACCATTGTTTATATCCTCCAGGTTCTCCCTACATACAATTAAACTATAGACCAATATACCCCATTGAGGCTAGATAATATTAAGTCTGGAGGGATTCTAAAATAGTAGTCAAATGCATAATAATCATAGGAATATCAATGGGAAGGGGACCGGAGATAATATTAAATGGCTGTTATTATCTAATAAAATTAGGTTTAATCTAATTTATTTAGTGCCTGTATTCGATACAAAGCCGTCTGAGCCATCAAGTTTGGAAATAATTTAATTAAAAAGTGATTCAAATATTGAGCATCGGCTACGGTGCGGTGCAGGATCTTAATGGACTTAGAGTGACACAGATCTTCAAAATTATTTAAGGTACATAGGTGAATATTAGGGGTGTTGTACCATTGGTGTGACAAACTCGTGGTCACGGGCATACGTCCGAGTAATAACTGCAGGCGACAACTCCAATAGCCGAAGTTTGGAAAAGTGACAATGCCTTCTCGGCCGATACGTAACATTTCATCTAACAGTTTATCGGGATGTTGGATTGCTTGTAAGGTTTGCGTCATGATGACATAGTCAAACGAATTATTATCAAAATCCGATAAACCCGCATCGAGATTGGTTTGGATAACGTTGACACCATTTTTAATGCACTGAACAATATTGTCGTTATCAATCTCTAGGCCATAGCCGGTTACGTTTAGATTGTCTTGCAGGTATTTTAACAATGTACCATCACCACAGCCAAGATCCAACACCCGTGAATTGGGTTTAATCCATTCGATGATGGACTGAATTTCAGGTCGAAGTGCAATATTATTTTTCATTTAGACACTCTTTAGAAACATTGTCCATATACGCTTTAAAAACGTTATAGTAATGCGGAATTGGCATTAGGAATGCATCATGACCTTGATTCGCTTCAATTTCGGTGTAGCTGACATCAATATTTTTATCGAGTAAGGCTTTAACTATCTCACGCGATCGTTCCGGTGAAAAACGCCAATCACTGGTAAAGGCTGCAATAAAAAACTTTGCTTTAGTATTTGATAATGCCGTTGCTAGACTATTATTATGTTCGCTTGCGGGATCAAAATAGTCTAATGCTTTGGTCATTAATAAATAGGTATTGGCATCAAATCGTTCCGCGAATGATTTTCCTTGATAGCGTAAATAGCTTTCGACCTGAAAATCAGCATCATAACCATAGGTTAATGAACCATCGCGTAGTTCACGTCCAAATTTATTGCCCATTGCAGTGTCGGATAAATACGTAATGTGACCAAGCATTCGGGCCAGCATGATACCATTTCGTGGAATGGTATCATGTTCGTAATAATGTCCATTATGAAAATCAGAATCCGACATAATCGACTGTCGTGCAACTTCATTAAATGCAATATTTTGAGCTGACAATTTTGGTGCGGCTGCAATCACTGCACAATGACGCAGGTCATTTGGATAGCTAATGGACCATTGCAGTGCTTGCATACCACCGAGACTGCCACCAACAACGGCAGCCCATTGTGTGATTTTAAACTGTCGCATTAATTGTTTTTGGCTATTAACCCAATCAACAACCGTGACTACTGGAAAATCAGGGCCATAGGGTTTATTGCTAGCAGGATTGAGGTGCATTGGTCCTGTTGAACCTTTACAACCACCAATATTATTTGAACAAACAACAAAGAATTTATTGGTGTCGATGGGTTTGCCGGGGCCGATGTAGGCATCCCACCAACCCGGTTTTTTATCTGCATCGGTATATTTACCCGCAGCATGATGATCACTACTGAGAGCATGACAAATTAAAATTGCATTGTCTTTGTTATTATTTAGCTTGCCATAGGTTTCAACAATTAATTCATAACTGGACAAGGTAATGCCGCATTGTAAATCAATGGGATTATTAAACTCGATGATCTGTGAAGATACAATCCCCACAGAATTTGTTGGTGTGTTATCTGACATGATACGGCGGTATTATACTATTTTTAAACCATTTATATCCAATTTACGTTACTAGTCACGCAGTCTAAACAGCCGACGTTATTGGTGCAACCGATTTAATGTCAAATATGGTTTTGAAAGGACTTATCAATTAATTAATTCGCGCACTACTCAATTTAAGCTACAGCAGCATTACCATTACCACCATCACCGGAATCATTAACAAATGAGTCTAATGGTTTGTTGATGGTTTCCATCAATATATTAATATCGTTTAATTGTTCTTTTAATTTTGCAGTCGTTGTTTCAAGTTCAGTGATGCGTCCTTGTAAGGTATTTCGAGATTCGTTAATTTTACGTAAGCTTTCTAGGCGTTTTTCCATTTGTGATTTATGCTCTTTAATTCGAGCAACTAATGGTGCCATGGCAGCTTTACCCCAGGTAGACGAATCTTGATTGGCATTATAAAATGTATTTCGGGCATGACTCACCATTGAGATAAAGAATTTTTTAACAACAAAACTTTGCTCTGTCATGGTGGTGAGGCTACTTCGACGGTAAGCTTCGGCTTCGTTATACAAGCGATCCATATCGCGTTTATATTTAGTGAAACTAAATAAGCGTGGTTTTGTTTCTTGTAAGCCATGCTCTTTATTAAAGTTTCGATAAATTGTTTGAATCAAGGTATTAAGTTGATCCACTTGTCTCGAAGCATCTCGAGTCATTGCTGTTATGACGTCAAAAAAAGCTTTCATATTTGACTTTAAGCCGCCGGTTGTCCAGGTTTTAGACATACTTTTTCGAGTATTGGACATGACATGATCTAATTCGGTAATACTCAGTATGAGCATTAATTTTTTCATTTGTTCTGAAAAGATTTTTTTATTCGATTGAAAACTTTCAACACTCTTATGATACGTCACTTGTTCTTGGCGCGTTTTTTTCATTAAGTGTTGGATAACATCTTCGTTTTTGCCACTTAAACCTTGTAAGTCTTTTAATTGTTTATGCGAGTCTAATAAGCGTGATGCAATTAAATCATACGATGTTTTTGCCATCGAACCAATTTCAGCGACAACATTATCGCGAACAATCACTTGTTTTTGAGGCAATATATCTTGAGATAAAATGGCTTCCAGCGTTAAAATATTACTTTTACTCAACAGCTCGGTGTCATGACGAATTTTGGCTAACAGCCCTTTTTGAGCGGATACTGGAAAAACATTGGTCGCATCAATACCAAGCATCTTCGCTGCAGTTTGACGTTGCGCATTGATTGTTTTAGCGATACTGGCATCGTCTTTAAGCTCGTCCCACAAGGTATCAATTTTATTTAATACAATAATTCGACCGTGTTTGCCATCATCTTCGAGTGGTTTAACATGATTGGTCCACATGGCCATATCGGACTTGGTAACACCAGTGTCTGCTGCCAGAATGAAAATTACAGCTTGAGCATTGGGTAACATGTTGAGGGTTAATTCGGGTTCGCTGCCGATAGCATTAAGGCCGGGTGTATCAAGAATGGTTAAGCCTTCTTGTAATAACGGATGTGGAAAACTGATTAATGCATGACGCCACATTGGGATAGTTATCATACCGTCATGGACTTCGGATTCATCAAATAAATTTAAGCGCTTCGCTTCTTCAATCGTAACTGATTTTGTACGAACCACTTCTCGAAAGGCCGTTGCCATATTTTCAGATGAGGTGGTGTCAAGATCAATCGAAGTCCAATGAATTGGAATTCGTTTGTATTCTAATATGCTCATTTCTTCCAAACGAGTTTCGATTGGTAATAAACGAATGTAACTTTTACTGCACTCCGAATCGTAAAACAATTCGGTAGGACACATGGTAGTTCGACCCGCATCGGACGGTAGTAAGCGTCGATCGTATTCGGAGAAAAAGATGGCGTTGATTAATTCGGTTTTACCACGAGCAAATTCAGCCACAAAAGCAATTGTGAGCTGATCGGATTTTAATGCCTCAATAAGTTCAAATATGCGTAATTCAGCTTCCGGAGTGGACATTTGGTTGTCGATCAACCAATCTTTGTACTTATCCATTGATGAAATTAAATCATGCTTCCAGCGCCCGTAGGCCTGCATTTGATCGGTAAAGCGGTCTTTTGCCATTTCGTAAAACCTCAAATTCCTTTCTTTAACAACAATATAGCGTTAATCCGTTACTGAAAAAAGGTGTTTTAGTTATTTTGTTCAATTTTGTATACTTATCATTCAATTTGCGGTAGATATTCTTCTATAGCGGCAAACAAATAAAAAGCTTTATTATAATTGTATGTACAATTTGTGATGTTGTTCTTAGTAATACTAAATAAAATGTAACTATTCAGCGTATTTAAAAACAAGAAGTATAAACAAATTAGTACTAAATCCACCGGCTTCGGAACCGGGATAGCCCAATTAAGACTCGCTATTCGC
>VAOX01051014.1_pt1 | contig 15549 bp, 14 predicted proteins | sample 3393891 | NCBI WGS metagenome assembly VAOX01 (sample SAMN08290429, study PRJNA428436) | hydrothermal vent metagenome | isolation source: Deep-sea hydrothermal vent chimney | place: Indian Ocean: Southwest Indian Ridge | depth 2822 m m | reverse complement strand
CTGACTAAATAGCTTACACTGAAGTCCTGGCCCCCGGAAACCCATTTGGAACCCGTCATGGACTTATCACCGATTACCGAATTGCTCGACCACGGCGTCCGTCAGCACCAAGCCGGTCATCTCGCCGCCGCGGAAGACTGCTACCGGCAAATACTCGTCCGTCAGCCACAGCATACTGACGCCCTTCATCTACTCGGGTTGATCGCCCATCAAGCTGGCCAGCCAGTCGCCGCCATAGACTTGATAGGCCAGGCCATTGCGCTGGCACCAGCGACAGCCCTTTTTCACAATAATATCGGCGAAGCGTATCGCGCCTTGGGCAAGCTGGACGAGGCCCTGCACCATTGCCTTGAAGCTCAGCGACTCCAGCCGGATTATCCAGAAGCGGCCAACAATCAGGGGCTGGCACTGATTGACCAAGGCAACCCGAGAGCGGCGATCACGCTTTACCAGCAGCTGCTACAAGCCCACCCTAACTATCCACCAGCGCTCCTTAATCTTGGCTTAGCGTTCCAGAAACAAGGCGATTTCGACAATGCGGCTCATTATTATCGCGCCGTCCTGGCGCAACAACCAGAGGTGGCACTAGCCCGATCCAATCTGGCGTCTGTACTCCTCGAACAAGGCGAGTTGGACGCCGCCCACGCCGAAGCTATGGCGTTACTGCCCACTGTTGATCAAGCAACTGAACTTTTCATCACACCGTTTCAGGTCTTCCGCGCCACTGGCGATTTTGATTCAGCCGCCGCGCTAGGCGATATTTGGCAGCGCTGCAACCAGCTTAACCCAAGACAATTGCCGATCGTGATTCTCAATCTGCTGCCATATGCCCACGACTCGGCCAGCAATCGACGACTCGCCAATCTGTGCCGCAAATGGGGGCGATGGACGGAAGCCGCAGCCAGCAATACACCTTTGGCAACCGCCTCCTCCACAGACGGAAAAATCCGTCTAGGTTTTCTCTCTTCCGATCTGCGCCAGCATTCAGTCGCCAAATTCCTGCTGCCGTTTCTCCGCCACCGTGACCGAACACGTTTTGATATTTATTGCTATTCAACCACCCCCGAACTAGTTGATTCGGTACAGGACGAAATTCGGCACCTCAGCCAAAAGTTCGCCCATCTGGAGAACCATAGCGACCGGCAAATTGCCGAAACCATCGCCAACGATAACCTAGATATACTATTCGACCTGAATGGTCACACGCAGCACAGCCGCTGCGCCGTTTTTGCTTACCGTCCCGCGCCCATCCAAATCAGTTGGATGGGTTTCTTATTCACTACCGGCTTGAGCACTATCGACTACGTGTTGCTTGACTCCCGCCTCCAGCCGGAAAATACCGGTTGGTGGCATGAGACGCCACTGAAATTACCCAATGCCTTTATCTGTTTTGGCGCATTGGACGACCAAGCCATACTCCCAGGCATCCCTGCTGATCGCCACCAGAACATTACTTTTGGCACGATGAACAACCCGTACAAGTATACGGCAGAGACACTCCGTGTCTGGGCCGAGATACTACATCGTGTCCCCGGCGCCCGATTCCTATTCGTCCGTCAACAATGCGCATCTACTGTTTTCCGACACAACCTGCGGCGGGAATTCGCCAAGCACGGCATCGGTGACGACAGAATCACCTTCACCGATTACACTGCCACGAGCCGCACCCACCTCGACTACTACAATGAAATAGATATTAGCTTAGATACATTTCCCCTAACAGGTGGTGTTACCACCGCCGACTCACTGTGGATGGGTTGCCCGGTAGTAAGCATCGCCGGGGAAAATCTCCATCAACGCATGGGGCTGAGCCTGTTAAGCCAGGTGGCGCTGAATGACTTATGCGCGCCCGACATTGACAATTACATGGCCACAGCGGTAGCGCTTGCCACAGATCACGACAGACTGCGGCGACTCCGTCACGAACTGCGGCCGGCGCTGCTCGCGTCCAACCTATGCCGGGAAGCGGAATTCGCTCACGATCTAGGCACATTGCTCGAGCAGGTGGCGCGCCCACGAGCGTCTGCCTCACGAACACCATAGACTGTGTCGCGTGCTAATGGCAAAATCTTATCGGCACATCCAAATTGTTTATTAAAATTTTATAATATTCCGGCTGCTACGAGATCATCCCGATGATTTAAAAAGCGGTAATCTTAGCGGCCGTGCCCACACCATCTGGTGGCATGTCGGCGCGACAACCATCCAGAGCTGTTTAACTTTGCTTAAGAAAGATTGGCATGCTGAAAAAAATTAAAAGTATCCGCACAAAGTTACTAATTGCAACCGGCTTTGCCACTACGCTGGTTTTAGCTGCACTGGCGTTGACACTATTCAATCTGTACTACACCAATGCGCAATATTCCGAATTTCTTCAACACGACAATGCCGAATTAGAGGCCTTTCAGCAAATGCACACCGAGGGATTGCTCGGCGGGCAAGCTCTGCGTAACTTAGTCCTCGTTCCCAGCGATCCACGACCACCCAAAACTGTCACCATGACCGAAACCAAATTTAACCAAGCCTACCAGCGTGTGCTGGTGTTAACGGCGAATGAACCCATTAAAAATCGGCTGCTCATGACAATTAAGCCCCTATGGGAGAAAACACAGGCTGCCCGTCAACAAGTCATTAAGCTGCTAGCCGCCGGCGACTCGGCACAAGCCACCAATTTGGTCATCCACACTGAATTACCAGCGTGGCGTGGCGTACGCAAAAATCTATTGCGGCTATTGAGTAAGCAACACCAATCGACCACCCGTCACAAATTCACCATCGAACAACGCGTACGCAGAACCCTCATTACATCCATCGCACTCGCCGTAGCGTCAATTTTGCTGGGAGCAGGACTAGTGCTGGGCATCATCCAAGCAATCACACGATCACTAAATTACCTGAACCGTTCCATGAATACTTTGGCTTCCGGCACCGGCGATCTTACACAGCGACTGCCGATAACAGGCCAAGATGAAATCGGCCGAACCTCCCTAGCATTCAACCAATTCATGGAACGGCTGCAAGAAATTATTGGTGAAGTAAAATCGACTGCGGGTACCGTAGCCAGCGCAGCAGCTGACTTGTCTTCAACAATGAATCAAGTCGCCACCGGTTCACAACAGCAAAGCGAGTCCGCGGCAGCCACAGCCGCTGCGGTGGAAGAAATGACGGTCAGCGTCGCCTCAGTCGCTGACTCATCCGAGGAGGTCCGGCAACTATCCAACGACAGCATGGCCCACACTCAACGTGGCAATGAGAGCCTGACGGAACTCACCGCCGAAATGGGCCAATTGAAATCAACCGTAGAAGAGATCGCTTCGTCGGTCAACGAATTTGTTCGTCATACGCAAACCATCACCAACATGACACAGCAGGTCAAGGATATCGCTGAGCAAACCAATCTACTAGCTCTGAATGCTGCTATCGAAGCCGCCCGCGCTGGTGAGCAAGGTCGCGGTTTCGCGGTGGTGGCGGATGAGGTCCGCAAACTGGCGGAGAAATCCAGCCAGTCGGCTAGCGAAATCGACGCTGTAACCCAAACCTTGGGACAACAATCCACCACGGTGGAAAGTGCAATTCAACAGGGATTGCAATTGTTGCAATCGAGCAATGCGTCTATGGAGAACGTCTCGCTCGTCCTAACTGAGGCCAACGAAGCGGTCAAACGCGCTAATCATGGCGTGGATGATATCACCGCCTCAGTCAGCGAACAGAAATCAGCTAGCAACGACATTGCCGGTAATATCGAAAACATCGCCCAAATGGCGGAAGAAAATAGCGCAGCCATCGGCGGTGCATTCGATGGTGCCCACCAATTAGAGAAATTAGCGGCCAGTTTGCAAGAGCTAGTAGCACGCTTCCGCGTGTAGACATGGCATATTACTACTGGCACCTACCATAATTTAACGCGGTTGATCCAACAATCAGTTATCGTGCGAGGGCCTCTCGAGGTCCTTTTTAAGGATCTATAGTACCTGAACACAGAACAACAGGCCGTTCGTCTAGTGGCGCTAGGTTGCCAGGTACTTTCAAGTTTCAAATATTTGACATTCACCGAAGGTTTATTCTGGCTGAGAGAGCGTATTGCGCTCCCTATAAGATATAGCCCGTTCGATGAACGCGATCAACATTGGCGCCATGGTCAAATGAGATACGGTTTCTGCACCAAGCGACGCGCCTGTTGTCGATTTAGCTGTTCGCCTCAACCACGTCTTTAAACTTGCCAAATATCGATGACCTTGGCCAGATGAACGAATCATCGAACGCGCCACCGGCACTTCTCAGCACATTGGTATCCACTTTTCACTGACGCTATGACAGCGCAAAAAACGCCTGCTATTGTCTACCCATTGCGTCTTACCCACACAGAACACCGATATTCATTCTTCTCGAACCTTGGGCGCTTCTTGCTCATCGCTATAATTCAAGTAAATAGTTCTTTCTTATTTTCGAATGAAAAACTGAACTTAAGTCAGCACTAGCCGCAGTTTCAACACCAGGAACACGCCTTTATTCACATTGCCATCCGCAAGCAGCACGAACGATTAACGAAAAAAAACGTGGCGGATAACTCCGCCACGTTTCATACCATAAACCGCGTAATTAGCCGGTCAGACCGAGTTCCTTCTTCCAATAACGCTCAATCAAACGCACCGTGCGTGGTGGCAGCGGTACATAATCCAAGCGACTAGCGAACGATTGACCATGGTTCAAGAACCACTTGCTGAACTTAAGCACTTTTTCGTTCGTGGCCCGCGGTGTGTCTTTACGCATCAAGAAATACGTCGCTGCGGTAATTGGCCAACTTTTTGCGCCAGGCTGATTGGTCAAGATCAAGTAGAAATCCTTGGTCTTGGAGAAGTCAGCGTTAGCAGCAGCAGCCTGGAAGGTTTCCATTTTTGGAGAAACCACGATGCCATCTTTATTTTTCATGCGGGCGTAAGTCATGTGGGTTTTCATGGTGTACGCGTATTCGACATAACCAATAGACCCTTTAATTTGCTGAACATAAGAGGCGACACCAGCATTTCCTTTGCCACCAACACCGGTCGGCCAAGGAACTGACGTGTCGGAACCAACTTGCGATTTCCATTGAGGAGAAACCTTCGCCAAATAGTTGGTAAAGTTAAAGGTTGTACCGGAGCCATCTGAACGATGAACCACAGTGATTTTCTTATGCGGCAACGCGACACCTGGGTTCAAGGCCTTGATTCGTGGATCATCCCACTCGGTGATCTTACCCAGATAGATATTCGCCAGCGTTTTGCCGTCGAATGCCATCTGCCCGGCTTTAATGCCCGCGAGATGAACCACCGGGGTAATCCCGATAATCACTGCCGGAAACTGAATCAAGCCCTGTTTTTTCAGCTCACGCGGCGTCAGCGGCTTATCGCTATCGGCGAAAGGCACCACTTTTGATTCAATTTGCTTGATGCCACCGCCAGAACCGATAGCTTGATAGTTTATCGATGTCCCGGTTTCCTTCCGGTAAGCGGCTGCCCAGTCGGACAACACCGGGTAGATCGCGGTACCACCAGCACCAGTTAAGGTGTCGGCGGAGACGGCGGCTGCGCCCATGGCCAGCGCAATAGCTAACATCCCGCTACCACAGGTTTTTGAGAGTCGCGTTGATACATTTATCATGTGTTTGATACCCCTAGTCTTGTTGAACAGGCAAAATTGAGTACTACCCTGCGGGATTATCCTCGGCAGTTATGACAGAATGTTGACGTTTTTCTTACACACATATTACAGTTGGTGGATAATGTTTTAAGACGCCTAGGTAGATCGCATTTACCAGTGAAACCACACAAATATTGCAGGCCAAATGACCACGATAGACAGATAGCTCGCGGACATTCAGTGCCGAAAACACATTACTCGCGAAACGATGCATTAGCAAAAATGGAATCAACCGATGACATCAAGCATACCGGTGTATCACGGCATCGATAGATCGAAATTCGCCGCAAGGAACTCGTGGCATGATGGATCGTTGCGCCAATCGTAGATCAGCACTAAGATTATCAGCTTCTGAAGACTAAACCGAAGAAAACCAGGTTGATAAGGCGGCGGCAAGAACCGAAAACAACCGAGGCAAAAACATGAGGTGTTACCACATAGCCGCCATGTCAGACGAAACAGATAAAGTATGCGCTCCGCGCGTAGCGCATACTTATTGTCTTTATGGTGGGTCGTGACAGGATCGAACTGTCGACCAACGGATTAAAAGTCCGCTGCTCTACCGGCTGAGCTAACGACCCGAAGGCAGGGATTCTAGTCGGTATGCCCCTATTCGTCAAGCATGGTGAGGTACCAGACAAGACAACTATACCTTACGCGTCATGAGATAATACTGAACTTTCATGGTAATTGCCGCCCCCGACACAATTGACAAAAAAGCTATAAATGACCCCAAAGAAAGAGTGGAAACGCCTGTGACCCCCTGACCGATGGTACAGCCCAAGTCCGTCACGCCACCGAAACCCATCAACACTGCCCCGGCAATGTGCCGAAACATGTCCTGCGGCGAAGTAAATCCCTCCCAGCGGAACGAGCGCGTCGCCAATGCGTAAACGAAAGCGCCGATGCCAACACCGAACACTGAGGCGACACCAAACGTAACGATGGTACTGGTATCAGTCCAGTAAGCCCACAAATTCATCGTGTACGCATAGGGTGCGACGAACGACATGGATTCGGCCAGGCCGGAATTGGTACCAATATGAGTGTATTCCAGAGTGTTAGGGTCTATTGCGTAGGCGAGCTTACCAGTAACGTACCAGCCGCCGACAACCACCAGACCAATGACGACTCCAGCTAAGATATTATCGGCGTTCTTGCGAAAATCGGTATCCTTAAAACAAAAAATTAAAATTGCCCCGGCAATCACCGCAGTTATAATAACTTCCCAAGTTTTATGATCAATACCGAATGTACCACCGAGCAGATAGGGAATGGCTTGGCTGCCGTTAAACTGGTGAGTAACCGGCGCCGCCTGCAACACCTTGACGCGAAAATCACCAAAAATACCGCGCAAGGTAACCAATGCGGAATACGCCAAGAACAAAAACACCACGATAGATTTAAGATTTCCGCCGCCAGCTCGTATCAACGTGCGTTGTGCGCAGCCGGAAGCGAGTGTCATGCCGATACCGAAAGCCAAGCCACCGACAATATATGCCAGCCAAATAAACTGTGGTGTAGCGTAAATCGTTTGGGCCAGGTTAAGATCGCCCCGATAAACCAGCGCCGTGGTGCCAATCATCGCCACCGCGATTGCCAGCAACCAGGCACGCATACGTCCCCAGTCTCCCATATTAACAACATCAGAAACCGCGCCCATGGTACAGAAATTAGTTTTACTCGCGACGAGGCCGAAAACAAAGGCCAGTGCAAAAGCATACCAAGCAATGTGCGCTGCCAGATTTGGTGCTGCATCCATTATATTATTCCTCCATCAAGTCGTTCTTGGACTTTCCATCAAGTCGTTCTTGAATTCTAATCGAGAATTCGCGGCCATCTCAACCAGTTCAGAGAAATATTTTCAATAAAATGCGGGAGTTAGTACTTAAGTACCAGTGTGTAGCAGGCACATTTATCCGCCGAAACGGGCAATGCCTACTTCATTATTGGTAACGGGTGGGATCTTTACGATCAGCGGCGGCAAATCCCTGACGACGCAAGCGGCAAGAATCACAATGACCACATGCCCGACCGTCAGCGTCCGCTTGGTAGCAAGAAACAGTCATAGCATAATCAACGCCGAGCGCTGCACCACGGCTGATGATTTCCGCTTTGGTCAGGGCGACCAGTGGCGCGTTAATGCGGATTGCCTGCCCCTCCACTGCGGATTTTAAGGCAAGGTTAGCCATGCGCTCGAACGCCGCCAGATATTCCGGGCGGCAATCTGGATAACCAGAATAATCTACCGCATTTGCACCGATAAAAATATCGCAACTTTCCAGCACCTCCGCCCAAGCTAGCGCCAGGGACAGGAAAATGGTATTGCGTGCCGGCACGTAGGTAACGGGAATCCCATCACTGGCCGCTGTCGGCACGGCGATAGCCGTGTCGGTCAGCGCCGACCCCCCAAACTGCGTTAGGTCTAATGAGACAACTCGGTGATCCCTGACACCGAGCGCCGCCGCCACCTGACGCGCTGCGACGAGTTCAGACTGATGGCGCTGGCCGTAATCCACGCTCAGCGCATAGCAATCATAGCGATTACGCGCAATCGCCAACGTCGTGGCGGAATCCAGCCCGCCGGAGAGTAATACCACCGCTTTTTCCATTTTTCCGCCTTTCCCGGCCGCTTAGCGTCCCCGGCTTTCTCCCCACAACAGCTTATGCAGTTGAATTTGTAACCGTACCGACAAGCGGTCACGCAACAGCCATTCCGCCAGCAATGTCGACGACAGCTGGTTCTGCGCCGCAGAGAACAGCACGGGCGCAAGCGCCGTCAGGCGCTTTTCTATCAACAGTTGTTTGGCCCAGCGGTAATCGTCCTCGTTGCACAAGACGAATTTAAATTCGTCATGAGGCGTCATTGATGACAGGTTTTCCCAGCGATTCCTGGTCACCTCCCCTGAACCCGGTGTCTTGATATCGAGAATTTTCGATACGCGCTGATCCACATCAGACACAGCTAACGCGCCACTGGTCTCTAGCGAGACAGAATACCCCGCGTCGCACAGCGCCTGTAATAGCAACAAACATTTTTTTTGCGCTAGCGGCTCGCCGCCGGTCACCGTCACGGTACGGCAATTATAGCGTTCCACCTGCGTTAAAATAGCGTCGATAGCTAGGGACGTCCCCTCGATAAAAGCATAGCTAGTATCACAATAACCACAGCGCAGCGGACAACCGGTCAACCGGACAAAAACCGTCGGCAAACCCACCCGGCAAGTCTCTCCCTGGAGAGAGAAAAATATCTCGTTGACTCGCAGCATCTGAAACAGCGTGGTGCCTACTACTTCAAGCGATCAAGCCGCTGCTTCGCCAGTTCCGCCGCATGGCTGATCGGGTACTTAGCAATAAGCTGGCTCAACGTCTTACGCGCCACCGCGATATTACCCATCCCTTGATAACTACTCGCCATGTTGAGCATGGCATCCGACGCTTTGGGGCTTGCTGGATAAGCGGCAATCAGATACCGTTGACTGGCGATGGCTTTTTTGAAAGCACGCAAATTGAAATAGGAATTACCAATCCAATATTGAGCGCTAGCGGCGTTGCGGCTCTTAGGATAAGTTTGGATAAAATGTTGAAAACCGACGATAGCACCTTGATAATTACCAATCTTAAATTGGTTAAATGCGGCGGCGTAGGCTTCTTGTTCAGCGGCACTCATTGGTGCCGTAACAACAGCTGCCGTTGGAGCCACCGTTGCTGATGAAGAAGGTGCGACGGCAGGGGCAGCTGGCGTGGTGGCCACTGGCGCAGCGGCTGTTGCACTACTACCATTACTCTCTAGGCGGCGCAAACGACTATCTAAGTCAGCATACAGATCCTTCTGCCGCTGCTCGGTCACGTTTAATTCGTGTGACAAAACTTCTAATTGTCCGCGCAATTGACGCACAGCCAATTTCAGCCCCTCGGTCTCGTTGAGCAAGCTAACCAAACCTTTAGACTCAACCCGGCTTAGCCGACCATCCAGCGCCTGAACTTGCTGTTGCAGTTGGCTAAGCTTTTGCTGTGTCCCCGCGTCGTCAAACAAACCCGCAAAGCACACGCTACTCACCCCCCAAAACAACAACAATCCAAGCGCCAGTTTCCTCATTGTTACCGTTCGCCTTTATACACAATGTCCGTGCGGCGGTTTTTCTTCCAACACGACTCGTTATGACACGTCAGCTTCGGCTTTTCCTCACCGAAACTAACCGTTTCGATCTGCTTGGCCGGAACCCCTAGCACCACCATCATCTTCTTCACGCCATCGGCACGACGCTGCCCCAATGCGAGGTTATATTCGCGGCTGCCACGTTCATCCGTATTACCCTGAAGAATGACATCCGCATTAACATGCGCAACCAAGTATTTAGCGTGCGCAGCCACGATCGACCTATATTCCGGCTTTATGCCATATTTGTCAAAAGCATAATAAATGCTGCGTTTGGACAAAATATTATGTGGATCCGTCAGTGGATTAACCTTGGCAGACGGTGTACTGGTAGCCATCGTTTCGGCAACTGGTTTCGCTTCCGCCACCGCCGCTTTGTGTTCCTCACTCACACCGGTCGTCGCGCAAGCGGCCAGCAGACTCGTCAACAACATGCTTAACAAAACCCGTTTCATCATTGCTCCTTTCATTGATTATTCAAATAGGGGCCCCATGCTGGCTCCCGCACATCACCATATTGCACAGTTAACCGATAGTTCGCTCGGCCATCGCTCGACACCGCCGCCAACACCCCCCGACCATTAACATCGGTGGCATACAGTACCATTTTGCCGTTAGGCGCGAAACTAGGTGACTCATCCAACGGCGTTTGCGTCAATACCTGGAGCTGGCCGTTGGCGATTTCCTGGATCGCCGTATGAAACTGACCATTCATCCGGTGAATAAAGGTGAAACTTCTCCCATCTGGGCTGTAGCGCGGTGTCACATTGTAATTGCCGTCGAAAGTCAAGCGCACCGCATGCCCACCAGCAGCCGGAATGCGGTAGATTTGCGGACTCCCGCCACGATCTGAGGTAAACAGTATCGTCTGTCCATCAGGCGACCAGTTCGGCTCAGTATCAATTGACTGGCTATGCGTCAACCGATGCAGGCCGGAGCCGTTGACGTTAATTATATAAATCTGAGAATGGCCGGAGAGAGTCAGTACCACAGCTAATTGTTTGCCATTGGGCGACCAGGCCGGCGCGCTATTATTTCCCTTGAAAGCCGCCAGCGCCCGGCGCCGACCAGTAGCCAGTGTCTGAACATACACCATCGGACGATCATGCTCAAAAGACACATAGGCTAACTGGGTGCCATCCGGCGACCAAGCTGGAGAAATAATCGGCTCGCGGGAAGCAAGGACGGTACGCGCATTATAGCCGTCGGCATCCGCCACACGTAGCGCATAGCGCTGCCCTACTTTAAGCACGTAGGCAATGCGCGTCCCGAACACGCCAGGGGTACCCGTTAGTTTTTGATAAATAACATCGGCAATACGATGGGCGACATAGCGGAGCTGCGCAGGCACCGCCGTGTAGCTGAAGCCTGCCAGTTGCGTTTGACGTATCGGGTCAAGTAATCGGAATTGAACCGTCAACTGCCCATCAGCCCGCCGACTGATGGCACCGATGACCAGCGCCTCAGCACCGCGCGCCACCCAATCGGGAAACTTCACTTCGCCGAGTTGATGAGGCAACGGTGAAACGCCATCGGTGCTGATCAGTTTGAATAGCCCACTACGCTGTAGATCAGCGGCGACAATACGACTGACTTGTTGCGGCAGAGCACTTTCACCAGCGAAAGGAACTACCGCGATAGGGGTTTGGGTTTCACCACTGCCAATAATTTCAATATTCAGTGCCGCCTTTACCGACATCGGTCGCATCAATAAAAATAGCGCAATCAATAGCCAGCCGCCAGCGGTCGGCCCTAATACCGTTTGATGCCGCCACAAATTGAAATATCCCATCGTCGTATTCCTCTCGTTATTGATTCGGCTGGAATGACAGCTGCAATTCACGAAATTGGTCAAACAACGACCTGTCAGGAGGCAGCGGCAGCGGCTGAGCGCGAATAATTGCCCGCTCAATCGCCTGGTCACAAGCCGCCTTTCCACTCGTCTTCACACGCTGAGGCGCCATCAGCAACTCTCCCGTCGGCATCAACGTCACATGAAAAACTGCGGTCGGCTGGCCCAACGAAAGACAGGCTTGATTATTAATCAGCGGCCGGATCTTACTCTGAATTTTATCCCGATATGTATTCACGATCTTTATCCGCGCCGCGACTTGTCTGCTAGCGGTGGCGGCAGCCAGTGCTTGTTGGCGACGTAATGCCGCCGCTTGCTTTTGCTGCTGCACAACAAGAGCGCGTCGCAACCGTTCCTCAGCCATACGTTTCTTCGCGCGCGCAGCGACCAGCGCCCGCTGGCGACGCAATGCCATCGCTTGCTTTTGTCGTTGCGCAACAAGAGCGCGCCGCAACCGTTCTTCAGCTACACGTTTCTTCGCACGCGCAGCGGCCAGTACCTGCTGGCGACGCAATGCCACCGCTTGCTTTTGTCGTTGCGCAGCGAGGATGCGCCGCAACCGCTCCTGCTTTGCCTTTAATTTGATGTCCGTCTTAACTGGTACCGGCGGCGTTGGCAGTGGAACCTTCACGGCGAACTTCGGCTTCACTGGAAATTGCCGCTTGGCAGTTGGCAGGTTACCCCATAACCTCACTGTCACGACCGCCGACGGGGGATTTTTCCAATGTACCGCAAAAACCAGCAGTGCCAGAAAGAGTAAATGCACCAACACCGACAATGCCGCAGACCACATCTTGGCCGTTTTTTCCTGCACCGAATTTACCCTGCCCCGGATCGTGCCAGCAGTCCGATTCTTTTAACTTGGTTACGACGCAAGACGTCCATGACCTTCAGCACTGCCTCGTAACGGACACGCTTGTCAGCCGCGATAATCACTGGTTGTTCAGGATTCTGTCGCTGCTTTTCCTGAATCGCTTGCACCAGTTCGTGACGACTGACCACCCGTTTAACACCATGTTTTTTACTCTTATCGATCAACAGCAATGTCTTATCAGCTTTAATAATCACTTCCAGCGGTGCCACTGGCGGCCTGAGCACTTCGCTCATCCGTGGCAGTTCGATCTCGCCGGGATGAATCATCGGCGCAGTCACCATAAAAATGATCAACAACACTAACATCACGTCGATATATGGAACGACGTTAATTTGACTCATAAGACGGCGCTGCCGGCGGTGACTCACTGCGCCCCCAACTGCCGTTGCAGAATGTTGGAGAGTTCTTCCATGAAGGTTTCGTAACGGGTAGACAATCGATCCACATCATGACTGAAGCGGTTATATGCCACTACGGCGGGAATAGCGGCGAACAATCCCATAGCGGTCGCCACTAGAGCTTCGGCAATTCCCGGCGCGACATGGGCCAACGTTGCCTGACCGACGCTGGCGAGACCGCGAAACGCGTTCATGATCCCCCAAACTGTGCCGAACAAGCCGACATAGGGGCTGACTGAACCGACCGTGGCGAGAAACGCTAAATTCGACTCCAGTCGGTCCATTTCCCGGTGACAAGCTGCCCGCATAGCGCGGCGTGTGCCGTCCATTATGATGCTCACATCAAGCCCACTTTGCCGCCGCAATTTACTGAATTCTTTAAAACCCAATTCGAAAATCCGCTCCATCCCCTGCGCAGTGTGATGCCCGGCGGACGCGCGCTGGTATAGCCCCGCCAAATCAGATCCACCCCAGAACTGATCTTCGAAAACATCGGCCCGGCGCGCAGCAGCGCCCACGGAAAAATACTTGTTGAAAATATGCCACCAGGAAATTAGTGATACGACCAACAACAATATCAGTACAACTTGCACCACCACGCTCGCGTGACCCACCAGCGAGATAAACGACAAATTCTGATCAAATCCCATCATGCTTCTTCATTACATTGTCCCGCAATAATACCGGTATTCTCGCCGGTTTAAATGACACCGTGTTGACACAGGCCACGTCGACACGGCCACTCGCCAGCACGGTGGCGCCTCTTTCCACGGTCTGCCGAAACGTTATCCGTGCCCGCCCGATCTCGGCAGGATGTACTGTCACGGCTAGCAGATCATTAAACACCGCAGGTTGCCAGTATTCTACCGATACTTTGCGCACGACAAAAACCACGCCATTATCCCGCGTCAGCGCTGTCTGTTCGAAACCGAGCGCGCGCAACCATTCGGTACGCGCGCGCTCCATAAATCTCAAGTAGTTAGCATAGTACACCACGCCGCCAGAATCGGTATCCTCATAATAGACCCGCACCGACCACACAAAGCAATCTGGCGGCCGCGACGACAAAGGAGCACTCTCAATCATCGCACTCGGCACTAAGCCACTCCGCGCCGACACTTGCCACACGCGCCCGTGGAAACGATTCGCCGGCCGGAAGAAACACTATAATGAGGCCTCCCATAATAAGCCGGGCTCGCTAGCCATCGGTGTTGTCAAACCGAAATGCTGGTAAGTGGCTGGTGTTGCCACTCGACCACGAGGGGTACGCATTAGGTAGCCTTGTTGAATTAAATAAGGTTCAAGGACATCCTCGATGGTATCGCGCGACTCACTAATCGCGGCCGCCAAGTTTTCCACACCCACTGGGCCGCCGTTAAATTTTTCGATGACCGTCAGCAATAATTTACGGTCCATGACATCCAAGCCCAGACTATCTACGTCCAACATACGCAAAGCCGCGTCCGCCACGTCCCGGCTCACCCGCCCGTCGGCCTTCACTTCGGCGAAGTCCCTCACCCGCCGTAATAAGCGATTGGCGATCCGCGGCGTACCGCGAGAGCGACGTGCCACTTCCTCTGCACCAGCGTCAGCTAATGGCACCTTGAGCAATGCGGCCGAGCGCTTGACAATCTGCGTTAGCGCGTCAACGGCATAGAATTCCAGCCGGGAAACAATACCAAAGCGATCACGTAACGGATTGGTTAGCATGCCAGCACGGGTAGTAGCCCCGATCAGTGTAAACGGCAATAAATCGAGTTTGATCGAGCGAGCGGCTGGTCCTTCGCCTATCATAATATCTAGGCGGAAATCCTCCAGCGCGGGATAAAGTATTTCTTCTACAATTGGGCTAAGACGATGAATTTCATCAATAAAGAGGACATCATTGAGTTCCAGATTGGTGAGCAGTGCGGCCAAATCTCCAGCCCGCTCTAATATCGGCCCGGAGGTTTGGCGCAAGTTCACACCCATTTCACGAGCAACAATATGAGCTAACGTGGTTTTCCCCAATCCCGGCGGGCCAAACAATAACAGATGGTCTAGAGGTTCAGCGCGCCGTCGTGCCGCCTCGATAAAAATAGCTAACTGCCCGCACACCTTTTCCTGGCCAATATACTCGGCTAGCGATTGAGGACGTAGGGCACGCTCCAGCGCCGTTTCCTGAGTGGAAACGGGATCGGCACTAATCAGACGGTCGGATTCGATCATGACAGACGCATTGTTCGTGGCGCGAATTTTCCAACAAATAAAAGGCGGTGCCGTCAGCTATTTAAGACAGCAATTTCAGCGCCTGACGAATGCTATCCTCTACATTAAGGTCTATTGGTAATTGACCAATGACCCGGTTCGACTCCCGTTCATTGTACCCTAATGCCAATAAGGCATTAAGGGTATCGCTCCCTGCCGCTGGCGGCAGGGACGCGCTCAGCAGCACCGCTTCCTGACCTACCATAGGCAATTTACCGCGCAATTCCAGTAACAAGCGATCAGCTGTTTTTCTACCGATCCCAGGAATTGGCGTCAGCCTCCCGCTATCCTGAGCGGCAACCGCCTGAGCCAGCTCAGTAAAGCTCAGCCCGCTGAGAAT
>VAOX01035859.1_pt1 | contig 15576 bp, 20 predicted proteins | sample 3393891 | NCBI WGS metagenome assembly VAOX01 (sample SAMN08290429, study PRJNA428436) | hydrothermal vent metagenome | isolation source: Deep-sea hydrothermal vent chimney | place: Indian Ocean: Southwest Indian Ridge | depth 2822 m m | reverse complement strand
TTCACCTCCTCAGTGCTTGATACGCGAGCGGATCGTGTCCGCACGCTCTGCGAGTTCATTGTGTCCATGCATACGGGCCTCACGGGAGGCGGCAATGAGCAGCTTTGCGTCATATACCCACTGGCCATCGCGCTTGATTTTCACCGGGTACGTGCGCGACCCCGGGTCGAGAAAAACGTCCTTCGGCTCTTTCTCCCGCTTTTTCCCTCCCACGCGCCCGATCCGTGCGCGCAGGCGCTGTCCGATCTTCTCGGACTTGGCGAACAGTGATACTGCTACCGGTGCGGGAGGAGCGTCCTGAAACGCCTGTGTGGCGCCCCAACCGAGCGCTGCGTTCGACATTTCTCGGATCTCGTCGTCTCCCCAGGCAGAAAAGGCGTAACCGTGATCGTCGATGTACAGCGCAGCCGGCGGCTTGGTCGCAGATATTCCATCCACCGGTATCATGTTGTCGCTCAGCCAGTCCCGGATTGCGGTCACCGCAGCCTGCGCCTGGTGACTGCGTGCGGAATGCACTACAACCGAGAACGACTCGCGCAGCTTGGCCACACCCTCACGTGCCCCTGGAACGACCTGTCCGCTGATAATCGCCGGATCGTCAGTGATGGGACGGCTGTCGCAAATAACGCCATCGAAGTCCACACACACCGTGGGCCGCAATGGATGGCTGGATTTCTGCATTATCAAAAACCGTGTACCGTCCTTCATGTTTACGCCTCCATTGCGTTCGTTCTCTGACTTGATCAAACCGGGCCGTGTGGCCGTCGCTCGCGCTTTGAGTTTGAATGTATCCATCGGCATCGTCGTAACCGGTCCGAGCACGCGCGGGTCGTCGTAGTGAGCCAGATACCCGGCTACCGCTTCGTCCCTCGAACGGAACCCGAGCATGACCTTGTCCTCGTCATAGTCGTGCTCGCAGTTCTCCGGCAGACTCCCGCAACGCGGGCACTTTCCATTCTGCGGCCAGAGCTTGACCGCATCGATCTTGTGCTGGTGCACGATGTAGGCCTGATCGGCATCTTTGTCCCGGCCTACGTAGCAATCCACGTGCTCCTTGTCTGCACCCTTAGTGCCGTTGATGTAGCCGTAGTGGTGCAACATCTTGGTGCGCCAGGGAGCGCCATCGGAATCGTGACCGGTACGCACACTGCCTCGTGGGTTCTCCAGCGCTATCGGCAGCCCCTGGAATCGTATATGGCGCTTCTTGTAGTTTCCCGCCTCAAGCTGGCTACGCGTGGGCAGCCCCTTGCTCAGAATTAGGAGGACATGCGAATGCCGCCTCTGGTGTGATGACAGTGATTGAGGGTCGCGTTGCACGTCCATGCCGTGAGTATGTCGTCACGACCGGAGCATCAGGCATGCATCGCACCTATTCGGTGGCCGTCAAGGCCTCCAATTCCCGCTCCAGCTGGCGCGCGAACTCCGGATCGACCGCATCCGGTTGGTCCGGCAAAACTGTCCATGCGCCGCGGCAATTTGGGTGCTGAACGCCGGCCGCCGGCCACCACACTTCATCCGCTGTGCGTTCTACCAGCTCATCGCCCTCTCGCTTGCGCGGACTGGCGGATCGTCCAACGTTGGTCTTTCCCACCCACACCTCGCTCGCGCCGTCCTTGTCGCGCTTGGACGGCAAAACTACGGTGAAGATCATGCCGTGGATATGGCGGCAGAACGGGCACGCGCCCGCGTACGCTTCCGTCCGTTTTACGCGGGTCCCAGGATGCAGGCTCGCGATCAAGCCCTCATTCACGTCACGCGCAACCTCGGTGACCGCAATGCGTCGCCAATCCCGGTTCAATATTCCGAACTCATCGAGTAACTGCGAGTGCAGCGCGTGATGGGTAGCACCCGGATCCCCGAAGGCCACCTTTTCCTCGTGAGCAATGATGAGGTGCTTCATGCGCGCCCGCGTGCGCTCGCCCACGTCACGGATCAATTCCGCTGCCCGAGCCCGCGAGAACTGGAGCGCACGATCTTCCATTCGGCTCACGGGACGGCGCGCGGCCTCCAGCGTATCCGCAGCGCTCGCGGCCAGCATCTCAATCTCGTGTTCGGGCAATCCTTTGGGTGCAGCGGCCTGCATTTTACCAATTATCTGTGCCCGTACCGCCAGATACTCGGCTTCGGTGTCTATAACGCCATCCGGCAGATAGCGACTCACTATCCAGTCAATCGCGAGCAGATTATCGTCGAGCGTATAGCTCCCGGGCTCCTTGGCAGCCAGATAGTCACGGATCTCGTCGAGTTCGTGGTCGGCCAGGCGCACCCACTTGAACGCCTTGCGCAGCACACCGCTGGAGTGACCGAAAACCTCGGATATATGGCCTGCGAGCAGCGCGGTGACAGTAGCCTCGATCTGGGCGAGCACTTTAAGCCCGCGGGCGGTTACGGCCTCCAGGTGTGCACGCACCCATGGGTCGTGGTGCTCAATCCAGATAGCGGACGTGTCCGGGCGCTCGCTCAGGGACTTGTAGATCGTCTCCAGCACCGCGTCCGTGCACTCGCAGGGTAGTGGTCCCAAATCGAACAGCACCGGCTGGATGTTAGCCATTAGCTACCACTCCATCCAATAGCACATCCATCATGATCATGGAATTACGAGCGATTCGCTTTCATCTCGGATTGACGTTTGTGAATCACATCTCGAATGTATCCTGGAACTCGGGCATCCATATCTTCCGTATATTCTGGGCTGTTCTCTTCCGATCCGTCCAGCCACAACTCCTTGTGATGCTGAACCCACTGGGTGGTCTCTTGCATCCTCTTGTCACTTTTCATGGCGGTCTCCTTCATTCCCTGATTCTGATATTAGCACCGCTGGAGTATCTTTTGCAACATCGTTGCTCATGAATGACCACTTATCAACGACTTTGCGTACTACGTCGAAGTTGCGCTCATTCTTCGTGTTGTCCTCCAGGATAATGCTGATTGGAACCAGGCGTTTTGTCTTCCCAAGGAAGCGCTTGACCGCTCTGTACGCGGCCTTGCGCCTAGGTAGGAACATGTAATGTGCCTCAGTCCTGTATCCAGAATCCTTGAATGCCTGTATTTGTTTCATAATCGACAGAGATGCCAGCGTCTTGTCGATCACCACGTTCGCCCCACCTTCCCGCGCAAGGCGCGTTATTTCACCTGCTATTTCTGACGATTCCTCGTGAAATTCTCCAGCGTTCCACCCCTCGTACCCGAAGAACTTCTTCTTGATGGAGTCAGGATCGATAACGATGCAACGCCTCGGGTTATAGACCAAATCCTCGAATTGGCTTTTCCCTGAACCACCACGCCCACCCAGGATATATAACGTAGGGGGTTTACCAGTCTCAGGAATGGCCGCTTTGATCTTTTCTTCGGACAGAAATGAACTAATTATCTCCGCGTGCTTTCTCTGTCGTTCTTGCGTGTAATGCCCATTCTCCTTAAAGCGTTTGTACGTCGGCTCAATCGTCTTGAGACGATTGATCGCATCGATTATCTTGGACCCTGTATCAGATGGAAACCTCAATAACACATCATCGACCGTAACACTCGGGTCGTTGTGGTATTTATAAAATTCGTGAGCACTGAAATTGTCTGGATCGACCTGCTTCAAGGTGTTCCTAGACGGAACGTCCCACTTTTCAGAGTCATGAGTTCCTACCGTTTTCGGCCCTCTAAATCCCGTGATGAACTTCCACAGTACGTTGTGCTCGTTACCAGCCTTGTCCTGTACGCGCGATCCATCCTTTCCAACGCCCACGATCTTTCCGCTTCCTCTCGCCGAAGGCGTCTGGAACTTAACGCTGTCTCCGACTTCCATGTTGTGCGTACCGTAGCTGGATCCCACCCCGGTGTTTTTCGTGTCTTTCGCGCTCCGCTCCTCCGGCGCTCCCGACACTCTGGTCTGCGCGGATTCTTTGCTCGTACGCTTCCAGCGCTTCGTATGTCGACCCGAGCGATCAGTGATGTCAGTCAGGGCTAGACCGGGCCGGTTCTTCACGGAGTCGCCCTTGATCATGATCAATGACTTTCCGAGCGTCGGCCCAGATCCATGGGACTCCATGGTGTGTGTGCCCCTGATTCCGCTCGTAGGAACTGTCATCAGGTAACCCTTGCGAAACCCCTTAGCGATCCGAACCACGTACTCGTGACTGTCGGAACTTGGCACAGACACCACATCGGCTACCACATGCTTGCCGTGATGCACGCACAGAACCTGGGTACCAGGCGCGCACCTCGGGTTCATACCCAGAGAACTCACCGGGAGCGATTGGGCCGCATGAGGCGACCCCTTGAGCATCAGCACAAAACGTGCATCCTGCGGTAGTGATTTCATCAGAGGCTCCGAATTGTGGGGGGCGCCGCTCGGACCCTGAGCGCTAACCGTAGAACCCCCCATGTGCTTTACCGCCAGATATTTGCGGTTCCCGCGCTCATCCTCGACTATCGATCCGTCCTCGCCAGAGTCCACGACATTGAACCTCGGCCGTGTACGTACCCGATGACCCAGCACGTGCTTCCACAGCACCTTATGATGCTTCCCCTCTACCTCCACCGTAGCCCCATGATGGCCTGTCGCCACCACGCGTCCCGACAGCGGCCCGGCCCCACCATGGAAGTAAATGTGGTCTCCGCAGCGGGTGTTCATGGCCTGCGGATCATCGCCGACGGCGCCTTGTGTGGCTGAGAAACGGACTTGGAATGCTCGTACAAATGCGTGAAATAACCCGTGGCAAATCCTCCGACGATGGCTACGAAGAGGATAAAAGCCCCCTCTCGAAACAGGCGCAACACGCCGCTGTGATGCATCAAGTCTCGTCCAGTCTGGGTGGCTAACTGGGATAATGAGTTCAGTTCGTCCTCTAAGGAGTCCTTGAGCCGGTCCACTCTGGAGTGTATAGCACACGTGTTTTTGTCGATTTTCTCGCCCATAACTTTCAGGTCTGCCTGTAACTGAACAATCGCCTCGTGCTGGTATTGACGCGCTTCCTCCAGCGTGGCCATTTTCCCCACAGCACGTGTGAGCTCCCGTATCCCGCGTTGCATCTCGCTCATTTGTCGCAACATCATGTCCCACTCACGACCTGTAGGTGAATCCGCATCGCCCATCGTCAATCCTCTACCGTGTAAATTGTCAGCGACTTGGCACCAAAGTCTCCGGCTGAATCCCCCCCACCGAAGTCGGGCTTTTCCTTCAGCCCTGTAGGCTCCGGCCGTTCTTGGTCTTCTGGCGCGGAGCCTCCAGCTCTCTTCGCGGGAGATTCATTATCCGGCTCTTCAGGCGCCGCGTCTGGCTGCCCGAAGTCCATTCCATCCTTCTGCTGCTCGGCCTGTTTAGCCGCCTGCCACGCTTGGAACAGCGTGGGATTGAGAGGTGCATCGCCCAGACCGAGCTTGTCCTTATCCTCCCACTTGTCGTATCCGCCCTGGGCGCGTATTTCGTTCAGGGACAGGCTCTTTTGCTGAAAATCCCAGCTACGCTCCGGGTCTTTCGGGTCCAGGCCGGAGAATCGGAAAACGAACTTGTCTGCGAATGTGCTGAGGATGTAGTCGCTCACCAACGATTCCATGTGCGCCATGAGCGGGCGCAAGCCCTTGTCTATTGAACTCGCGAGCTTTTCCGTGGTGTCATCTCCAGACAGGCTCGCACGCTGCGCGCTGAATGACTCGAAGTTAATTTCATCCGGACTCATCGCATAGATTGCACAGATGATCGAGGTCAGAAACGTCATCCACTTCGAGAAGTACATCTCGTCGTATTCGATCCCGAACTTCTCGAACTGGGCGCGGCTGTCCTGATCCTTGCTCACCATTACAGGGACCGTCCATGCGTTGTTGATCCCCTTGACCTGAGCGTTCCAGTAGCGCTTGAACGCATTGAGGTCTTCGGTATTGTAGTCTCCCGACAAGTGCAGCACGCCTTTGGGAATTGCGTTGTCGGTAAATCCCTTAATGTTCATCGTCATCGCGTTCAAGAATCCGGTCACCACGCGCACCAGTAATTCCGTCTCGCCCAGTCCATATCCGGCCAGGCGAACGTCTGTCCGCGGGTTGCGCGGGACATAGATCAGATCATCGTAGGTGTAGGCGGTGCGTACACGTCCCTGTACGACCTGGAGGGCGAATATCTCGTCATCACCGTCATATCCGTGCTCGTTGCACAGCCGGATGGTCGCGCCATCCACGGCGTAGAATCCATCCATGCCCAACTTGGACGATTTTTTAAGCTCGGTCTCTATTGGAGCAGAGTCCATCGTCAGCGAGTCACGCACGACCTTCGACACGAATTCGGTGAATGCATCGCGGTGCAGTTGCTGGCGCCGGCGCGGATTGAACTCCCAGCCGCAGTTGGCCACGAAGCGCTGGAGCATCCGCACCGAGTCCTGCTCGCTGGAGGTTATCTGGTGCATGGAGTCGGTGTGCCGGATAGAGAATCCAGGCGTATCGTCCGTCTCCTGGGGTCTGCAAAATCTTGAAATCTGTCGTATGCGCGTCATGATCACCGCATTCAGCACAGGCGTCTGATCAACCATTTGGCGCATCGAATCGAAGCCCAGAGGGCTCGGCGTCTCGTAATAGTCGCCTGTGGCAAAGAGCTGCAAATCATCCAGATAGACCGAGCGCATCCCGCGATCCCGGTTCAGTTTGCGCGGATCGAGCACAATGCTGACCGGCTGCGCAGCCTTGAGCATCGCCTGCTCTGCCATATCGGCTCTGATATGGTCGATGACCGGCTGGATGTCTTCGGCCGGGATAAGCCGCTGCGCCAATGCGTGCGATTTATGCAACTCGCCCATGGCCTGATTGCGCTCGGCCATGGGTGCCATACCGGAAAAGGCTATCTGGCGGGGATCGTCTCTCTTCATTGTGTGAGTATGTCGTCACGACCCTCGGGATCAAGACAGATTGAACACCAGAGCACCGGCTATATACTTCACAACATCGCCCGAGGCAATAGACGCGCTCGTGGACAACGCGGCGTATGCGAGTAAATTACCCGCAGTTTGGGCGTCGTACAGCACCGAGTAAGTCAGAGCAGCACCGGCGAGCCAAGAGGCTGTTGCTGTCGGGAATAGGACGCTCACAGAGTTTTCGACTACGGCCGGATCGAATGCAGTGGCAATGGACCAGCTTGCTGCCGGGACTTTCACGCGCGTATAGCCGCCCCCCGTAGGCTCCATGACTCCCGTCCCGCCCGCCGCCGTCGGCGCGCTGCTCGACAACCCGATCCACCACTCGGGCGCATTGACCAGAGGCCCGAAGGCCGAGGGCAGCCCGAATACAGCGTTCTGAATTGCCTGTCTGGAGTAATTGGTCAGCATTATGGGGTCCGATCCGAGTCGGGAATATCATGGCGTCACGACCAGCGTATCAATCCTCATCTGGAGTGAAAACCGGACACGCAGGGTCAGTCGCGCGCACTCGGAAGTTTCGCGCGCGGCAGTGCCTGGTCACAGCGTCGAATGACGTGCACCGACCGCACACGTCTCCAGCCGGCGTGGTCTCCATCATGCTCACAACGTCCGCGGGCAATCCTGGCGCGTCCTTTTTTAGCCGTCCTGTGTGCATTGGGTTTTCCTCCTCGACATCGTGAGGGATGTGAAAAGTTGCCGTCCCGTGTGATCGCGCGAAGGCCACATCGCACAGCATGTTCGCGTAGGCGAAATGTGGGTCGATTCCCACTTTCACAACTTTGCGACGCATCTTGCGCTGCTCTGGATCCTGCTGAGTCACCAGCGCAGTCTTCTTCAAATGCCTGAAGAAATACTCCCGGCAGATTGCCGAGCGCCTCGGTACGCCCTTGTCCATCACCTCCTGCACCAACGCCTCCGGATCGGGTATCAGGTGCTGGCCGGAAGTGAAGTACGCCATAGACGTGCTCATGCACTTGTACTGGTCTAGGGTCACCGTGTACCGGTCTCGGTCTGCCATGACCGTGCGTCGATCCGCTCGCGTCACATTCACGTCGCCCCAGCGGATCATGTCATCCTTCATGTCCGCATAATTCGCCAAGAAGACACGGCCACGATGCTTTCTCTGGTTCGCAAAGCGTTTTGCGTCGTTGTAGTTGGGGAGTGTTTCCACCACGCACACCGCGATCCCGTAGCGCTCCATCAACGTCGAGCATCGCGCGAAGGGATCGGCAGCGAATATCATTTCAAGGTGCACTGTCTCTCGCCGGCCATCGGGCGCCCGGCGCTTGATCTCCACCACGTTGAACGCACCCATTTGGTCGATTCCCATATAGAAGTCGCGGCCGCCGTCCAACCACTTCGATCCGGCCTCGGCCCCGGCTCGCACACAGGCGGAGAGCACCGCATCGTTAATCGGGATCTGACTCGGGTCGGCCCAGGGCTTTCCCAGCTTGCGGTTGTAGAAATTCTTGAGGTCGCGCGCATCATGGAATGCACGGATTATGTCGCGCGCAGAGACGGTGGCCGACAGCGTCTGCGGTACGTGCGCGGATCGGATCTCTGCATCCGGGTTCTCCGCGACCCAACCATCCGAGCATCCGGGTATGTCGGCCGGCGCCTGCGAGTCAGCAATATACGTCCGGCAGCTGGGACAGACGTAGACGTATTCTCCGGTTGGCGCGCCCTTCACCTGGCCTTCGTTATATTCGATGCAGGAGGGAAACACCTCATCCAGCACCACTCCATCGGGGCACGCACAGCGCGTGTGAAACCGCTCGCGCGTCCCAAGACGATACCAGTAGTCGATGTCCGCCTCGGGCCAATTCGCCGTCGACAATAGCAGGCGCAGGCCCACATCGGAGCCGGACAAACGCTCGGTGATCTTTTCGATCTGTTCGATCAGGATCACCTGGACCTCGTCGAAACTCACCACGTCGAGCGGATAGGATTCGGTGCTGACCTTCCCTGATGTCCACAGGAAAAGTATCTGTGAGTCTCCAAGCACCCGCGTCAGCTTGTTGCCCTCCTTGGTGAGCGGGGCCCGGCCGTCGCGCAGGTTCTCTGCCCCCACCATGCGCTCGTACGCATCGGGTACCGTGCGCACGAACCGCATAAACCGATACGATGACTTGTTGGCCGCGAGCGACATGTCCGGGACGTACATGCCTATCGACAGGGGCTCGAACTTGAGCGCCATATACAGGTTTGCGAGCATTTCCCAGATGGTCATGCCCACCTGGGATCCCTTCATGATGACGATAGTTCGCTTGCGCGCGGCCGCCAGCGTGGTGGGGATCATCGAGTACACGTGCCTCAACGCCGGCCGTCTCTCCAAATTGAAGTGCTTGCCGTCCACCTTGAGCCCTTCCGCTCCCAGCTTCTCGCACCACGCGAGAAAGGTCATGGACTCCGGAATGCGCCGATCCTTGATATGGAAACCCGTGCGCCGCTCAAGATCGGCGATCCCGAGTCCGATGCGGTCACAGACCACTTCATGCAGCCGAGCACGCGCCTCGTGACTCACGAGTGAATCCCGCTGCTAAGGTTCGCCGCCTGAAGCGCTATCAGTATGCGCTCGGCCGTGGGTCCGTCGGCCTGCTTGATCGCGCTGAACATAATAGAGATCGTGCGCTCCGCCTGTTGCACGCTCCAGACCGAGGTCATGACTCGGTTCGAGGTCTCGATCACGTTGCGCCACAGAGAGGCCGCCTGGTGAAAATACCGAGGGTTGCGCACGCCACCGTCTGCGGTCGATGCGTAGTCCACCAGGCGCTTGGCCAAGCCACGGATCTCGCCCATATCGCTCGCGAGCTGCACCAGGTCCAGACCCACTGCGGACGGGCCCATAGGCACCACCGGGAGTTCAGACGCAATCTTTTTGAGCGCACGCTCATCGGGTATCGATCCAGGGCGCCGGCGCACCCGCTCGGCCCGCTTGCGCTCCAAAGGCGTCAGGGGCTTGCGCCCCGCTGCTTTTCTCAGGCTACGCTGCGTGGGCACACCCGAGTCGAACACCCGGTGCATCCACCGGTACACGGTCGGAACCGGCACCTTGTGCTTACTCGCAAACTGCGTCCACACGTAGTTCTTTCCGTGCTTTTCGATTATTTTCCCCATCTCAACCAGAAGCTCTTGTTTTCGCTCTGGAGAGATCGTCGACTTGGCCATGCTGCCCTCTGGTTCTCACCCGCGCAGCATGGCGTCACGACACATTGATAATGAGAGCGCCGACAGCGCACAAGAATCGCACACGCTCAACGCATAGGGAGATTCAGGACATTATCACCAGGCCGAGCGCGAGGCGCCCCCGTTCTCACCGGTCTTGTTCGTTCATTGCCTTTTTAGTACCGCTCTGACTGCCAGTCATCGGACAGCATATCGGTCTGCGAAGCGAGCCATCCAGGTTGCATTTCCCCGGTCGCGGTGTACATGTCGATATGGGGGTTAATAGTTACAGTTGTCTGCAACGGACTCTCATACCGCTGGTGCCACTGGTGCAAAGCTAATTGGTAAGGGGGGGTTTCCTTCAATGGCGCATTATCTGTTCCGGCCACTAAAATAAGAAACATACCTTTACCGTTCCAACCTTGACGCCAACATTTACGACCGGCTTTCAGTTCCTCTATCGCTTGTCCAAAATTCATGATATTTCCTCCAAAAATCGTCTACGATCACCGTGCCCACTGGCTCTAGCCCACGCAACATGACATCACGACTGAGAATCCTTCAAGCACGCGGCCTTGGCCAGCGCCGCAGTATCCGACACGTGAAACCACGTGTGATCTTTCATCCTCCAGCACTCGTACCTATCACGTCCACGCAAGGTGACGCGCGCAATCGAGTAGAGAGTTCCGCCCTCCGTAGCCCTGATCGCCGTCGACCCGAACCGGCTCCAAATCACGGTGCTCTAAAACTCATAACTCAAGTTCTCCAATAGAGGGCCCGACGCCTTCACCATCCGTGCTTGCAAAACGCTAGCAGATTGCTAGCGATGTGCTACAGAATAGGAAGAGACATCGCGCCCCCCTGTATCAACTTCCAGGATGGTCAGTTTCTTCCTTTGGAGGAAGTTCCTGTTCCAGTTCCGGACCTTTATCATCGGAAGTATCCTCGGAAGTATCCTCGGACTTCAGTTTGTCTTCAACTTCTTTCATTTTCCGTGCCATCGAATACAGTATCCTGGACAAGGACAAAACTTGGTCGCGATCCGCCAAAAACAGGACGCGCTTGACCCCGAATACATCTCGGATTTTACTGCCGTCATCGGAAATTTTGCGTTTTCTCCTCAATATGTCGATCCTCACCTGGACCCGAATGACACCACGCCCATTCTCGTCCAGGTCTGTAGCCACCAGCGACGTTCCTGCCGAAACAAGACTATCCATTTCCATTTTCCTAACTCCTTTTACGAACTCCAACGAACTCCGCTACCACCTCTCTATCGAGGTTGGCACGGGACTTACTCTTGTTGGAGGCACACACGAGACCCGTGCGTCTGCCATCGCGTAGATTCGATGTGCAAGCGCAAATAGACTCCGGTGATCCAACCCCTTGCACGCCGCAATCGGCACACCTAAATATGTGCCCATCGGAAATCTGAACACATTCCAGTACGCGCCCGAAACACTGTCCACAAACGTGATCTGTAAACTGCCACGTGCATCCATTTCTCACACCATCCTTCGACCCGGTAGCCTTAATCTCTCCCCGCACCTCATTTTCATTCGTCATGCGACCTCCTTGTGAGTCAATTCTTCCACTCGTTCGATGCGCTCACCTATCCACCGCGCGCAGGGGACTGCCCATGAATTACCCAGCGCCTTGTACCGCGGGCCATCCGGGCAGCGGTCAGCAGCCTTCCCTCTCCATGGGATCTCTGTGTAATCGTCCGGGAACCCCATCAGGCGCTCACATTCACGCGGCGTCAGACGCCGGACTCTCATTTTGGCCCCCACGTGCTGCCTGGCTGCTACCGCCTGCCCATTGGTCTGATCCAGCGTGTAAGCCACCTCTTCTGATGGCCCTTGGCTGTGGGCAGACGTATGACTCGTGAGCATAGTCATCGACACTATCGGGGTCTGGCCCTCATCCACGGTGGTATTGATCCCCTTGTGCATCCGCGCGGTGAGCGTGTTGGAAACCTCCGGCACCACTACGACAGGATCTTGTCCTCTACTGTCTCCGGCGCGAGAAACTCCGCAGCCACTTGCTTTAAGGCACGGCGCAACGTCTGGGGTAGCGATTTCCCGCGTTTGTCTGCTCGGCGCAGGATGCCCCGACAGGCTCGCGCGCTCAAATAGTACCGCTGCGGCACATCTCCAGTCTCCAAGACGGCCGACAACAAACACACGTCGGCGCCGCTGTGCCAGGCCGGAGTATTGAGCGTCCAAAATTCGGTAGGCGAACCCATACCCGAGTTCTGCCAGCCCTCCGAGGAGGGCGCCAAAATCCCGTCCCTGATCGCTGGACAGGGGGCGATACCGCTCAGCAATCGCAAGATAGGTGAGCATGAGGTCGCCACGTGGATCGTCCAGTCCCTTTCGGAGTCCAGCGAGGCTGAATGATTGGCAGGGCGTTCCTCCGCAGAGAACATCGAAAGTTGCATCTGGCCACTCCTTGTAGCGCGTCATATCACCCCAGTTGGAGGTGCGTGGATAGTGATGTGCCAGCACCGCGCACGGGAAGGGTTCGATCTCGCTATAGGCAACAGCCTCCCAACTGAGTGGACTCCACGCCTGTGTGGCCGCCTCGATCCCAGAGCACACGGATAAATACTTCATGTGGAATCCCGCGCAACCGCGCGGTAAAGCTCTATGTCACTATCGATCTCCTCCAGCCTCCGGGAGTAGATGGGATCGCGCTTTCCTCTCAATCGCGTGCCGGACACTGCATAACGCAAATACGGCAAGCACGCCGCCTCTTCCCGCGCGCAACGTTCTCTGAACTTGCAATGCACGCACGGCCCCGGTCCACCTGATGCGAGTGCAGACAAGAGCGTCGAGATGTGTAAGTTATAGGCTACCATGGAAGCTAATACCTCATGTCATCCTTCCTCTCTGAGACCTCCGCTGCCACCCGCCCGATAACCACCTCGCCTGATGGGAGTACGCGGTAAATATGCAGAGTCATTACATCGCTGTCTCTGCTTATTTCTGTTACCACACACACAGTGGGTATAACCGTGATCTTGGCTTTCATGCAAATCTCCAATCAAAACGGAATATCATCGTCGAATGGCGCCCCTGATTCGGCGCTTTGTTCTACTGGTTTCGCGCGGTCAACGTCCGGAGACGGAGTTTCACGGCCTCCCGAGTTCTCACTTGCACCCCGGGCGCCGAGCATCTGCATGTCGTTAGCGACAATCTCGGTACTGTAGCGATCCTGACCGCTTTTATCCGCCCACTTGCGCGTCTGCAATCGGCCCTCGATATAGACCTGCGATCCCTTCTTGAGATACCGGTCGGCGATCTCTCCCAGTTTTCCGAACATCACCACCTTGTGCCATTCGGTACGTTCCTGGGGTTCGCCGCTCTGTTTGTCCTTCCAGCGCTCGCTGGTCGCTACACTGATATTTGCAACTACAGCTCCGCTCTGTGTGCTTCTCACATCGGGATCTTTCCCGATATAACCGATGATTATGACTTTATTAACGCCCTTTGACATGATGTTTTACTCCTTCGATAAAATCGATCTGTTGCTGTAAATTTATGATGGTGGAGATCCCCACCAGGCCCACTCGTCGCCCCTGTTCGGTTGCATAATCTCGGATCAGCCGGATGTTTGCACGATGCACCAGGGCCCAAGCCTTCGCCTTGTCCTCCAGGCCTCTTTTAGGCCCCCTACGGCCCAGCATCAGGATCTCTACGATGTCATGCATGTTCTTGCGCGCGGCATCACTCACACGTGAATCCTCGTCCGTCCACAGGCCCCTCATGCGGCGAGGAAGCGCTCATAGTCGCAGTGCAGACTCGGCGCATAAGGTCTCATCACCGTATGGCAGCGCCATCCTGTCACATGGCATTTGCGCTCCGAGCACTCCAGTAGGAACCCGGCCTTCACCAACTCATTGATGCGACCGGATACCGCGTTCACCGTAATACCCGTACTCACGCGCAGCTCCGAGCGCGTATAACTCTTACCTGGATTCATGGCCTTGAGCAGTTTGTAGGCCTGAGTGTTCCTCACTCCACTGCCGCGGAGTTTTCGATAAGCCGAAAGGCTTCTATCTCTTGCTGTCATATTCCTCTACCTCCGGTATGAATCAGCTACCAACACGATCAAATTCTTGCAGCGCATAGACCAGAGGCAAGTATTGATCGAGTTCGTAGCGAGATGCCCAGCGGAAAACTTCCGCGGGCGCAACGAACGTCATCGATGAGTAGCCCTTATCTGCTACCCACTTATTCCATGCCCATTCCTGGGCACACCTGCGCGCCGTAAGCTCCATCCACTCACGGCCCCCAATCGCCTCTTCGCCTTTTTGGTGTTGGATCTGGTGATGCGTATTGCAGACTGGAAGCGCTGAATACTCGGGCTTTATCCCCTTTCCTGCTCCCGCGGAAATACGCCGGCAATGTGCCGCCACCACATTACCTCCGCACGGTCCACACTCTTCGTAATCCACCGCGCACTTGCGGGTACGCAGCCATTCAACAAACTCCATATCGGTGCCTACGAGTTCCTGCACTCTCCGCATGGAAAAAAACCCGGAGCGCCACAAGTCGCGCGCTTCCTTTCCATAGGGCCCCTTCTCCCGCTTTCCTGCCGGGGCCCCGGAGGGTTCCTTGACGAGCCGGATACAGACCTGGACCGGTGTCTCCAGATAGCGGCTCAGTCCGGTGGCCGTGATCATGTCGGCCTCCTCTCCATCCTCTCCGAAGATGCAGGCCACCATGCCGCACACGAGCGGCTTGGGTCTGCGCACGTAGCCGTAGAACCCACCGATTTCCTCGCCACCCTGCACGAGACACACGTGTACCAGGCTGTCCTGCAAATGGCTGCGGCCAAGGCTCAAGACAACATCGGCATCCGGGCCGTTCACGGCGAATAGCCTCGCATTCACTCCGCCTGCCTGGCCCGCAGGGCGTCGCAGGTAAGCCTTGAACTCGGCGATTACGGGATGCTCCTCCAGCGCGATGAGTTCACGTTCCATGAGTCTCTCCCGCAGCTTCGATGAACGCTGCTATCTCGTCCGAATAGGCACCGTAGCGACGTACTGTGGCCACGAACTCATTGACATCGTGCTCTCGCAAATCCCACATGGGAGATCCATCCTCACCGAACATCGGATCGCCGTATTTGTCGGTTTTCTGCGCCATGTGGCGCGATTCGTGAAATACCAAAATCTCCCGCTCCTTGGATGAGGCATCTTTCCAGAATCCCCACCACAGCAGCACCAGATAATCCGGCCAGAATCCCAACTGACGGGCGATCAAAGTCTTGAACAGCCGGCTCAATGTGCCCTGCACTGCGGGCAGATGAGTAGAACCCAGCACCCTGGCTCCCTGTCTAATCCTTTCCTCACGGAAAAACATCCACGCGACGTATGGTGAGTCCTCACCAGACAGGTGCGCGCTCTCTGGATAGCGCATCACCCGTGCGAATGCGTCCGAAGGCTGCTCAGTATCCATTTCGGACTCCAGAAAGTAGCCGTCACGCAATGCGGAGAAGTCCTCATCAAGCATCG
>VAOX01008694.1_pt1 | contig 15580 bp, 16 predicted proteins | sample 3393891 | NCBI WGS metagenome assembly VAOX01 (sample SAMN08290429, study PRJNA428436) | hydrothermal vent metagenome | isolation source: Deep-sea hydrothermal vent chimney | place: Indian Ocean: Southwest Indian Ridge | depth 2822 m m | reverse complement strand
TTGACCGTGTGTCCATCGGGTTCGGCTTTCGCCATCCCCTTAGGCCCGACTAACCCCTGGCTGATTGTCATGGCCAGGGAAACCTTAGTCTTTCGATGTGCAGGGTTCTCACCTGCATTGTGGTTACTTGTGCCGACATTCTCACTTCTGTACGCTCCAAGGCGGGTCACCCCTTCCTCTTCATCGCGGAACAGAACGCTCTCCTACCGCTTGCACACTTCACAGGAAAGACGAACACAATTGTTCATCTAAAATTTCACCATTATTCTTTACATTAAATAAGTGGTCGGAATGAGAGGGTTTGAACCTCCGTATTCTGCCATTAGACAGACGCTCTACCAGTTGAGCTACATTCCTAGAAATCTTTTTGGAAGTTTCCTTCCCTGTGAAGTGTGCAAACCCGCAGTTTCGGTATGACGCTTAACCCCGATTATTTACGGCGCAAGGACCCGTCGATGAGTGAGCTGTTACGCTTTCTTTAAATGATGGCTGCTTCTAAGCCAACATCCTCATTGTCTAAGAATCCTCACTTCCTTAAGTTGTACTGAGCGTCAATTTAGGGACCTTAACTTGCGATCCGGGCTCTTCCCCTTTTGAGAGATGGAGCTTCGCCCCCACCTTCTAACTGCCGCATTATAACTTCTGGTATTCGGAGGTTGATAGGAATGACGAGATTTCTCCCTATTCATCCCTTCCAGTGCTCTACCCCCAGAAGGATCACGCGACGCCAGCCCAAAAGCTGTTTCGGAGAGAACCAGCTATTACCAGATTCGATTAGCTTTTCACTCCTTGCCACAAGTCATCCCAAGGCGTTGTACGACCTATGGGTTCGGGCCTCCATGCATCTTTCGATACACTTCACCCTGCTCATGGTAAGCTCATCTGGCTTCGGGTCGTATGTCTGCTACCTGAGTCGCGCTATTAACACTCGGTTTCCCTACAGCTCCACCCAACCACGGGTTTAGCTATGCAACAAACATACACTCGTCGGCTCATTCTTCAATAGGCACGCCGTCACCCGAGTTCTTGCGAACTCTGAGCTCCGACCCTTTGTAGGTACACGGTTTCAGTTCTATTTCACTCCCCTCATCGGGGTTCTTTTCACCTTTCCCTCACGGTACTAGTTCACTATCGGTCTTGTAAAGTATTTAGCCTTACCGGTTAGTTCCGGCAGATTCACTCGGGCTATTCATGTCCCGAGCTACTCAAGAATAGAAGCAAAAGAGTCATACTCATTTTAAATACGGGGCTATTACCCTGACTGGGGCTCTGCTTTCCAACAGATTCTTCTATGTGTATGATTTGTAACTCTTCCGGTACAAGTACCGCACTTCCATCTTACAACCCCCACATCCTAAAACGTGGGTTTGGGCTGTTCCCGTTTCGCTCGCCGCTACTAAGGGAATCGCAAGAATAATATTTCATTAATTCGACAAGTCGGACTGATGAAAGATTATTCAATATTGCTTTCTTTTCCTCCGGGTACTGAGATGTTTCACTTCCCCGGGTACGCTCCGTACAACGTTACTCGTACGGTTCTCGCTCATGGCGAGAGGGTTCCCCCATTTGGAAATCTCCGGATCAAAGGTTATAAGTCACCTCCCCGAAGCGTATCGCCGACTATTCACGTCCTTCATCGCCTTTACAAGCCTAGGCATCCACCGTGCACCCTTATGATCTCCTGCGAGGAGATCTATATACCACAAAACGATTTTCTCGTTGAATTTTGATTTGCGCTCGAAAAAACGCAAATCAAATTTGCACATTTGATTATTACCTATACGTATTCAATTTTCAAAGGTCCCGTGTTCCAACTAAAAAAACCGCCTCAAGACGGTTATTTGCGCATAGCGCATAAGTCATTGCTGACTTTCTTACCCGTCTATTTTTATGGTTGCTTTTTTCGTAAACACGTACTAGCTACAATACTAGAGCATGAAGATAAAGTCAACACTGCGCATCACATCATCTTAACGTATCAATACAGATATTGGACATCCGATGTCCAATATCTTAAATGAGTGAAGTCAGACTTCACTCATTAGTTCATTTGGTTACTTCACTTGTTATTTTGACTGATTGATATGTGCTTCCCTCTTCTCTTTTGAAGTGGTTCATACCAATGAGGTAATTAGTTTAATATCTAATTAAATGGGATAATTAAATACATATGAATAATAAAGAAAAGATATCTCTTATAGGATCTATTGCCCTTGGCACTGGTGTAATGATTGGTGCTGGTATATTTGTTCTGATGGGGCAAATAGCCGAGCTCGTCGGAAGTTTGTTTCCTCTTGTATTTTTGGTGGGTGCCGTTGTCGTTGGTTTTAGTTCATATTCTTATGTTAAGTTCTCTAATACATATCCATCATCTGGGGGAGTTGCGAAGTTTCTTACAAAAGCTTATGGTCCGGGAACTATTACCGGAACTTTTTCATTATTGATGTATGTTTCTATGGTGGTTGCAGAAAGCTTGGTTGCAAGTACATTTGGAGCGTACACTTTGAGATTATTTCCAACAGGATATGAAGGCTACACTTCTGCTCTTGGCGTGTTGCTCATAGCTGTAGCTTTTATAATTAACATATCGGGTAATAAGGTTATAGAAACTACTGCGACAATAACTGCAATAATTAAAGTTGCAGGTATCGCACTGCTTGCAATAGCTGGTTTGGCAATTGCGGGCTTCCCTGATATTTCAAGTAACTACATTGCAAGCAACGGCACACACTTATCAATTTGGCTTGGTTTCATTGGTGCGCTCGCATTGGCAATCTTGGCATATAAAGGATTCACCACAATTACCAACCAAGGTGGAGATATAAAAAATCCACATAAAAATATTGGACGTTCAATAATTATTTCTATAATAATATGTACTTTGATTTATGTTGTGCTGGCTTTATCCGTAGCAGCTGGGTTAAGCGTGCCACAACTAATCGCTGCAAAAGATTATGCCCTAGCGCAAGCAGCACAACCAATACTTGGAGAATGGGGAATGCTGTTTACAGTATTACTTGCCATCATAGCAACAGTGTCTGGAGTAATAGCCAGCGTTTTTTCAGCATCAAGACTGCTTGGAATGCTCAGCAAAATGAAACAAGTACCAAATCTAAGATTAAGTAATTTCAAAAACCCAGCACTTATTTTTACTGTAGTACTAGCAATACTTCTGACTATATTTTTTAATCTTACAAGGATTGCATCAATTGGAGCTATCTTTTATCTTATAATGGACATTTCCATACATTGGGGGCTCTTTAAAAATCTTAGAAAAGAAGTTAATTTCATACCCGCAATTCCATTCATAGCAATATTAATGGATGCTATCATATTGAGTGCATTTATATATATAAAATATCTATACGATCCATTTATTCTAATAGTTGCCTTTATTGGCATAGTTCTTATTGTTCTAGCTGAGCGACTTTTTATGCTCTCTCATACTGATAGTAATGGAAAAATGCACATGGTGATGGACTGATAAAAATAAGTAAATATAATTCAAATATATTGAAACTAACTCTTCCGTTTCTTTTTAAGTGCACCTGGTACAAATGCAACTCCGCGCACAGGTATACTAATGCCTTTCTTTTTAAGATTCTTCTTTTTTGATTTGATAGTGACGGTCGCAAATGTACCACCTATAGCTTTCAAAAATGCTTTTTGTAGAGTATCAATTTCACTCTCGGGCATATCGCAAAAATGTTCTTGTGCGGCACATGAGAATTCTTTTAATGAGATATCATATTTACTCACTGTCGGATGTACTTCAAGCGAACGTTTATTAAAGCCTCCAATGGTTAACCCATCAAGAGAGCGAACGCGCGATAGCGCGACATATCCCTGCCCATATTCAAATGCGCTGGATAAATCAATGTGTGCAGCATCAAGCGACATACCTTGGCTCTTATGTACTGTTATTGCCCATGCCAGTCGCAATGGCATCTGTGTAACGCTTGCACGTATCACTCCATTTTCTTCAATCACCCAATCCATCGGTGATACTATAATAATTTTTCCGTCGCGTGTGCGTACCATTGGCGACTCGTGAGTAAATGATTCAATAGTTCCAAGAGTTCCATTCACAAATCCTGCTGATGTATTATTTTTAGTAAACATAACCGTTGCCCCTTCTTTCAAAACAAGTTCTTCTGGAGAAAGACATCCACGAGCAATTGCGTTAGTTAGTACATCTGGACCATTTTTCTCCATAGTAAATGTGCGTGGCTTTGAAGATATTTTTCCGAGTGCAGTAGCGTTGGCTTTGTCCACGGCTGATACATGTGGAAATAGAACAGGAACATCGTCTGGTGGTGTACCTCGCCTCGTTGTAAGTAATGCCTCGTGTTCTTTTGTTACCGAGCCACTTCGTATCGCAGTGAGCAATTTATAGAAATCACCATCTTCTTCTTGTCTGTACTGTTCGTCCATATAACATACCAAAAGATTTAAACGTTTCCATACAGGACTCTTAAACGCAAAAGCATGTGTGTCTTCCTCATCACCAATATCAAAAAGCATAGATGGACCTTGTATATCACGATGTGATTGCGCACGGTATACAGGCGGTAGCTGAAAAAAATCTCCTGCAAGTACAACTTGCAATCCTCCAAAAGCTCTCTCATCACGACGCACATATCTGCATACTGCTTCAATCATTTCAAATGTACTAGTTGATAGCATAGAAATTTCATCAATGATTAGTACACTAGCTTTTCGTATACGACGTACTACGTGTGCCTTCTGTCCTATACGGTCAAGTAGTTCCTCTGATAGGTCTTGCTCAATTCCTATACCACTCCACGAGTGGATAGTATATCCTCCTATGTGTGTTGCTGCTATACCAGTTGAAGCGGTTATTGCTGGCTCAACATCATGCTCACGCAACCACGTAATAAATTGTAAAACTGTATGTGTTTTTCCACTTCCAGGCTCTCCAGTGAGAAATACATTTGCTCCTGTTTTCAGAATTAAGAGTGCGTCGTGATGTGTCATAGAATAAATTATTTTTATATTACCGCTTCGCAACAGTTATAGCATCATCAAATTTAACAGAAAGTAGTTTTGACGTGCCATCATTTTTCATCGTTATACCATACAAAATACCAGCACGACTCATGGTCTCGCGATTATGTGTGATGACAATTAGCTGTGATCTTTTTGATAGGTTCTCTATCATATCGCCATACCGTCTACTATTTGCTTCATCAAGAGCAGCATCTGTTTCATCTAATATTAAAAATGGTGGAGGATTTACTTGGCTCATGGCAAAAATAAGAGCAATAGAAGTTAGAGCCCTTTCACCACCTGAAAGTTGCAAGAGAGACTGTACGCGCTTCCTTGGAATGTGTACCACGACCTCAACCCCCGCTTTATAATGTTCTGTCGTATCTGTGTAATTGCTCTCTCCTCCATCATCTGATACATCATTTTCTTCAAATACCAGTTGCGCGGAGCCACCACCAAACATAAGAGAAAAGAATTCACCAAATGATTCGTTTACACGAGCAAGACCTTCTGTAAAACTCTTCGCTACCTCGTCATCAATCTCATCAATAAGAGTACATAGTGTATCGGCTGAATGTGAAAGGTCATTTAATTCTTTTGAAAGAAAGTTTTCGCGTTCTGACACTTCTTTATATTCTTTACGAATATCCTCACCAGTACCACCAAATTCTTCCAGTCGAATTTTTAATCGTTCTATTGAGTTATGAAGTTTGTCTTGCGAAGCATATTTTTCTGGTGACACTTCACTTAGTGGTTCATACGAAACAGCAGAAGGGCCAACAAGAGCAAGTAACTGTGCTTTGTCTTGCTCGCATCTTTTACTGCGCGAAGAAACTTCTTCTAATCGCGTTTGATATTGTACAACTGCCGTTTGTGCGTGAGCTTCTTGTTGTGCGAGAGTTATACTATGAAGCTGTCCTTCCTTAAGAGCTTCTTGGCGTGCAACATACATTTCACGAGCTCTAGCAACCGCGTTACGTGCCTTTTCAACGGTATCGCAAAGCTGTGCTTCTTCTTGTCCCTGTTTTTGTTTTCTATTTTCAAGTATGTGTAATTTTTGCTCATCACTGTCTAACAATATTTCTGTAGTAGAACCAAATCGCTCAAAAAATGATTTGACTATAGTACGAACTGTCATGAGTGCCACACGTAGTTTTGATTCGTCATTCTCGAGTGCATGGGTAGCTTGTATCTGTACCTCTTCGAAGAGAGTTGAAATATCACTACGTGATATTCGTACGTATGAGTCATTATTGTTTGATTCCCCCTCATGACACAATACTTCAAGTGCTCCATCAGTTTTCCCTAATTCCCTTACAAGAACATTGTGCGCTGTTGTTGCATTCTCAAGTGCTTTTTCACAAACGCGCACTGCCTGCGCACGTCTAGTGCTTTCGTCATCACGATTTACTGAATCAGATAGTTCTGTTAATTGTGATGATAGTACAGAAAGTTTTTCTTTAGAGTTTGTAAGCTCCTTTGTTGTGGACTCGGTTTCATTCGTGATATATGCATCTTCAATTGCAAAGTATGTAATCGCTAATGTACTTAGTTCATTGCGAGTTTCATCTGCACGCTCTAATTTTTCAACTTGCTTCTGAAGAAAATGTACGTGTGGTGAGAGCTCACGACGCAGTGCTTCAACTTGTCTTATATTTTCACGTGTCCTACCTAATTTTCGTTGCGCCTCAATCTTCTTAAACTCATACGATGCAAGACCAAGAGCATCCTCAAGCATTTCTCTTCTTTGTCTGACATTTGCAAGTAGTATGCGATCCGCCTCACCTTGTGCAATTATGTGATGCCCGCTCTCACCAATATTGGCATGTGATAGTAATTCATGAATATCTCGCAGACGCACACGTGAATCATTTATTGTATATTCACTTGAACCGTCACGAAGAACTGCACGCTCAATACGTATTTCATCAAAATCTAGATTGAATACTCTAGATTCATTATCAAAAATAATCGCTACTGCCGCCCTATTAGTTCTTGGTGCCGTTGGTGAACCATTGAATATTAGGTCTTCACTCCTTTTCCCACGCATGTTTTTCATTGACTGCTCTCCGAGCGCAAAACGAAATGCTTCAGCAACATTAGATTTCCCAGAACCATTTGGACCAACAATAGATGTAACACTTGATGAAAAATCAAGTATCGTCTTTTTTGCGAAAGATTTGAAACCAATAATTTCAATCTTTTTTAACATCTGGTGCGACATGATATCAGTATAGCAAGATAACTAGCAATAAAGTGTGACTTCACTTTATGAATAAATATCACCAGCCTGTTTTATCAAGTGCGGCGGCGGCGGCACTTTGTTGAGCGTCTTGTTTTGACCTCCCTTCACCAGTTGCAATTTGTTCATCATCTAGAAAAACTCCTAGCACGAAACGTTTCTCATGATCTGGTCCATCTTCATGCAATGTTTTATAATTTGGCGTTATGCCTTTATGTTCTTGTGCCATCTCTTGAAAGTGGCTCTTTGCATCTTGCCATAGTCGATCCTTAATAATACGATCAATCTTTGGGTAAATATGTTCGGCAATAAATGTTGTCACTGATTCAAGCCCAGTATCAAGATAAATTGCTCCAAGAATTGCTTCAAACGCATTTGCTAGAATCACCTGCCTTGAATGTCCTGTATCTTTTGCTTCACCTTTAGAAAGTAAGAGCATATCATTTACACCAAGCGCCTCGGATGATTCTGAAAGTGATTGCGTATTAACAAGCGCAGAACGATATGCTGTTAGTTCACCCTCTGGACTCTTCGGAAACTTACGAAATAAAAAATCTGTTACAACAAGCTCAAGTACGGCATCTCCAAGAAATTCAAGACGCTCATTATGTTTTGTTGATGTGTGATTCTCATTTAAATAAGAACGGTGCGTAAGTGCCTCAAGAAGAAATTTTGTATCACGAACTTTAATACCCAGTTTTTGTGCATGTGTTTGAATGTCTGTCATATTAGAAACTTACCTCTTTTAAGCTCTATCAACAAGTATTTGCACTCCAGACGTAACGATTGGGAGCATATCATCATAGAAATTAAGGTCGAGAATATCACGCATCTTAAACCAACGTGCATCGTCAAGCCCTCCACTTTTCTTAAGCGTGATATCTGCAAAAGATGCAGCCACAAGGAAAAATGATACCTGTTTAAGTACTTTCCCTTTTTCTGGATGTGAAGCTACATACTCATTCTTTCCTATCAAGTTTTCTGCAGTACCTGAAAGCCCTGTCTCTTCACGCACTACTCGTATTACAGCTTCTGTAGTGGATTCAGGTGTGAGGACGTGACCTTTTGACAATGTCCAATGTCCAAAAACATCGTGCAAAAGTGCCAGGTAATATTGTCCTTCGTGTTTTGCATATACTAACGCCCCGACCAATTCTTCAACAGGTAGTGGCTCTTTCCTTTGGCGATGCGCACTTGCATCATTTTTCCCAGGCTCACCTATCTCTTTATACACGGTACCGAGAACGCCATTTATAAAACGCCCAGACGATTCTCCGCCAAATGTCTTTGCAAGTTCAATGGCTTCATTGATAGCAACTTTCGCAGGTATTTCCTTCCTATCCGCAAATAGTAATTCATACAGTCCCAATCGAAGTATATTCCTGTCTACAGGAGCTATTTTATCAATTGGCCAATCTGGTGCAGCGTGTGAAATAACCAAATCAATGTCGTGTTGTTTCCCTAGCACACCTGAAAATAGTGTCTTCATAAATGGAATATCCGCATCACCTTCACCATGCTCACGTATATTTCTTTCAAGAACTATATTTGCATCATTGGGATCGGTATCATTAGCATCGCACTCAAAGAGTGTTTGTAAAACTACGGTACGGGCTAGGTGACGGTTTGCCATATAATTATGAAAGAGCGATTATTCTTTTAGAGTAACCATATATGACATTGAGCGCAAGTATGTATGTATGTGTAAAACCTATATATATACTTTTACTTAGATAAATCTGTAACAAAAATGCCCATACATTACACGTATGGGCATTTATAAATGTTCAATCAGAATATATACAGAAGATCTTCGGTGATGTGCACATCACCGTGTACCTTTCGTACTTTTTTAAATCAAGCTCCTAGAAATTACTTGTGTTCCAGGTGCCCACTCACGTTGAGCGTGTACATCTTCAACACATATATTCCATGTGCCACTAGAAAATATAGCTCGCATTAAGAGGACTCTGCGCGAGGTGGTACTGATAGTAAAAGCGATTACCTCTAATACACCATATATCGGTATACACGCAAAGAACTCCGCGAGTCTTTGTGTATATGTTATATATCCCAGAAAATGCACAGGACTTACAACAGCAAACCTCGGGGATATATTCTTGAGTACACGTTTATTATCAGAGCGTTTAACAACTTGATACGCGCGTAAGATCGCAGAAGGAATATAAACTCCTCTTCCCAATCCACACAAAAATTCCTCCTGAAAATATCCCTTCAGCTCTAATAAAACTCTCTCTGTACTTTTAAAAGAACCCCTATTGAAAACCATACCTGGTACATAGACATCTCCAATGAGACACAATGATGAAGCTGGAGTCGCAATATCCAGATGCATAAGATCAGTACTGTTTTTATCTGTCATGTTACTGCTCCTGGTTTTATTAGCCATCAATGTAATGGTATCCACTATATATCTAAATATAACGCGTGCTCTGTGTCAAGAACATATTTAAAACTACCAGCAACTACTGAAGTAGTCACTGGCATTTCTTAAGATAGAATACTTTTATATATAAGACTTATACACTACGACGAGTACGAGTAATATCTGTACCACCATCATGAGCACTTTGCTTCTTCAGTTTTGACTCTTTTTCTTCTATTTGTGCAACTTGCTTGGATCCAGGATGACTATATTTTTCTGCCTTTGTGCGCTCTTTTTTTACACGTGGAGCTTTTATAAGCGTACCGCGATATTCACCAGTTGTTTCGTCCAGACGGTGGGGCAGACGTCTTGCACCACTCTTTGTATCAACAACCGTTTGAATCGAAGATAGTGCGTGGTGAGACCGACGATTTTTAGTATGTGAACTAGTATGGCGCATGCGTATTGACATGGAAACACCCTAACATACACACTACAAAAAGAAAAGCTGTGTGTTGAATATATAAACTAAACCGCCCTTGTTTATGGGCGGTTTTATTGTTCGTACTTTGCTGGTATTCTACTGCAAACTGTCTATAACAGTTTGCACAACCCACACAGGATCTTCATCATCCAAAGAATATTCCTCACATGAGGTTAAAGTATAGAATGATGGCTCTATAAGATGCAGACACTTCTTTCTGTGCACACAAATGGCACAAATAGTCCCTTCCCTGGATCCTACCACGGACATAATTTCCATGGCTGTTTTGGCATCGTACAAATTACTAATCTCTTTATTATTCATTTTTAACTCCTATTTTCCAAAGAAAATGTTACTCCCTACTTATAGTAGTGTCAATGTTTTGTACTAATTCATCAATATTTTATTAAGAATCTTTGTCCAGTAAAACAAGACCCCACAACGCAAATGCGTTGTGGGGTTGGTGCGTCATTTTTTATATAGCTTGGAAAGTGCATCTTGCACTTCTGTAGCTACTGGAGTTGTAATGGAATCTTCGTATATTTCACGCAGACCTTCATTACTTTCAGATGACATAACGGTAGCTAGGCGCGCACGCAAATCTTCATCACAGAGTTTTCTGTATACTTCCCGTACTTCCAGTGTTCCAGGAGAATATTTGTTCATCACGTGTATTGCTTCCATATTCCCAGAGAAAGCTGCTTTAGCTAGACGCTTATTCATCTTTGCATCACAAATTTTTGTGTACGCTTCCAACACCTCCGGCCTCACAGGACTCTGTTGTGTTGCCACAAGCACAATATACATTGCTTTTTGGCTTTCGGATGATATTGCTTCAGAAAGCAAGTATCTGTACTCCCTGTCTAGTTCCTTACCCCAATGTGCGCCTCTCATCATGAGGATTTGTTCAAGGGGTATACCTAGATCCTGGCTCATTTTCAATACATCTTCCCTTTCAGATACCAAACTTTCTTTGATTGTGTGTGTCATCGCTCTTCTCCTTACGAATTGAATGTACTACATGTGTATCTGATTGCAAATGTTACCACGTATCTTACGCAAGTCCACCACATGATTACGTAAGAAACCCCCTCACCAGGACACTGCCTTATGTGAGGGGGTTTCTTTAAAGAAATCTTTCTTAGACTATTCTTTTATCTGTTCACGTACACGTTCAATATATCGTGCTGCTGCCTGTTGACCGCCCAATCCAAATGCCAAACCAAGAGCCAGAGAGATAGCTACTACGATACCTGTAAATAATATCTGTACGAACCCTGGAGCAACCTGTAGTTGATGCAGTGCAGCCAAGATTGCAAATACCCAAATTGACCAACGTGCTACCGCACCAAGGAAGTTAGCAGATACCAAATGTGCAGCGCGCGCTGATCCAGCAACAACGCGATGTGCTGCTTCAGCAAGTACTGCAGCAACCAGAAGAATAAGTACTGCAACAATAACTTGTGGCAGATAACTTAACACTACTTCTCTAAGGAATATGTTCACTTGAGTTAGTTGTAGTATGTTTAAGGATGCAATCAGAAATACTATGATAAAGAACCACTTTACTAAAAGACCAATGAACTTACCCGAAGAAAGTTTAAACCCAGCACGTTCAATAACACGTTCAAACCCAGCGGCACGCAATGCCTGGTCAAAATGAAGTGCGTCAATAATCTGTGCTACAACCCTCCCAACACCGACACCGATGAGCCAACCAATGATGAATATAATGATGGCAGCGATAAGGTTTGGGATATATTGTAATGAACCAGACAACATATTTTGAAACGATTGATTCAAAACATCAGCCCATGTGGTAAATGTCATATATTAATAAAAGATAATTATGCTAATAAAGCCGGCAGTAATAACCAAGCTTTATATAGTGTAGCAAAAAACAACACTATATAGGTAAGAATATGTGGATAAAGTTTCTACTATGAAACACCTATTTTGTCAAGAATGGTACGATGTGGGTAGTCAAATACGTCACGCAAAAGTCTATCGTACACACCGGAACGGTATCTAAAATCTATAGTTGCGAAAGCAGCATAGCGAATTTCTCTTCCTAAGTTCGATTCTATGGTATGAATCATGGTTGAAAGCATACGTTCATCCAACTTATCTACAACAATTAATAAATCTATCTTGGGTTCAATTGCTCCAGAGAATAATCCAGTAAGTACTACTAGGCGAAGTGTACCAGTGCGACGAAGGAGTGTTAAAATATCTCGTGATTCAACTACAGTTGTATCACGTACAAACGTAGCAAGTGCATCAACATATTTGTATTGTTTGTTGAGGCGATACTTTACATCACGACCACTTCCTTGTCGACGTATCACACGTGCGTGTATGAGCGCTGCGATTTCTTTTCGAACATGTGCGGAAGTTGTTTTCGTTCGAAAGATAATATCTTGAGTTGTATATGCTATATTTTCGTTAAAAAAGAACAGTCTTAATAGCTTTAATCGTGATTCAGAACTAAATAACTTGGCAAGTGTATGCATGATTTACCTATTGTACTAGCTTTGATGGTAGAAACCAAGACTTTTACAAAATGGGCAAAATATAGTAGAACAAAACTCCCTCAGTGATACCACTGCGAGAGTTTTGTGTTGGCCTAATATATAGCCCTACTTATCTTACAATACTTATTTGAAAGTAACTTTTGCTCCAGCAGCTTCCATCTTCCCTTTGAGTTCTTCCGCATCTTCCTTTTTCATATCTTCTTTCAAAACTGAAGGAATACCATCAACAAGGTCCTTGGCATCTTTCAATCCAAGTGAAAGTGCTTCTTTCACCGCCTTAATAACTGATATCTTGTTCGCACCCATATCAGAAAGTTCAACTGTCACAGTACTGCTTCCTTCATCTCCTTCGCCTCCAGCACCTGCACCTTGAGCAGGTGCTGCAACAGCTGCCGCTGATACACCGAATTTCTTTTCAAGCACCTTAACTAGTTCTGAAAGCTCAAGTACTGACATTCCCTCGACTTCCTCAACCAATTTCTTAAACTTACTTGGGACCTCGACTTCCTCAGTAGACTCTTCTTTAGAATCATCTTTTGGAGTATCTTGTATTTTTTTATCAGAAGCTTCTGGCTCTGATGGTGTTTGTACCGAATCCTCTTTTGCCTCTTCTTTAGGAGTTTGCGTTTCAGTAGTTTCCTCCTGTGTTTTTAGTTCATCAGACATAATTAATATAATGTATAAATTATTAAATAAATATTTGTTTGCTATCTAACCATTTATGCTTTTGATGCGCGAACTTGATCAAGAGCAATCACGAGCCCTTGAATTGGTGAGTTAATAACATTCACAAACATACCGCGCAATACCTGCATTGATGGAATGACCGATAGTGCTTGCATATAGGTAGCATCAACATACGTGCCATCAAAAACCCCACCCTCAATGAAAAGGGTTTCTTTTTTCTTTGCACCATGCTCACGTATAGCACGCGCTGGAGCAATTTCATCTGTTGTACTCCACACAAGTGCTATTTTCCCTGGTAGCTTTGATAATTCACCTTTATAACCCAGCTCGCCAAGCGCACGTGTGATAAGTGTTTTTTTTGCCACATAGTAACCGATATTCTCATTACGCAATTCTTTGCGAATTGTAGATGTTTCGGAAACAGACAGTCCTGAAAAACGAGTGAATACAATCGTCTTAGCATCTTTTAATACTTCAAGGAGTGTCTTTATAATCTGTTCTTTTTTTGTTTTATTAATTGCCATAGGTATTCTTATACGGAAAAAACATATGGTCCCGTTAAGGACCATATAAGGAGACGTTGACCCGCATTATAGCGTATTCGTCCCTCGGCGGGGCTTATTACTCATAAATGAGTCGCCTGCTGTCTTTAGGTCCGCACTAAAGTACTATAGCAAAATACCGTGTGTGTGCAAGGTGAAAGCACAAAAAATAATTACTTTATTCTGTTTCCCCTACATCATCCTTTGCGTGAACTTCCAATAAATTGTATACCTGCTACAGCTAAATACGTACAACAATTGTGACTTATCAAATGAGGTTAATAGATACTTCATGAATAATAAACAAAGCGACAAGTATGATTAATGCAAAGCCACTTACATATTTTACAAAATCCCATATATACGGTAAAGATGATATCTTAGTATCATTTGGTGACTGTGTTGATACATCTGTGTTCCGTGTACTATCCGACATAATATGTAGTATACATTATGTACTGGACTTAAGACTTGTGATACGCGTATCAATTGCCTTTTGCTGATCACCTGAAACACGAGTACGCACAATCTCCCAATCAGCAATTGCTGATTTATTATTACCTATAGAGGACAGCCATTTTGCTTCAATAATAAGTACATTGGTATTATCTTTAGTTATTTTACGAGCTGATGAAAATACTAATGGTGTCTTTTGTGCGTGAGGCTCGTACTGCGCAAGGAACTTAAGATACAATACCCAAAATAAAGAGACTGACGGTTGACGAGCAACACTTTGCGCATATGCGTTTCGTGCAGTATTGATTGCACCAACACGTGCCATAAGTAAACCAATATTACTCATTGCCACTCCTTGACTCGGTTTTAGTGTGGAGGCAGTACTATAGCTTTCATATGCCTGCTTCCCTTCATTCACAATTTCATATTCTTGTCCAAGCTGAAGGTAAATATTGTAATCTGAATATTTTCCTTTATGAAGTTCCTTTGTTAATGAACTTATTTCTTTCTTGCTTTTTTTGATGACTGATTCTGGAGCAGAGTTTGAGAGCTTCCATGAAAAGCCGGTATCGCGCGCATCAATTGAAAACTTAGGCGCAGTGGCGCGTATTACCGCGGTGGTGGTCGATGCCGTAACCGCCACTGCGCGCGAAGAAGTCGCTACTGTTGAAGTGGCAACCGCTACAGTGCTGACAGATTTACTACTAGATTGCGGATACAAATGAAACACTCCGATAATAATGAGTAATAAACCAGCAATCATATATATGATTGCTGGTTTATTTAAACTTTTTATTCGTTCGCGCATATGGTGCCATCATAGCACGAGACACTACCTAACCTACAATATGACTCCTAACTATGGAATAAGATATGGATTCGGTACGCGGAATACAGATGTGCCCACACTACATGTAGCAGTTTTCCCATCTAATCCATGAACTGTGCCTGTGTATGTAGTGGAACGAATGGGTAAAACTGTAGTAGATCCTGACACAGTCGGCTTAACTGTTCCAACACCATTATTAATTGAGAATGATGAGGTATTTGTTGTTACCCATGAGATCGTTGCTGATTGTCCACTTCGTACTACTGCTGGTCGCGATGATAGTGTACAAGTTGGTGCCAGCGAAACATAAGGATTTATTTTGAAGTACATCGCATTGCTCGTACCTTTTGGTGTGGCAACAGTGATTTTGTATGTTCCGGATGGAAGAGCATTATTTGCAGTGTTAAGAA
>VAOX01009583.1_pt1 | contig 15610 bp, 7 predicted proteins | sample 3393891 | NCBI WGS metagenome assembly VAOX01 (sample SAMN08290429, study PRJNA428436) | hydrothermal vent metagenome | isolation source: Deep-sea hydrothermal vent chimney | place: Indian Ocean: Southwest Indian Ridge | depth 2822 m m | reverse complement strand
ATGGCTTTTTTATCTGAATATACTTCAAATAAGGGAATCGCATCTGCCTCAGTTAATTCTCTGAGGATAATTCTTTCAGATTCTAGATTTTTAAATTTCATTGTTTTTATATATTTCTTCAGCTTCCACACTCTATAAGGTAAATATTTACTTTAATACATTATCAAACCATTTTAATGGTTTCATGCTTGAGTTAAATAGTCTAAAATATTTTTAAATTAAATAACACCGTATCGTAAAAAATTACTACAAAAGGAAAAATAGTGTTACAAAAAATTACTATTAGCTTAATCACACTATTTCTATTAGCGTGTGAGTCTGATCCTTCTATTAAGACCTTTGCCAATATCGGTTTAACATCGAATAACTATGCCAAACTTGAAGCACCAACTGGAATACTCATATTAGAAATTGATGGCAAGGAATTAGATTATGCACCCTCATACCATGTGCTCCCGGGCGAACATCAGTTACACGTGATGGTTAGTGCATTTAAAAATAATAAAGCATATAAAGTTGGTAATATCGATATTTCATTTACTGCTACTGCTGAACATGTCTATCAGATTAAGTCACTTGCTACCTCGGCTCAGATGAACCAAGGCTATAATAAGAAATTGAGTGACTTTCTGTGGATTGAAGATACTACTTTAGATGCTGTGGTTGCAGGTACCAAACCCAAGTTATAATCCCTTTATCCATTAGCACTTGCCGTGCAAAATACAAGTTAACAATCCACTGTATATTGTCGAGCCTGTTGAACTATAGTTATCACTGTAATCTCAATTCTGCTTTGTTTTTTACACAATGGGGACATGAATGGCATCTGCTTCAGTTAGTGCTGCAAGATTCAATATAAAAAATACTGTTTTTTTATTATTACTAACAATATCTTGTGTCAGTTTTCTAGCGGCTATTGGGTTAATTTATTTTCACATTGATTATCAAAATGATATCGTTGTTAGCACCAAAAAGAAATTATATGAATTAACCGTAACAGCGAGCAATGACATCGCCAACATTCTACAACAAACGATGAATGATGCCGACGCTATAGCCAATAAACTGACATTAAATAATCTGTCAGCCTCACAAGCATTAAAAAGTGTCAAAACATTATTGGACAAAAACCCTAATTATTATGGCAGCGCCATATCCTATCGACCGTTCGGTTATGATTCAAAACAACGTCTATTTTCACCATATTACAAAAAATCTGGTAACAAAGGCAAATTGAGTTTTGTTCAAATTGAAACTTTGTACGATTATACCAAACCAGAGTTTGATTGGTTTGTAACAGCAATGCAACTTGGCAGCCGCTGGAGTGAGCCTTATTGGGGCCCCGCAGGTAATGCTTATATGGTGACCTACTCTTCAGTGTTTTATGATACCCAGTCAAAATCGAAAACGCCTTTAGGTGTGGTCACTATTGATATCTCAATGAATCAAATAAAAAAACTAATTGAAGATATTGATCTTGGACCAAGCGGCTTTGGTGCATTATTATCTGCTAAAGGCGTTTACCTTTACCATCCAATTACAGAATATGTTATTTCTCAAAAAAATATTATTCAAGTTGCGAAAGATAAAAACGACGAAGATCGATTACTTGTTGCAAAAATGGCTGCTAAAGGTCTCGCTGGTACCATTGATCACATCAGTACCACAACGGGCCAAGCATCATGGCTCATTTTTAACCCAATAGAACTTGCAGGATGGTCGTTACAAAATACTTTTCTAAAAAATGATATTGAAATTGATGTTGATAGTTTACGACAACAACTCATTTGGATAGTCTTTACGGTATTGACTTTTCTGCTGACATTACTTGCCATTATTTTTTTAAAAATTAGAGGCTACAACAAACGATTATGGTTACTCACTTGTATTGGTTCAGTATTAATTATCTGCGCAATAGGTTCAATCTGGTTCATAGCCTTAAGTTATAATTCAACGGACAAAATAAAAGGTATCCGAATTTCTGATAAAGCCACCTTGCATAGCATCATGAAAGAGCACACAAACAATGCTATTAAAAAACACCTTAAGCCTCCTATTTATGTGCCAACCGGCGTTTTCATTGATTATATAAAATTTTCTGGCCCGAGTGACGTACTATTATCGGGTTATATCTGGCAGAAATACCGCAAAGACTTTCCGACAGAAATTAAAAAAACGTTTATGATTTCAAAAGCAACTAATATTTCAATCAAAGAAATAGATCGGTCGACTAAAAATGGCTATGAAGTTATATTATCTTACTTTAAAGCAGATTTACGTCAAAAATTCACTCATGAAACTTATCCTCTAGAACAAGAGTTAATTGCTCTTCAAATAATTCATAAAAACTTGGATCATAATATTATCCTTATGCCTGATCTTGATGCGTATAGCATACGTAACGCATCGTATTTACCTGGACTTGATTCAACAGCATTCATTTTAGGTTGGACATTAACTAATAGTTATTATGAGTTGCGACAAAGAAATTTAAATACCAATTTCGGAATTCAACAATCAAACAAATTAGATGATTTTCCTGTATTATTTTATAACATCGATATACAACGAAATTTTATTGATGCGTTTATATCAAACCTAACACCGCTGATCATTGTTTCCATTATGTTATTTTTTATTCTATTTTTAGTTGACAAAATGGATACCGAACGAATTTTAAGTATTTGTGTTGCCATGATTTTTGTTATTGTATTTACCCATATTGATATACGTCGAAAAATATCAGCTCAAGAAATTTTTTATCTAGAGTACTTTTTCTTTTTGAGTTATGGCTCAATTCTGTATGTCGCACTGAATACTATGGGAGTATTATTAAAAACCGACATATGGCCATTTCATGCACATAGCCAAACACCGCGTTTACTTTTTTGGCCTGTGATGCTCGGTTTGACGTTCGTGGTGACGATTACAACATTTTATTGATTTATAGTATAGACACACCGTGCAACTAGACACCGGCCTAAAACATAACCGGTGTGACGGGGTAAAATAATACTGATTTCAACTCCCGCGTCATACCGGCAATGATTTGATGCCTGTATCCCGTGGTTGAATAAATACGTTTTATTATTCTTGTTTTGAAGGTGGCTTATTTATAACACGACTGCTTTTTTTTGTTTTAGTCATAATCGTTTTTTCCAAACCACCAATTTGTTCACCGAGATTTTTTACCTTATCCCAAATATCATGATCCATTTTTAGTTTATGCTCCATTGCACTCACCACTGGTAATAATGAGGTCGTAATAGCATCGGCCATTGAATGTAGAACTTTATCCATTCCGGGTACCGGTTGATTGATTACTTCAACATTAAGCTGTGCTTGTTCGATCAAACTGCTTAAATTTTTAAGTTCATTACCAATTGTATTTAATGAATCAGGTGCTTGTTTGCTTTCTAAGACGGTTTGAATGGATGCTAAGTTTGAGCTTATATTGGATACTTGGTTGGCTAGTTTTGTTGCCGAATCAGTATCGTCACCCCCCATACTTTGAATGCGTTTATAGTCTTGTTTTATTTGCGCCCAGCGAGCTTGTTGTTGCTCGTCTAAATTATTATTAAGCTCGGCCAGTTTTAATAAATTTTCTTCCGCGCCTTTAGTTAAGGTTTGGGCTTCACCCAAATAATGATCTCGAATTAGATTATTTAACTCTTCATCATTCATAACACCGCTGACTTTTTCGGCCATTTTATTCATGTTGCGATAGCTGCCTTGTAATTTAAATGATGGCTCGGTGCGGTATTTGTCGTCTTGTGCTGCAGAATAGATATATTGTTGATTCACTTTCAATACAACATCTTGAATTATATATAGTTTTTTTAATAACGTGGTAATTTCATTAACCTCGGCACCACTGTAGCTATGCTCTAAATCGGTATTGGCTATGTTCTCACCTTCGGCCATGCGCATCAGTTTGTAAACATCGTCCATGCCGCGTGTCGCCAATGGTGACAATACAGCATTAGACGTTAAACAGTTTTCGATATAACTCATCGCAAATTGTTTTTCCCGACCACTAAGCACATCGCCTAAATTATATATGTCAGCTCGGTTAGCGAGCATGTCAGGGATTTTAAAAGACTCTCCTGATTCGGTATAGGGATTACCGGCCATCACTACGCAGACTTTTTTACCGCGCAAATCATAGGTTTTACTATTGCCTTTCCAGACTCCTTCAATTCGACGCGAGCCATCACATAATGAAATAAATTTTTGTAAAAATTCAGGATGTGTATGCTGAATGTCATCGAGATAAATCATAACATTGTTGCCCATTTCCAAACCGAGGTTTAATTTCTCAAGTTCCTGGCGTGCGGTAGCATTGGGTGCTTGCTCTGGATCTAGCGAAAAAACATCATGGCCAAGTGATGGGCAATTAATTTTCATAAAAATTAAGCCCATACGGTTTGCAACGTATTCCATCAGGGTGGTTTTACCATAGCCCGGCGGTGAAATAAGTAATAACAACCCCATTAAATCAGTCCGTTTATTCTCGCCAATGGTACCCATTTGCTTGGCGAGATTATCACCGATAAGATGTAAGTAAACATCGTTAATTAATTTATTTCGAACGAACGAACTTAATGGTCGTGCCACAAAATCTTCGAGCCGTAAATTATCACGTTCGCGATCAACTACGGATTGGCGGCATTTTAAAAATGCTTTAAATTCTGGAACGACATGATTTTGATGGTGATGTAATCGCTGAGTAAACTCATCCAATGCGATTAACATGGATTGTTCTGATATTAATTGATGCTCACCCATTAACCCCGTAATGGTTGTTTGAAGGTCAACTTTATGTACTGTTATTTTAAGGCTGTTTTTTACTAACATTATTGCAATCGCTTCGGGAACAAAGCGTTTGATAGCATCATTATTATTAAACGTGATATAACCTTCTAACCAAGACTCTATTAATGCCCATTGTTTGTCTAACGAGCCATTTAAATCGTTTAAGGTTTTTTGATACTGGCTTAAATGTTTTATTTTTTTAAGTTGTGCTTGCAAACCCTCGGCAAGTTCCATGCCGTATTGACTAACCTTAAATTCAATTTTTTCCTGGGTTAATTCATGTGATAAATATTCTGCTGCGAGCACACAATTCTGAGAGTTTACATTCATGTCAAAGCATTCAAAGTAAGCCATCATGACGGGAAGTAATTCATGTTGAATTTTTAAATACGCATCGTTGGATTGAAAAGTTTTAGCGAGTAGATCGGCGCTTTGTGAACGTAAATGCCATAGATAGTGTAATGCAGAATTTTGATCCTCGTTATGATTTACCCAAAATAACGCTGCTAAAGCACGAACGCGTGGTGGATAACGCAATAGTCCAGCTTTATTTCTAATACTTAATATTGCCTGTAAAATTTTAACGGCATCATAATCGTGAATGCCTTTCTCATAACCTTCTTGATAACGACTGGATACGAATTTTTTAACCACGGTTAATAGCGCATCGTTATTATTGGCCGCGACTAAGGTTTCGATTGTGAGATCGTCACGCTGTGTTTCAGAAGCCGATATAATGGATGCGGCTAAATATTCGGCTCGATAAACAGTGTCGGTTTCAGAAATCAAAGATTGCTTCCAATACGATTGCAACTCCAGTAACTGTGTATCGGTGATTGCTTCAAAATAATCGGTACCACTTAGATGCAAAGACAATTTGTCGTCCTTCGGTACTATTGTTAGATCCACAGCTTGGGTATTAACACTGAACCGATGACGACCTAATTTGATCACACTGCCGCCGTTTTCAAAGATGTCTTGCTTATCACGCTGCGCACGGATTGATTGATCTTTGGCTAATTTAAGTTGGCTATCAATATCATCAGAACGAACGCTATCACCAATCTCGCGTAATTGATTTGACAACTCACGACATTTGGCAACCATCGCATCCGAAGCAAAATAAGTATTAATTTCATCTGGACTGGTGAATCGTTCGGTGCGGCGCTGTACGCCTTTTAATATTCGCTCCGCAGCGCTGGCAAGATTATGAATACGGCGTTGTTGTTCATCGAGAAGTGCCTGTTTGTGCGCCTCAAAAGACTCGTATACCGCTTCCCGTTTGCTTAGAATATCCGCTAAAAATTCATCATGTTCACTAAATTTGCTCTCTAATTCCTCTAATTGCGCTAATAATCGAGAAAGTTGTTCATCACAGCTATCGGGGCTTGTGGCTAGACCGAGGGCGTTGGTGATGCTTTGTGAAAATAACATAAATTGTGCGCCAAACTCCGCGACAGCCTCGGACGAGCCGAGTGATTTATGGTGATTACGCGCGAGTGCTTTAGTTTGATTGAGTTTGCTGTAGACTTCAGAAATTGATTCGATAATATGGGTGCGCACGGTGGCATCATCTACTTTGAGTGTGCCAAGTACTTCATTTAGTAAATCCAGACCTGCGCTCATGGATTCGAGCTTGTCGATAACGGGCGTTAACTCCGATACCGTCTTAATTGTTGGAATGTGTTGCTGTAACTCCGTGACACTATTGCTGTATTTCTCAAATGCCTTTTCCTGGCTTAAGAATCGAACCGTGTTGCGACTTAAGCTTTGTTGTTGTTGCTTGAGCTCGGCATCAAGTTCGGCAATGCGTGCCATATTAATATAACGAATTTCTTTTATTGTGACTAAATGTCCACGCGCATGGCGAATGTTGTCCAGCGCTGAAATAAAATCTTCGGGTGATTTCCAAGTACTTTTGCCAATGCTTTTAAGTAACAATTGTTGCGCGGTTTCTGCGCTGTTAATTGCTTCATTGGCTTTAGCTCGAATACTTTCAACTTTTTCAAACTCATCTAAAACCAATTCAGAAGTTGAACTAATGTCTTTGACCTGTGCCGCAAGCTCAGTTAACTCAGCCTCGTCAAGCCAATAATAATTATCAAATAATTGGTCACAATCGCGAATCAATTTCTCGTAAAGTAAGCTGCTTGCCGTTTGTTCACGGATGCTGCGAACCAGACTGTACATTTCTGAAATCGCGCGGACTAACTCGGCATTACCTATATTGCCTAGAAAGGTTTGGCTTTGTAGCTGATTATTAGCATAATCCGATGTAAAGAAGGGCGTTTCCCAAATTTGCATTGGATGGTTCCGCGATGGCTCATCTAAATCTGCTGAGAATAAAATTGCCTGACCATTATCAAATAAACTAAAACCGTGACCGTATAGTGGTGTTGATAATTCTTTACGAATTAAATTGTAATTAAACAAACCAACCTTGCCTTCTTTTGCTCGATAAAATACGTATAAAGCATCTTCACCATTGGGGGATCGAATAACTCTCTCGTATTCCATGCCCACAGCATCGTGACCAAAATTTTTGGTTTCACCACTTTGTAGGTAATAACCACCCGGATAAATAATGCCGTGATCTTCAGGCAATTGAATACAAGCATCACCAATGGCATCGATACGATCAACTTGGTTGTTAAACGTATTAAATACTAAATAACGCCATTGTTTTTCTTTGTACGGTAATACTTTTAGTAAAATTAACGTGCCTAATTTGACATAGTAAATTGCGGCATCCGTTAATGACTGGTTCTTATCGTCAACCTGTTCCTGATAAATTCCAAGACCGTCTTCGGTGTTATTTTCAACTTTAATGGTCAGTTTACCATTAACGGTTTCAATAAAAATCTCATTTAAGATACTAATATGAGGGTGTTTACCATTAACGTGATTATCACGGGTGGTTTCTGTCCACTCAAAATCATAGGCTGCAGGCGTTTTATATTCTCGTTCACCACGATCATCGATATAGCTTATTGTATCTTTTTCGATAGCCCATCGGAACACGCGAATATCATCAATCTTTTCACCGATTTGAAAAAATGCCAAAATTCGATTATGGGTGGTACGCAATTTAGACAAATGCGTATTTTTGTAATAGCTATACAGTTCCGAAAAGTCTTTTTTAAATTTATCATCGTCTAAAAAAGTGCCTACTGCAGCAGTTGCTTCTATTGCAAAAGTATCGTTATCTTTGTTAAGTTGATACAGTTCAAAAACATCATTAACTGATGTTTCAGTTTTGAGTCCAATAAAAACATTGTAACCAAACAATAAATAATCATTCACTTGTACGATATCACGCGCGATGCAATTATTCTCGGTTCTAACCCGGACTCGGCTTAATAAACCCATTGCGGTATCACCAAATTCGGCCATGCGATCGTCGTTTAACTTAACTGACATCGTGTCTAAATTGCTGGCTTGTTGCTCTAGTCGCTTACGAATCAGCTCATAAGCACCACCTTGTGCAACGGCTTGTTCTACTTCGCTGCTAGTATTTAGATCATTATCTTGAATCGTGCTAGACAATTTATCTTCCTTTTTAAATTTACTTTACTTGCTATAACAAATAATTAGTCATCAGTTTTATAACTGTGCAGCTAGTCCGATTTATTTGTGCTATCCATCAATTTTTTAACCAAACTTTGTTGCTCGTTTGAACCATTTTTCATAACGTGCGAGATAAACGCTGACACCGATAAGTTTTGTAAATTACTACTCCCAGCACCCAAACCCGAGACTAATTCTTTAATATCACCAATAATACTTTCATCACCATTCATGTGCCCCTCAATGGCCTTGGTTACGATTCGACTTTTATCAGCAACAGCATCTATCGATTTACCAACCGCTAAGGCATTCACGAATTTTTCAAAATACTCACCGTTACCACCGACAATATCGATGTTGGCATCGCCCAGTGCTGTTGCAAGCACTTCAGCCTGGTCATGCGCAATGTCGATATTCGCGTCGATGCGTTTCATTATTTGCTCATGACTTAAATCTAAATTCATTCGATATTCTTCATGACTTCGCGTGTTATCATCCATTTGCTTCATCGCTATAAATTTCTTCTCTAGCCCTTGTGCTTCCGCCTCAAACCTATCGGCTATGGTACTGGCTTCGGCTTCGCCTAATAATTTAATGGCTTGAGCATCGGCCTCTTTAACTTTTGCCTCGGCTTCACCATAAACTTTCACCGCAACCGCATCGGCTTCTTTAACCTTGGCGGCGGCAAGGCCGATTTTTTCATCACCGGTTGCTTGCGCAAATAACTTCTCTTCCAAGACTTTAGCTTCTGCCAGTCCTGATTTTTCATCCGCATCGGCTTTTGCTTCTTGTACTTTCACTTCAGCAAGTCCAGATGCTGCAGCCACGGCTTCCATACCTTCCGCTTCTTTTTTCTTTGACTCTGCATCGTGTTCGGCGGCTTTTAGACGACCTTCTGCTAATACCAATTCTTCTTTGGCTTTGTGTGTTGCTTTAATCTCGTCGGCTTCAGCGGCTTTAATTTCTTTTACTAACGCGCCTTGGGCATTGGCTTCGGCGGTGATAATAATGGCTTCTTTTTGGCGTTCGGCTTCGGCGACTAAGCGGACTTTTTCTATTTCTTCTTCTTCTACAGCAACGGTTTTTTCAACTACAATACGTTCTCGAATCACATCGGCGATATTTTTTCGTTCAATTTCTAACGCTTTTTCTTTATCAATGGTTTCGAGTTCAACCGCTCGATTACGATCCACTTCTTCTAGTTGCTGAGCGCGTTGTACGCGTTCTTTTTCGGTAACGACAACCCGTTGACGATTAAGACTCGCCACTTCAATTTCACGTTGTTTATTTTGTTCCTGAACCGCAACTTCCTGTTCTGTTTTAATTCGAGCTTGTTCTGATTTTAATTTTTCTTCCGCTTGAATTTTTTGTGTTTCTGAGGTCTCACGGGCATTGACACTGGCAATTTCACGTTTTTGTTTGGCTTGTGCATCGGCGCGTTGACGTTCAAGTTCAAACATTGTTTCTTCGGTTTCCACGTCTTTTTTCTTAATCTTCATTTGTTCTTCACGCAACAGGTCGTTGGTACTTACGTGTTCAATTGAGGTTAACGCGGTAATTTTGCGAATGCCCTGTGCGTCTAAAATATTATCCTTATCCAAACTTTCGATTGGTGTTTGTTCCAGATAATCGATTGCTGCATCTTCTAATACATAACCATTGATGTCTTCGCCGATGACTTTAACGATATCGTCTCGAAATTTATCGCGTTCTTGGTATAAGTCGATAAAATCTAGGCGTTTACCAACAGTTTTTAATGCTTCTGAAAACTTAGCACTGAACAACTCTTCGAGTGTTTCCTGATCCGATGCGCGATTACAACCAATGGCTTGCGCTACTTTTAAAACATCTTCACTGGTTTTATTCACACGTACAAAAAAGGCCACTTTAATGTCAGCTCGAATATTATCTTTGCATATCAAACCGTCTTTACCACGACGGTCAATCTCAATTGTTTTTAATGAAATATTCATGACTTCTTTTCGATGAATAACAGGAATAACCAGGCGTCCCGTAAACGTGACATCGGGTTCGGCACGCAGGGTATTAACAATCATGGCGTAACCCTGATCAACTTTTTTATAAAAACTGGCATATAGGAAGAAAATACCGATAACTAAAAATGCCGCTATCCCTATTGCTAAAATAATGAACTCCATGACTTAACTCCTTAATTTATAGTTCTAAATGCTTAATAATTTTTAAATTCTTGTTCGCTAATAACTTCATAATAATTTCCATCGGGCTCGTAATGAATGATGCGGACCATCACACCCTTGCTCATTTTATTGGGTTTAATCGCACGAATCCGCACGTTTAAACCTGCACCACCGTCTTCAATAAAGCCTTGTCCAAACTCATCATCAACAGTTTGTGACTTAACCTTGCAGGCGTAGCCCACAAAATCTTTATTTGATTTTGCTTGATTTACTTCGGCCATTTTTCGTAGTGGTGCGACAATTTTGGTGGTAATTGGTAGCGCGGCAATAAAGCTTATAATAAGTGCAATTGTGCCTACAACTATTTTTAATATGTCCGATGGAACCCACGGTAATACATAGGCAGACACTAGATACGTAAAGACCCACGCTAGAAATACGATGACACTAAGTACGATTGTGAATGGAACGCCTAAAAACCCAAGGGTATGCATTAAACCAACAAAACCTGGTACATTAATATCTGCATCGAAGTCTATGTCGGCATCAAATGAAATGATATCAATATCCAATGCGCCAATGATGGCGAATAACCAGAACACTAATAATACGCCTAGAAAAATGGTGTACACATTTGTCGGGTAACTGCTTAATATCAGCCAGAGTTCATTCATCTAATTAATCATCCATTATAATTATTGTTTAATTGATAATCGCATTGACGACTATTAACGTCAAGGAATACTGTGGGTGAGTTGAGTTCAGAATAAATTATTGTTTGAATTTATTATATTAATTATTTGTTACAGATTGTAATTTTATTCATTATACAATTGGGTCAATTTATACAATTTCAAGTGTGGGGTGTTTGCTGTAGATTTTTTCTACTATGATGTTTGAAAATAAGTATTACCCTCTAATATTGATGGTGCGCAAAACAAATCGCTTGCAGTTTGCTCATATAACGATTTTATTTTTATATTTAACTCACCAACCTGCGCAGGAAGGTCAAGTTCAATGTCTGAAAGATATTGATTTTGTGCGATGTCTATAATCAACACTCAAATCTAGGATTAGAACGTTACCGAAGTAGCTGGTATTTTTTCCTTTACCTGAGCATGTTATAAAACCATCAAAGATTAACTTTTGTATGTACCGTGATAGAGTTAACTGACTTATCTGTTTACTGAGGTTATTTAGAATATCTGACGTTTTTGATTTAGAATGTGAATGAACAAATTCAACAAACCGTTATCAGTTGATTTTAAATCTTTTTGAGTTCAAACAGATTACACCTACACCCATAATGATTCTACTCATTTTAATATAAATAGAATACGATACTCATTATATATAACCTATGCATTGAATTATGAATAGTATAGATGACACAAGCTATTGTAAAATAAAGATATTTTATAATTTAATAATAAAATGCATAGAAAATGAATAGAATAAAAAACTAAACAATAGCCTAGAGTAGGCATTGCGCTAGCTATGCTGCAACAGGCTGCTGTTGTAAGCTAGCGAATCTAATTCTTATAACTCCCCATTAGCTACATTTAATCTTTAAGTTTTAGGACTGATCAATTCAATTCATGGATGTCCAGCTTTATAAGAAAATATGGCATTTAGGTAACTTGCTGTATATTAAGTAATAATTTACGTTTGCTAGACGGTCAGTGTGACCTGATTTGTGCAACGGTAAAAAGTATACTAGCGTAGAAAAAAAATTAGTTTTTATGTTTAACACAAGCAGGTACGTATTTTGGAGATGTCATGTCATTAAATCATCATTGGTATTTTATTCTATATTTATTGTTTGCTAGCAGTCTTACAGCATGTGGTGGTGCTCGCAGTTCAACTAGCAGCAGTGTTGCTGCTAATACAGTGGTAAAAAATATTCAATCGACATTAACAAGCTCAGGTGATGTGATTATTTCATGGGACGTGGTTGTAGGGCTTACTTATAAGGTTTATGTTTCTACTGATGATGCTCAGTCTTATGGTTTGCTCAGTGAAAATCTTACGGTTTCAGAATATATCGATAAAAATGTACCTCTAAATATCCCGTTACGATATAACGTAACAGCAAATGGGCAGGGTCAAAGAGAAAGTGAGTTGCTACTTGCAACAACGGCTGTTATTAATGTTTCAAAGGCAAATACAATATCATCCTCTGAACATAATTGTGTTATCAAAAAAAATGGTTCGTTATGGTGTTGGGGAAATAATGATCATGGGCAATTAGGTTATGGTCAAGCAACTCATTCTGAAGCAGCCGTTCAAGAGAAATCGTTGGCTGTCGACTGGAGCCAGGTAGCCGTTGGATTTAACCATACTTGTGCAATTAAAATTAATGGTGACATGTACTGTTGGGGTGATATTCCACCATCAAGTGTCATTCAATCATCATCGGTTATTGATTTAACGATTCCCAATATTGTTGTTGGTTCTGATAAATGGCTTAAGGTGGATCTTGGAAAGAATACCAGTTGTGCAATAAACAACGAAACGAAACTCTTTTGCTGGGGCGGCACTAGGCGCCGACCAGGTTCTGGTATTGTAGGTCCAATAACGTTGAACAATACAGTTAATGTTAATTTAACGGTATTGGGTATTTATTCACAAACACCGGCAGTGGTTGTAAATTTAAAAACAAATATAGAACTGGCAGGCTGGTCTGATATTAGTGTTGGCCAAAATCATATCTGTGCTATTCAAGTTGTTAATAGCAAATCTAAAATGCGCTGTTGGGGGAATAGATTGAGTGGCCAGCTTGGTGATGATAATCAAGCAGATACAACAACGGTATCAATTCCAGTGTTATCGCTGGACGGCACGAAGGGGCTTGATTGGCATCAAGTTTATGTTGGTTATAATTATAGTTGTGCGATTAAACGCGATAAATCATTATGGTGTTGGGGAGCTAATAACGACAGCCAGTTGGGGTTAGCCGGTTTAGATAAAAGAGATCAACATTTGCCGAAACAAGTTAGTGTTAATGGTATTTTTTATAACGATTGGAAAATGGTTGCTGTAGCAAAAAATCACAGTTGTGCTATTCGTGAACTCGCAGAATCAAATAATACCATTTCCGATAGAATTTTTTGTTGGGGGAAAAATATTTCTGGACAAATTGGTAATCAATCGTTAATCAATGTTACCACGCCAACATTGATTGGAGGCTTGTTAGATAATGATTGGACGGCAATAACTGTTGGCAGTATTCATAGTTGTGCAACTAAACAAAATGACAGCGTCTATTGTTGGGGTTCAAAAAATTTAAATAATCTTGGCTTAGGTGTTAGTAGTTCAGCAAGCCCAATACAAGTTGGAACGGATACAACGTGGAATAAATTACAGACTGGTAATAATTTTGTATTGGCAAAAAATAATACTGCCGAGGTTCCCCGATCGTGGGTGTGGGGCGAAAATACGCTTGGACAGTTAAATTTTAAATCCAAATTTAATAAGCAGTCGCCAACCGAACTTATTATGCTTTGGGGAACTGTTGTTGCTGGCGCTAATCATGCTTGTGAAACGGAAAAATATTCTACAACAACTTGGACTTGTTGGGGAGACAATCGTTATTTACAAGTTGGCCGATATGCTGTGGTGCCTGGACCACCTCCCGCTCTCGATCCAGCTCCTGCCAATCCTTATTCTCAAGTTGCCGTTGGGGGACGACATAGTTGTGGTATTGAGCAAAACAAATTATGGTGTTGGGGGGATAATCGCTATGGTCAAATTGGAATCGGCAAACAAACTGCAACAGCACTCGATGTCACGCAGGTATTACATCCAAATGATCCCATCACTCAATGGCAAAGTGTTAGCGTGGGTGATGGTTTTACTTGTGCTATTGATAATTCTCCTGAAAAGAAAATTTATTGTTGGGGCAGCAATCGTTCAAATCAACTTGCGATAAGCGTTATTGCAGATAACGTGTTTATTCCCACTCCTACGTTAGCTGAAGATTCGCTAAACGCCCAATTTACGGTCAATAATACAGATTGGGTCAAAATTAAAAGTGGTTTTAATAGTAGTTGCGCTCAGAAAAGCACCGGCGAACTTTATTGTTGGGGTAATAACGATTATGGAAAAATTCAACGCTGTGTTGTATTAGTTCATGCCGCAGCATCCGCGACTTCGATTACGCCACAAGCGGTTAGTCCTGATAGCTATGCCTATGACTGTAAAACAACATCGGGTTTTATTCCATATGATACGTATTACAATATTTATGCGACTATGCCAACGCAGTTAGACATTTGGACTGATTTTGCTATTGGCTTTAACCACATTTGTGCCATTAAAAATGATAAGACTCTCTGGTGTACTGGCAACAATGCGCAAGGCCAGCTAGGAAAAGGGGATTATTTTTTTAACGCGGAGATAACCCAGGAAAATTCGCTGGCAACTAACTGGACAAAAGTTGTCGCAGGCAATAGTCATACTTGTGCAATTTTGGGAAATGTTATCGTTAATACCTTGAGTGGTACATTATGGTGTTGGGGTGATAACACTGAGGGACAATTGGGAACTGGAAATGCTTGGGTCGACATACCAACATTGGTGCCATTTTTATAACCCATAATTTTAACGTAAACGTCATCTGAATTTTTGGATAACTTTTACAGCGAATGCATCAAGTATTTGAATGGTGTCAAAACGGTATAGCTAGTACAACCCCGCTATGTTAGGCATATTTTTTAGCATCAAACCTGAATATGTAATCAATATATAACGACTGTAATCATTCTTAGTTGATTGCAGCCGTTTCCTTGGCATTTGCTTAAACAATCGCGCTTTTCCTTTTTACTCAGTATCCCAAAAAAAGTCGAAATCTGAATCGATTTTAGAATTTTGGTTGAAACCGTCTAAATCATTCTTGTTTGATATTATCCAGTGAATACAATTGTGTGACCAAATAAACTTAACCACTACATTCATTCATAAATCCCGAATGAATCATTTGAACATACTATTTTTCACCAAGTAAAAAACCAACAGAAACTTTCAAGCATTTAGCAAGAGCAATTGCTTCATAATCCATAACATAGCGT
>VAOX01006545.1_pt1 | contig 15627 bp, 15 predicted proteins | sample 3393891 | NCBI WGS metagenome assembly VAOX01 (sample SAMN08290429, study PRJNA428436) | hydrothermal vent metagenome | isolation source: Deep-sea hydrothermal vent chimney | place: Indian Ocean: Southwest Indian Ridge | depth 2822 m m | reverse complement strand
TATCGGCATATTCAATGATAAATCAACCAAATCAGTACCATGAATAACCCCTGATTCACCGTAACCCGATATGCCTCGAAAAACGGTTAAGCCGCGTAACTTTTCCCAGTCTCGTAAACGCTTCATTAAATTTTTAAGTTGTGTCTCACCTTCACTAAGGTAGATTCTTACAACCGTTACTTTATGCATTTTCATAGTTGTCTCCCTGCGATAATGCCTACCCAAGTTGCACCAAGACAAAGAAAAACATTAAGAAACATGTTCATTAATGCTTTTAACATTTCCCCTGCTTCGATTAAATTAAATGTTTCCATAGAAAAAGTAGAAAAGGTGGTAAAGGCACCAAGAAATCCAATAATAATAATTGCACGCAAATATTCTGGCAACATATACCGTTCAAGTAACAATATAGAAATAAAGCCCATTAACAACGAGCCCGCAACATTCACGGTAAGCGTTCCATAAGGAAAATCTTGACCGAATACTCGATACACACTCGTTGAAGCCAGATACCGCATCACAGCACCAAGGGATCCACCAATTGCAATTGCAAACAAATTATTCATATCTGTAGTTTACACCTTATGAAAGATAACGGAAAACTCTAGCTTTTCTTGCCGGCTTTACGATCTAATTCTCTCAAATGAGCCAATTTTTCTTTTATTTTAATTTCTAAGCCGCGTTCAACCGGTTGATAGTATTCCATCTCCGGCATGGTTTCTGGAAAATAAGATTCTCCTGCCGCATAAGCATCCGGTTCATCATGGGCATAGCGATATTCTTTACCGTAGCCTAACTCTTTCATCAGCTTGGTGGGAGCATTGCGTAAATGAACCGGCACTTCAGCCGAGGCATAATCTTTAATATCAGCCTTTGCCTGATTATAGGCTTTATAAACGGCATTACTCTTTGCAGCACTTGCGAGATATAGCACGGCTTGTGCAAGTGCGAGCTCCCCTTCTGGACTTCCCAAACGTTCAAGTACATCCCACGCTTGCATTGCAATGGTCAGCGCACGGGGATCGGCATTTCCAATATCTTCACTTGCCATACGCACCACGCGACGAGCAACATAGAGAGGATCACATCCTCCATCTAACATTCTCACCAACCAATAAAGCGCAGCATTTGGCGCAGAACCCCGTACAGATTTATGCAAGGCGGAGATTTGATCATAAAAAGCTTCACCATGATTATCAAATCGTCGAAGCGTCTCCCCTGAAACTGCTTTAACCGTTGCTTTATCAATGATATTGTTTTCAGTTAAGTCACTGGCTATTTCTAATAAATTTAATGCTCTGCGTGCATCTCCATCAGCAACTTGCGCTAATAAATGTAAGGCTTGATCATCCGTTTGAATATTTTTATCGGCTAAACCCTTTTTAGAATCCGTTAACGCACGATTCAAAACCTGAACAATATCGTCTTCGTTTATCGACTTTAAAATATAAACACGAGCACGTGACAATAATGCATTATTGAGTTCAAAGGAGGGGTTTTCTGTTGTCGCACCAATAAAGGTAAACGTACCGTCTTCCACATAAGGTAAAAAGGCATCTTGTTGAGATTTATTAAAACGATGTACTTCATCAACAAACAAAACACTTTGCCGACCTTGCTGTTGATAATGTTGAGCTCGCGTTACCGCTTCACGAATATCTTTAACACCAGAAAGAACAGCAGATAAACTTATAAATTCAGCATCGCAATAATTTGCGATCATCCGTGCTAATGTTGTTTTACCCGTGCCGGGTGGGCCCCATAAAATAAGCGAGTGCAACTTACCCGTTTCAATTGCTTGCCTAAGAGGTTTACCTTCTGCCAATAAATGGTGTTGCCCAACGATGTCATCCAATTGTTGAGGTCGCATGCGATCAGCAAGGGGTTGCCACTCGCTATTTTCATTATTAGGAAATAAATTTTGATTTGAATTCATAAAAGACGTTCAGTGAAAGATAATACTGTGCTTTTACTGCCCAATAATATCAATGCCTTCCGGTGGAATAAAACGAAATCGATTTTTTGCTAACTTAGGATTCTTAACAACATGATTAAATTCTAAGCGTGTTGTTTGTCCAAAGTTATCGCGCATTTCCATTGCAACTAACTCCGTATTTTTAAACGCTAAGCCGACAGTTTCAAAATTAGTGTTGTCACTTTTAGGGGTTAACTCAAACCATAACCAACCTTGCGTGACACCCATATTTTCAATTTTATACGATGCTGTTAAGTCTTTTGGATTACCTAATAACATAGCCGGTGTATTTATTAATAAGTCACCCTGTTTTTTTACTACAACTTGCTCTAAATCTTCGTCGTAACTCCACAGCTTTTTGCCGTCTGCAACATACGTCAGCTTATACGGTTTAGTGTATTCAAGATAAAATTTATTTGGACTTTTAACAACAATCAGTCCTTCACTTTGTTGCCTTTGTGTATTGTTTTTAGCAAACACTATTTGTGTAAAGTTAGCTTCAAAGGTGTGTAAGTTGCTTAAGTAATTTATTAGTTCACTAGCATTGGCTTGCATGCTTATTAAAAAAGTTAAAACAAATAAGGAGTGTATTTTTATTTTCATATTTTATTTATGTTTAATCGTTTTGTCTGTGTAAAGGTATCTGGTTTAATACTTAATCTTTTGGTGGCGCAGGTGCTAATACTTCTCTGCTGCCATTAGACTCTGCTGGTCCTACAAGACCGGCTAACTCCATGGCTTCGACCATACGTGCTGCACGGTTATAACCCACCTTTAATCGACGTTGCACGCCTGAAATAGATGCTTTACGTGTTTCTAATACAATTTTAACGGCTTCATCATATAACTCATCACCTTCATCGTCGTCATTGTATCCCGGCATTGAATTGTTATTTTTAGGCCCAGTGGTCACTTCTTCGATATATTGTGGCTTACCACTTTTCTTTAAACTCTCTACGACATTATTCACTTCGTGATCATCAACAAAAGCACCGTGTATTCGTGTTGGAATTGCTGTGCCAGGTGGTAAATACAACATGTCGCCATGGCCAAGTAATTGTTCTGCTCCCATTTGATCTAAAATCGTTCGAGAATCAACGCGAGATGAAACTTGAAACGCAATACGTGTAGGAATATTTGATTTAATCAATCCCGTCAATACATCAACCGATGGTCGCTGTGTTGCAAGTACAAGATGAATACCTGATGCGCGTGCTTTTTGTGCTAAACGAGCAATTAACTCTTCAACCTTCTTTCCAACTTGCACCATCATGTCAGCGAGTTCGTCTACTACGACAACAATATAAGGAAAGGGTTGCAAGTCAGCAACGGGTAACTCGGAATCTTTCGGATGAAAGGGATCTTTAAGCGGGTCTTTTGCTTTAATCGCATCATTTACTTTTTTATTGTAACCAACAATATTGCGCACTTTTAATTTAGACATTAATAAGTAGCGTTGTTCCATTTCGGCAACACACCATCGCAATGCGTTTGCGGCTTCTTTCATATCGATCACAACAGGTGCAAGCAAATGTGGAATACCATCATAAATTGAGAGTTCCAACATTTTTGGATCAATCATAATCATGCGTACTTCACTCGGCGTTGAGTTATAAAGCAAACTCAACACCATGGCATTTAGCGCAACGGACTTACCTGCTCCTGTTGTACCAGCGACCAATAAATGCGGCATTTTTGCAAGATCGGCCACTGCCGCAACACCGCTAATATCTTTACCTAACGCCATGGTTAAGGGTGACTTTGCATCGGCAAAGACTTTTGAACTAATAATTTCGCTCAGTCGAACAATTTCTTTATGCTCATTGGGGATTTCTAAACCAATCGTTGTTTTCCCGGGAATCACTTCAACAATACGCACACTGGTAGCAGATAAGGAACGCGCTAGATCTTTTGCCAAATTAGAAATCTGACTACTCTTTGTCCCCGCTGCCGGTAGCAGTTCAAAGCGTGTAATAACGGGGCCGGGATGCACCGCAACCACTTCAACATCTATACCAAAATCTTGTAGTTTTATTTCAACCTGTTGAGAAATCGCCTTTAACGCGTTTTCAGATAAAACATGTTGGCTTGGCGTTGGCTCATCGAGCAAGGATAACGGAGGCAAAGAGCCGTCGGACTCCGCAATAAAAAGTGAAGCCTGTTTTTCTTGCTGTACACGTTTACTTTTTTGGATAGGTTGGGGTTGTGATTGTATAAAAGGTTCTTTGCGTTTTAATTTTTTTGTTTCATGACGTTGAGCTGTCACTTTAAATTTTTGGTCGCGTTCTTTTTTCATTTTATAGGTTTCATAATACCCATACAAACGAACAAAACCTTGTTTAAAAACATCGATAAATTTAAGGGTGTATGCCCCAGTGGTGTCTATGAGTCGCAACCATGATAAATGCGTAAACAAAGTCACCCCTGCAAAAAAGATAGATAACAACAGCAAGGTTGCACCGATAATATTAAAGCTTTGCTCCATCCATTTGCCTAAAGCCTTACCTAAAATTCCTCCAGCACCCTCAGGTAAAAGCTGTACCGCAGAAGCATCATGCAAGCTTGCTAATGCACATCCTGCTAATACTGTGAAAACAAAACCCAAAGCGCGTATCGCTACACTTCGTTTATCAAAAACATGTTCTTGTTTTCTATCGCGGTATATTAATAATCCCGAGTACGCCACCATAATGGGAAAGAGATAAGCAAGATAACCAAATATTAAGAAGAAAATACTTGAAATAAGCGCTCCGGTTCGGCCACCTAAATTCGTGATGTCGTCATGCCCACTGAATAAATAACTAGGATCAGAAGATGAGTAGGTGTAAAGCGCTAAAAAAAAATACAACGCAGTAAAACCAAAAATAAATAGTGCGCCCTCTTTTAAACCTCGTATAACGTGGCGCGCTAAAGGTTGTTTAGTTGATGCAGTTTGTCGTGCTTGTGCCAATTTATCGCTTCTTTATTGTTATTTTAGTTAATATTAAATATGAGGATAACTTGTTAAGTTACTAATATTATTAGATTATTTCTATTTCCACTTAAATGCAAGCGAGAATATTCGACCACCTCATCAGTTTACCGAAAAAGTTAGAATAATTCCCCCTTCGCTTTACCCTTTCGCCCACTTTCCGTAACATGCAGTAAACTTTTTGGTCATTTTGTTGCCCTAACGTGGGCACATACAAAGATTATAAAATCTTGGTCTAAATTTAAATTTTAAGCATTTTTGGAGTTCTTCATGAGTGAAACAAAACATTGCCGTGTATTAATTATTGGTTCAGGTCCTGCGGGATATACTGCTGCGGTCTATGCTGCAAGAGCAAACTTAAATCCCGTGCTTGTCACCGGCATGGAGCAAGGTGGACAACTCATGATGACCACAGAAGTCGATAATTGGCCGGGTGATGTTGAAGGTTTAGATGGCCCCTCTTTAATGGAACGCATGAAAAAACACGCTGAGCGTTTTGATACAGAAATGATTTCTGACACCATCAACAAAGCGGATTTAAGCAAACGTCCTTTTACTTTAACCGGTGATAATGGTGTTTACACCTGCGATGCGTTAATTTTAGCTACCGGTGCATCAGCTATGTATTTAGGCTTAGAGTCTGAAGAAGCCTTTAAAGGTCGAGGTGTTTCAGGTTGTGCCACCTGTGACGGTTTCTTTTATCGAGGCAAAGACGTTGCTGTTGTGGGCGGCGGTAATACGGCTGTTGAAGAAGCGTTGTATCTCTCAAATATAGCTTCACATGTCACCGTTGTTCATCGTCGTGATAAATTTAGTTCAGAAAAAATCTTATCCGAAAAGCTCATTGAAAAATCAAAAAATGGCAATGTCACCATAGAATGGAATTCAGAACTCGACGAAGTATTAGGTGATGCTACGGGTGTAACAGGTGCTCGCCTTAAAAATCGCGAAGATGGCACTACAAAAGACATTGAGTTAATGGGTGTATTTATCGCTATTGGTCATAAACCCAATACCGGATTATTTGAAGGGCAGCTCAATATGGAACATGGTTACTTAACAACCAAAGGTGGGCGTGAAGCGAACTCAACCATGACAAGTATTGAAGGCGTATTTGCCGCAGGTGATGTTGCAGATCATGTTTATCGCCAAGCCATTACGTCTGCAGGTGCGGGTTGTATGGCGGCATTAGATGCTGAGCGTTATCTTGATAATCAAGAATAACCGATAAACATCATCGAAAAGAGGCGCACATCTATTCTTAGAGTGCGCTTTTTTTATTTATGCATATAGGAGCATCAAAATATAAATGCTATGCTAATCAGCAATGAATGGAGTGAAGATACTAAGAAATGGCTGAAAATAACAAAAATAATTTAGATCTAAAGCACAGTATTGGAGATACCATACAGCTGCAATTTTTCCCCGGTAATGAAGATGAACGTTATTACGTAAAACTCATTGGGTTTTTAGACGGAAAAAGTATCGTTGTTACCACACCAAGGGAACACGGTTCAGCCTTACGTATTAGCCCTGAACAGCAATTTATTGTTCGCCTTGTTAGCGGTAATTCAGCAAAAGGATTTAATGCAGAAGCAATACATGCTACTTCTCACCCCTACCCTCATCTTCACCTCACTTTTCCAGACAAATTAGAATCTACAACCGTTCGCAAAGCAGAACGTGTAGATTGTAGACTGATCGTTTCAGTACAAAATGAAGAAGAAGGCAAAGCTTTTGCAAAAGGCAAAAGTGCCGCAATGAAAAATTTAAGTACTGCAGGCGCACAACTTACAACAAATGAACCCATTGGTGAGGCCGGCGATAAGATCTTAATCACATGTAAGGTCAACGTGGCTAAATTTGAGCAATATTTAAATATAACAGGAATTATAAGACGCATTAGCGAAAAGAAAGAAGCTGATACAAGCCAGTACGAATTCGGTATAGAGTTCACTGTTTCAGATGATATAGATAAGCTGATATTGCACGGCTTTATATATGAGCAAATGTTGAATATTTCTCTGTAAGCTTGTTACTTTTCCTTTTTTCTCATGAATCTTGAAATTAAAACCATTACGTCATTACATGACGTTGCCGCTAAAGAGTGGAATACCCTTGCAGGTGAAACCTTTCCTTTTACTCGCTATGAATTTCTCATCGCCTTAGAAAATAACGGCGCTGTTGGTAAAGAATTTGGTTGGATAACACATTTTTTTTTAGCCTATGATGGCGACAAACTTGTTGGCGCATTACCCCTGTATATAAAATTCAACTCTTATGGAGAGTTTGTATTTGACTGGGCATGGGCAGACGCTTATCAAAAAAATAATTTACGCTATTACCCAAAACTGGTTGCTGCGATTCCCTACACACCCGCAACAGGGCCTCGTTTACTTATACAAGATGTAGAAAAATATAAATACATTGCCGATGAATTGATGAATGCTGTTATAACTTTTGCAGAAGACTCTCAAGTATCTTCATTTCACTGTTTGTTTACCCATAAAACGGATACGGAGTATTTCGATAACGACTCACGTTTTATGATGCGCCTAGGTTGTCAGTTTCATTGGACAAATAATGAGTATGAAAACTTTTCACATTATTTAGACCAACTCACATCAAAAAAACGTAAACAAATTAAACGTGAGCGTCGTATAGTAAAACAACAAGAAGTAGAGTTTGAAATATTAAATGGCTTTGAAGCAACCGATGCTCATTGGGATATCTATCATCGTTTTTATGAAAGTACTTTCGAACGAAAAAGTGGCATGCCAACATTATCAAATGATTTTTTTAAAGAAATAGCGCGCACCATGCCAGAAAACATTGTTTTAGTCTTAGCAAAATATAACGGTGACTATGTCGCAAGCGCATTTAACTTAAAAGGCACAGAAACATTATACGGTAGACATTGGGGTTGCAGCGAGGAGTTTGATAACTTGCATTTTGAAGCCTGTTATTATCAAGGCTTGGAATATTGTATTACTCACGGTTTAAAATATTTTGAACCCGGTGCACAAGGCGAACATAAAATTGCACGTGGTTTTATGCCCACCAAAACATGGTCTGCCCACTGGATTGCTCATCCACAATTTAATGAAAGTATTAAACATTTTCTATCACATGAAACAGAGGGCATGTTGAGCTATATTGATGAGCTTAATACACATAGCCCGTTTAAAAGTATTAAATGACGGCTCCCTACTTACTTGATGATGTCCATAAAACGATTTTCCCTGATGTTAATTTGGCATTAACTGAACCCGATGGTTTATTAGCGGTAGGCGGTGATCTCTCTGTTGAACGCCTCGTTTCTGCTTATCAACAAGGTATCTTTCCTTGGTACAGTGAGGGGCAGCCAATTCTATGGTGGTCACCTGATCCACGTATGGTGCTTAAACCAAAAGATATAAAAGTATCACGCAGTTTAGCGAAAACAATACGAAAAAAAGAATTTGAAGTTACCTTTGATCAACGTTTTAAAGATGTCATTACCGCGTGCTCTGAATCTCGAATAGAAAAAGGTCAAGAGCAAAATGATACTTGGATTCTGAATGAAATGATCGCGGCTTATGTTCAGTTACACAAAGCTGGTTACGCCCACAGTGTTGAATGTTGGCAAGAGGGTAAACTTGTTGGTGGTTTATACGGCTTAGCAATTGGCAACGTATTTTTTGGTGAGTCTATGTTTTCTCGTGTTTCGAATGCATCAAAAATTGCCTTCGTCTCTTTAGCTCAAGAAATCGAGCAATGGGGTTTTCAGTTAATTGATTGCCAAGTTTATACTTCTCACTTAGAAAGTTTAGGCGCAAGTATGATCAGCCGTAAGAAATTTTTAAATTTATTACAACAGCATGCAAGCAATCATTCGACAACAAGTTCTTGGCAAACAACAAATGAAAGATGAAGACATCGCAGCAATAGATGAAATAAGTTTTAGCATTACACCTGAACATGAGTGCAGCTATCTTGATGATCACAAAGCTATCACACTTTTTGTTAGTCCCGCTTACCCCATTGTTATGAAACAGTATAGCCAGCTGGCGCAACTTGGATTCAGACGCAGTGGTACAAATGTCTATCGCCCACACTGCACTGACTGTGGTTTATGTATTCCTGTTCGTGTGCCTGTTGATGAATTTAAACCCAATAGAAGCCAACGCCGTAATAAAAAATTAAATCACGATATAACAACCGATATAAAAGATGCCTTATTTAATGATGAGCACTACACCCTTTACCGCAAATATATGAAAGGTCGTCATGCCGGCGGAGGCATGGACAATGATGAGCCGGATAGTTATGAAACATTGATTCGTGCTGAATGGAGTGAATCCAAGCTTATCGAATTTAGACTCGATAAAAAATTAATGATGGTTGCGGTGATTGATTGCTTTGATGATGGTATCTCAGCCGTTTACACCTTTTTTGACCCTGACTATTCAAACCGAGGTTTGGGTGTTTTTGGAATTTTATCTGAAATTGACTATATTCAATCGCTTAAACTGGACTGGTTATACCTAGGATATTGGAACCCAAAGACAAATAAAATGTCTTATAAAAGCAGTTACCAGCCACTGGAGTTTTTTGATGGTCAGGAGTGGCAATGGTTGAAAAAAGGCTAAACTAATCGTGTGACCACTACATATAGGTCAGTTAACCACCAAAACCCCAATATGTTGTGCTAGATCACAGTTTTTTTTCATTATTTAACAAAAATGTCATAAAAATTAGCTATATTTACTAAAACAGGGAGAGAAACAGCCGATACAGTAAATAATGCAGCAATATTCCCAATTATTCTGCATTGCAACGTCAACCTAAGCAACCATCCTTAAAAGGATGAACGGAGGTTCACCATGTTAAGCTTCCTTTATCACTTAGCTCACGACTTTGAATTAAGTCACGGCTATCGCGCAAATCTGCTTTATATAAATCCACGTCATTATGAAACCTTGTGTGAAGAACTCGATGACATTCATAATCTCGACAAACTCAGTCAGTTTCTCGGTATGGACTTGGTCTTTTCAGAGGAAGCCACGCATCCCCACGTTGTTTGGCAGCCAATTGAATGGACAAAAATCACAGCTTAACCTTAAAAATACAGATTATTTTCACAGTAAAGCAATCAGCCTTTGATGTTTTGCTGTGATTCAGGCATGATTGCGCCTGATTTTTAACTGTGGTTTTGAAACTTAGATGGCTAAAGAAGAACATATTGAAATGGAAGGCACCGTGATTGATACGATGCCAAATACAACCTTTAAGGTTGAGCTAGAAAATGGTCACGTCGTGACGGCACATATTTCTGGAAAAATGCGTAAAAACTACATTCGTATTTTGACCGGCGATAAAGTAACCGTTCAGCTTACGCCTTACGATCTCAGTAAAGGTCGAATCGTTTTCCGCGGCCGCTAGACTATTGTTGTCAGACTAAAGTCTGACCTACCGTACCGTGCAATAAGTCGTTACCTTAAATTAAGCATCTAATTTTGCAGGCAAATTCTTGCTCTGCGTATCAAACACTAATTCATTGTCCTTCACCGTAACCGTGACATGACCGCCTTTTGTTAGAGTCCCAAATAAAAGGTCTTCTGCTAGGGGTTTTTTCAGCTTTTCCTGAATAATGCGTGTCAGGGGTCGAGCACCCATAACAGGATCATAGCCTTTAATTGCCAACCACGTGCGGACTTCATCATCGATTGAAAGTGAAACACCCTTTTCTTCTAGTTGATGTTCAAATTCAAAGACAAATTTATCAACCACTCGCGCAATCATATCTTGACCCAGTTGCTTAAATTGAATAATGCCATCTAAGCGATTTCTAAATTCAGGTGAGAAGGCTTTCTTAATAGACTCCAACCCATCCGAAGAATGATCTTGAGACGCGAAGCCCATTGAAGAACGACTTAGCATTTCTGCACCCGCGTTTGTGGTCATAATAATTGTGATATTACGGAAATCCGCTTTACGCCCGTTGTTATCCGTTAACGTGCCGTGATCCATCACTTGCAGTAATAAATTAAAGACTTCAGGGTGTGCTTTTTCAATTTCATCCAATAATAAAACAGCATGAGGATGTTTATTAATTTCTTCTGTTAATAAGCCCCCTTGGTCATAGCCCACATAGCCAGGCGGTGCGCCTATTAAACGCGAAACGGTATGGCGCTCCATGTACTCCGACATATCAAAACGTATCAGTTCAATGCCCATAATGCGTGCAAGCTGACGTGTAACTTCTGTTTTACCCACACCAGTCGGGCCGGCAAACAAGAAAGAGCCAATGGGTTTATCTTCATTACCTAACCCAGCACGAGAGAGTTTAATTGCCGTTGATAAGCTATCAATCGCCTCATCCTGCCCAAAAATAACTAACTTGAGGTTACGCTCAAGGTTTTTAAGCGTCGCCATATCATCGTTAGATACCGTTTTAGGCGGAATACGTGCAATCTTCGCCACTATCGCCTCAACCTCTTTAATACCAATTGTTTTCTTTCGTTTAGAGGCAGGTTGCAACTGTTGATACGCCCCAGCTTCATCAATCACATCAATGGCTTTGTCAGGCAAATGACGATCATTAATATAGCGTTCAGCCAACTCCGCCGCGCCCTTTAAAGCAGGTTGCGTATATTTCACACCATGATGTTGTTCAAAGCGGCTCTTTAGGCCCTGTAAAATTTGAATACACTCTTCAACAGTCGGTTCAGGTACATCAATTTTTTGGAAACGTCGAGCAAGCGCCCTATCCTTTTCAAAGATACCGCGATATTCCTGATAGGTTGTTGAGCCAATGCATTTTAAATCGCCGTTCGATAATACCGGCTTAATTAAATTAGAGGCATCCATTGCCCCACCCGAAGCGGCACCTGCACCAATAATCGTGTGAATTTCATCAATAAATAAAATGGCATGCTCTTCTTTTTTCATTTGAGTCATAACGGCTTTAAAGCGTTTTTCAAAATCGCCACGGTATTTTGTTCCTGCCAGTAACGCACCAAGATCAAGAGAATAAATAACCGAATCTTTAATAATATCCGGCACCTCATTATCAACAATGCGTTTGGCTAAGCCTTCTGCCAATGCCGTTTTACCAACACCGGCTTCGCCCACAAATAAAGGATTATTTTTTCTACGGCGACATAACACTTGTATTGTTCGTTCAACTTCTTCAGCCCGACCAATTAATGGATCAATTTTTCCATTTTCAGCCAATTCATTTAAATTGGCAGTGTATTGCGTTAAAGGATTTTGTGCCGCGGCTTCTTGCTCATTTTCTGCAAGTTCAATATCTTCTTCCATCTCTTCATCTGAAGACAAACGGTTGATGCCATGAGAAAGATAATTCACAACTTCTAAGCGACTAATATCTTGTTTTTTCAAAAAGAAAACGGCTTGAGATTCTTGCTCACTAAAAATAGCCACCAATACATTTGAACCAGAAACTTCTTGCTTACCGGATGACTGAACATGAAAAACCGCACGCTGTAAAACACGTTGAAAACCTAGCGTAGGTTGCGTGTCACGATCATCATTCGGTGGTAACAGAGGAACGGTTTCTTGTAAAAAAGTATCTAGCTCAATTTTTAAAGCCGGTATATCTGCTCCACAAGCCAGCAAAATTTCACGCGAAGCCATGTTATCTAGCAATGCTAATAACAAATGCTCAACGGTCATAAATTCGTGGTTATTACCACGCGCTTCACGAAAAGCTTGGTTCAACGTTTGTTCGAGTTCTTTATCCAACATCTCATAGGGCCTTTAAGTTTACGAATCAACTTCCATTGTGCATAACAAGGGGTGTTGATTCTGTCTCGAATAATCATTCACTAAATCGACTTTTGTCTCCGCTACATCTCGAGTATAGACGCCGCAAACACCTTTGCCTTTAGTATGTACATTTAGCATGATGTTTTGTGCCTTTTCGTGACCTAGGTTAAAAAAAGCTTGCAATATGTGCACCACAAAATCCATTGGCGTGTAATCATCATTTAAAATTAACACTTTATACATGGGGGGCTTTTTTAATTTGGGTTTTGCTTCAGCCGTCGCGACGCCATCATCAAATCCATCATCGGGTATATGTTGTATCTCTTTACTCATAAGTTAAATTCTAACTGATTAGACCTTTTTTTGTGATCTCCGTTTCAAAAAGATGAATAAAATTTGTGCATAATATTAAAAATTGTCTATATTTATTTAGTCGTTTCTCAATATGGTGAGTTGTTATTCCCACATAATAGTAGGGTATTCACTACAACCTCATTGGAACGTATGGGCACAAATGTAGTATTTCAATGACACGGAGGCTAGGAAGCATGTCTAAAGGTACAGTAAAGTGGTTCAGCAACAGTAAAGGCTATGGTTTTATTTCACCCACAGAAGGCGGCGAAGATATTTTTGCACATTTCTCAGTGATCACCATGGAAGGATATAAAACTCTAAAAAAAGGACAATTTGTTCAGTATGAAGTCATCGCAGGTCCAAAAGGACAGCATGCAACAGAAATTAAACTCGATGATATTCCCGAGCACGAAATAAGCGACACTCAACACTAATATAAATATTCTTGCATAAATAAAATTGCCTCACCTATTTGGGTCGAGGTATTTTTTTGTCTTTCTTTAATAGGTCAAACTTTAGCCCAATCTACGGGGAGATATATGTGCTTATCTCGTGTAAAATTTACCGATGTCTTTAATATTATTTAATAAGCCTTACGGTGTAATAAGCCAGTTCCGTGAACATGAAACACACACGCCCCTCTCAAACTACATTTCCGAAAAAGACTTCTACCCCGCTGGACGTCTTGATCATGATAGCGAAGGCTTGTTGATACTGACCGACGAAGGAAAAATTCAACACTGTTTAAGCCATCCAAAACACAAACAAGCTAAAACATATTGGGTACAAGTAGATGGTGAGATAACAGATGAAGCACTTGAACAGCTTAGCAAAGGCGTCGATTTAAAAGATGGCTTAACCCGTCCCGCTAAAGCTAAAAAAATGGATGAGCCCGAACTTTGGCAACGTAATCCACCTGTACGCTACCGCGCAGAAATCCCTACCTCATGGTGTCAGCTCAGTATTAGAGAAGGTAAAAACCGCCAAGTACGGCGCATGACCGCCGCGGTTGGCTTCCCTACTCTCAGACTGGTGCGTATTTCTATTGGTGAGCTCACATTAGATGGATTATCTCCCGGAGAATGGCGTAAAATCCCCACTCCACAACAACTAGAACAACAAGCAGATGCCATTAAATTATTGGGCTCCTCACGTCACCGTCGCAGCCATCATTCAACACGAAAAAAAGTTTCTTCTCGTCGAAGAAAAGGTCAACAGTAGACAAGTTATCAACCAACCCGCCGGACATGTTGAAAATAATGAATCATTCATCGATGCCGTGATTCGAGAAACATTAGAAGAAACACGTTGGGAATTTGAGCCAAAGTACATCAGTGGCATTTACCGTTGGATACACGACAATGGCGAAACTTATTTACGCGTTTGTTTTGTTGGTGAAGCCATTAAAGAACATACAGAATTAGAATTAGACACCGGCATAGAAAGCGCAATATGGCTAAATGAAAAAGACGTGCGAGAACACTCTCGATTACGCAGTCCGTTGGTTATCAAGTCGATAGATGATTATTTATCAGGAAACAAATACCCGTTATCGTTAATTCAGGATATTAGTTAATATAACTTAGGCTCGTCAAACTCGGAGCCTTATTTGACTCCGACCCCTTAGGTCTACTCCTGTGTTATTATTCAAATTAATTATTAGTAAAGTGTTGTTTAGGTTTGAAAAAAAAATCAAATATTTTTGTTGGAATGTCTGGCGGTGTTGATTCATCTGTCGCCGCGTTGTTGTTGAAACAGCAGGGCTTTGATGTGCATGGCCTTTTTATGAAAAACTGGGAAGGCGATGATGAAGACGGCTATTGTGCCGCAGAAGAAGATTTAAGTGATGCGCAAAAAGTATGTGACACCTTAAACGTCCCTTTACAAGGCGTGAATTTTTCTGATCAATATTGGGATCGTGTTTTCGAATATTTTTTACAAGAATATAAAGCCGGACGCACGCCTAATCCCGATATACTTTGCAATAAAGAAATAAAATTTAAAGCCTTCTTAGATTATGCCATCTCACAAGGTGCAGAAAAAATCGCAACGGGTCACTATGCACGCATCCGCCATGAAGACGGGGTTTATAAACTCATTAAAGGCATCGACAACAATAAAGACCAAACCTATTTTTTATACACGCTCGGTCAAGAACAACTGTCAAAAAGTCTCTTCCCTATTGGTGAATTAGAAAAACCGGAAGTAAGGCGGCTTGCAGAAGAAAATCAACTGATTACTTTTAATAAAAAAGACAGCACAGGTATTTGTTTTATTGGCGAACGAGATTTTAAAGCGTTTTTACAAAAATACTTACCCGCACAGCCAGGTGAAATGCAAACACCTGAAGGTACCACAATAGGGCAACATGATGGTTTAATGTATTACACTCTTGGACAACGTCAAGGGTTGGGTATCGGTGGTTTAAGAGATTTTAATGATACGCCCTGGTATGTAGCCGATAAGGATTTAGAAAATAATATTCTTATTGTGGTACAAGGTAATGACCATCCTCTTTTACATCATAAACAATGTGCTGCAAATGATATGTCAT